>Ga0302324_100006680_pt1 | contig 24750 bp, 18 predicted proteins | sample Palsa_T0_1_FD_201949 | JGI IMG/M metagenome (GOLD analysis project Ga0302324, IMG submission 201949) | Peat permafrost microbial communities from Stordalen Mire near Abisko, Sweden - Palsa_T0_1 | ecosystem: Environmental > Terrestrial > Soil > Palsa > Peat permafrost | place: Sweden: Abisko... | reverse complement strand
TGGAAGCAAGTTCCACCGGCGCCGTGCTCACCGGAGAGACCAGCGCGGGTCTCGAATTCGTCGCCGAGCAATTTCCTGGGATGATCGCGCTCTGCAGGCTGAGATGACCGCGACCATCTCCCATAACGTTCGCAACCCGCTGAGCGCGATGAAAACGATCCTGCAAGTGCAGCTGGAAAACAAGAATCTTGATCCGGCGATCCGCCGCGACACCGAGCTAGTCCTGTCCGAAACCGAGCGCCTCTCCCAAAAGCTGAACCAGCTCCTCCGCTATGCTAAACCGGGCACTGTACCGCCGCCGCTCCCGGCGATGAAGAACCCAGCAGTCCAGCTGCGTACGCCCGAAGATCCGAGCACATCTTCGGATCCCACGGCCCGTGAATCTTTTGACGCCGCAACCGCGGCGGCGCAAGTAATCGCCCTGCTGGCCAGAGATTCCCAAGCTCGCACTGTGAACCTTGAATTCGTACCGCCGCCGCGAGCGGAGGAACCGAGGATCTCCGGTCCGGAGGAGACGTTCCGTGAAATTCTTTCCAACCTAATCGAAAACGCAGTGCAAGCGCAGCCACGAGGTGGCATCGTGAGAGTGGAAATGCACCGCAGCAGCGCAAATTTGGTGCTGCAGATGACTGACGCCGGCCCAGGCATCCCCGCCGCCGTGCGCGCCAAGATCTTTCAGCCCTTTTTTACCACCAAGGCCAGCGGCACCGGCTTGGGCCTGGCGATAGTCGCGAAGCGACTCGAAGAACTGGCGGGAAGCATCGAATACATCGCGCCCGCCGAAAACGGCAGCGGGACACAGCTCACAGTCACTCTGCCGCTGGCAGGGAACTAGATAAGTTTCGCCGATGTAGGCGTTCGGAGTAACAGACGTTAGTGAGGGCGCGGGGAAATGAAAAAGCAGCACAGAATACTGATCGTCGATGATGAGCCCGCCGCGCGCTACGCACTCCGTCGAGCTCTCGAGACTTCCTACGACGTCGTGGAGGCCGACAGCGCGGCCGCAGCCCGCGATCAAATCGCTAAGCAGGCACCGGACATGATTGTGTTGGACATGGTGATGCCGGAGGAAGGCGGGATCGATTTTCTCCGATGGTTGCGCGGCCAAGGACATCAGCAGCCCGTGCTCGTCGCGTCGGCGCTCGATTCCGCCCAGACCGCGGTGGAAGCATTGCATCACGGCGCCGGCGATTACGTGGTGAAGGGCTACGAAGTGGAAGAACTGCGCAATCGCGTAAAAAACCTGTTGAAGCTCGCCGACCTCGACTCGGAAAACGCGCGGCTACGGCGTGAATTGGTCGCCGAAGGCCAGTTCGGCCGAATGCTCGGCCGTTCGGCGGCCATGCAGCGGGTATTTGATATGGTCGAGCGCGCCGCCCCCACCGACGCGACGATTTTGGTGCTCGGCGAGAGCGGGACCGGCAAAGATCTGCTCGCGCAGGAAATCCACGCGCGATCTCCACGCGCGGGCGCGGCGTTCGTTGCGCTGAACTGCGCCGCACTTCCGGAAGCGCTGATCGAAGCTGAACTCTTCGGTTTCGAGAAGGGCGCATTCACCGGAGCTACGCAACAGCGTCGCGGAAAATTTGAGATGGCGGGGGGCGGCACGCTGTTTTTGGATGAGATCGGCGATATGAATGCGATTACTCAGGCAAAAGCCTTACGGGCGATCGAAAATCGTCAAATCGAGCGGCTCGGCGGCAGCGGCTCCATTGCCGTTGACGTCCGCATTATCACCGCCACGCATCGCGACCTCCGCGCCGAAATCGCCGCCGGCCGATTCCGGGAGGATCTCTACTACCGGCTGCGCGTGGTGACCATTGAAGTGCCGCCGCTGCGCGAGCACAAAGAAGACGTCGCGTTGTTGGCCGCGGCATTTCTCGAACAGCTCGGCGTCCGCCATGGCCGTCGCGCCACGCTTACGCCTGCGGCGTTGGCGGCGCTGGAGCGCTACGACTGGCCCGGAAACGTTCGCGAACTAAAGAATGCCCTGGAGCGCAGCACGATACTCTCGCGCGGAGAGGAGTTAAAGCCGGAAGACTTGCCCGACGAGGTTCTCCATCCCGCGCGCACCGCTCCCACGCGGACTCAACCCGCGCACGCGGCGACCATGGCAACCGCAGCGACAGCCGCGATCGCCAGCGCCGGCAAAACCGAAGCATTCCTGGCGGAATCGGATTTCCGCGAAGCCAAGCGCCAATTTGAGATCGTCTACCTGAAGCAAAAGCTTGAGAAAAATCGTTGGAATGTATCGCGCACCGCCGCCGAAGTGGGACTGCATCGCCAAAGCCTGCAAGAGAAACTCCGCGAACTAGGAATCACCAGGCCGGTAAAATGACCGTCGCTCCCCCAATTGGTTCCTTCATCCTGGCCGGCGGCGCCAGCACCCGCATGGGACGCGACAAGTCCCTGCTCGAGCTTGCCGGTGAAACGCTGCTCGCTCGAACCCTCCATTTGCTGGAGCGCTCCCGGTTGCAGCCCACGATTGTGGGCGATCCCGAGAAATTCGGTGGTTTGGCTTTGGGCGCTCCGATAATCCCAGATGACAAGCCGGGCCTGGGTCCTCTGGGCGGAATCGCCACCGCGCTGCGGCACACCAGGAAGCCCTGGAATCTAATCGTCGGCTGCGATTTGCCGTTTCTCACCGACGACTGGATCCGCTACCTGATCGCCCGCGCCACCCGCGCGCATAAAGATGCCGAATCGCGCTTCGACATCGTCATTCCTCAGAACCTGGCCGGCCCGGAGCCGCTCAGCGCGATGTATCATCAGCGCTGCGTGGTGGCCATTTCCGCAGAACTCGATCGCGGTGTGCGCAAAGTCACCGCCGCCTTCTCCGGCCTGCGCCTGGACTCCATTCTGCCCGAGGAATGGAAAGCGTTTGATTCCGGCGGCTTGCTGTTCAAGAATATGAATTCGCCGGCAGACTACCAGCGGGCGCGCGAGATTCTGGAAGGGAAGTCCAAAGGGCAGCGGCCAAATTGAGCGAGCACTATTTCGAATTTCAAAACGTCAAGAAATCGTTCGACGACAATCTGGTCCTCGACGACGTGAGCTTTTACGTTGATCCTGGCGAGACCGCCATCATCCTCGGGCGCAGCGGCGTCGGAAAATCGGTCAGCCTCAATTTGCTGATGGGTTTTCACAAAGCGGACGCCGGCCGCATCATTGTCGCCGGAGAAGACATCACCGATTTCACCGAAGAACAGCTCGGCCCGATCCGCGAGCGCGTCACCATGGTTTTTCAGACTGGCGCTCTTTTCGATTCGCTCACCGCCGCCGGCAACGTAGCCTTCCCCCTGGAGAGCCGAGACAAATTCACCCCCGAGCAGATCGACGCCCGGGTGAAGGAGCTGCTGGAAATGCTGGAAGTCTCTAACATGGCCGACCGCATCCCGGAAGACTTGAGCACCGGAACCAAAAGAGCGGTGGCCATCGCGCGGGCTCTGGCTGCTGACCCCCAAGCGATCTTGTACGACGAGCCCACCACCATGGTCGATCCACTCATGGCCGGGCACATCATCCAGCTAATTACCAAGCTGAAAGCCAAGTTCCAGAAAACTTCGATCGTGGTGACCCACGATACCCACTTGGCGCAAAAGCTCGCCGACCGGGTAATTTTCCTGCAGGAGGGGAAGGTCGGATTCTTCGGCACCTGGGCCGAATTTGCAGCTTCCAGCAAACCGTTCCTGCGAAATTTTCGCGCCCAGGATGAACTGATCCCGGCGCTCGATGCCAAGAGCTGACCCCCCTCTCGCGAAGACTTATTCAGCACTGCCGCCTCGCTAGTGGATACCCCAAATCCCGCGATTCTGATATCGTTCGCCACGCGAAAGCTTTCGATTAGCCGGAGACGCTACCCTTGAGCCAGCCGCCTACGCCGAACCCCGTCGACGTCAAAAAGCAGCTAAGACGCGTAATGGGCTTTTGGGATGTGTTGCTGTTCAACATCGTCACCGTGCTTGGGCCGCGATGGATCGCGGCCGCGGCGCACAACGGCAGTTCGTCGATCAGCCTGTGGGTGCTCGCTGCCGGGCTGTTTTTCGTCCCTACCACGCTGGTCATCACCGAGCTCTCCACAAGGTTCCCTTCCGAAGGCGGCCTCTACGCGTGGTCTAAGGAAGCATTCGGCGATTTTCACGGATTCGTCGCCGGGTGGACCTATTGGGTATACACATTTTTCTATTTCCCCGGCCTGCTGCTGGCCAGCGCGGCCATGGCCGCTTATATCGGCGGCGCCGGCACTGCGTCCCTCGCCCAGAACCGCACGTTCCTGCTGGTCGGGTCGGTTCTGCTGTTGCTCGTCGCGGTGGTCATGAACATCATCGGCCTAAACATCGGCAAATGGCTGCAGAACGCGGGAGGTGTGGGCACTTATCTCCCGTTGATGATTCTGGTGGGCATCGCGGGAGTTGTGTGGTGGCACCACGGATCGCAGACCGTCTTCACCTGGCATAACATCTGGCCGCAGTGGAACCTGGATACCGTCAATTTCTGGTCGCAAATTGTATTTGCGTTCACCGGCCTGGAATTGGTTTCCGCGATGAGCGAGGAAATTCGCAATCCCAACAAAGTGCTGGGCCGCGCTGCGTTCGGCTCCGGATTTTTGATCGCGTTAATGTACATCGCCGGAACGGTGGCGGTGCTATCGCTCCTTCCGGCGGGCGAGGTCGACCCCAAAGTGGGCGTGTTCCAGGCCATCGCCAGCGGCGCGGGAATGTTGCGGATTGCATTCGTGGGTGTGCTCGCTGCGATTTTCGTGACGGTAGGGAACGCCGGCGGTGTGGGCTCCACGGTTGCGGGAATCGCGCGCGTTCCGTTCGTGGTCGGGATCGACCACTATCTCCCCGCTGCTTTCGGGAAGATTCATCCGCGTTGGAAAACGCCATACGTTTCGATTCTGGTGCAGGCGCTAATTTCCGGCGCGATCCTGCTGGCGATTCAAGTGAACGAGTCCGTGAACGGCGCCTACCAAATTCTCGTCGATGCCGCGATCATCCTGTATTTCATCCCGTTCCTGTATATGTATGCCGCCGCGATGTTTTTGGCCGAGCGTCCAGACCGCCTCGGAAATCCCAACGCGGTGTTGGTCCCGGGCGGAAAACTTGGAGTTCGCCTGTGCGCCGGACTGGGGTTCCTGGTGGTCCTTGGTGGCATCGGCCTTTCGTTGATTCCGCCTGCCGAAACGCGCAACGCCACCGTTTTCGAATTCAAGCTAATCGGATGTACCGCGGCGGCGGTGTTGATAGGATTGGCTTTGTATTATCGCGGGCTGCTCGCGAAGCGCAAAGAAGAACGCGCGGACGCTCGGGAGGCCGGCTAGTCCTGGACCGAATCGGGGTTTCTACCGCTTCTGGTAATCCTAGAGCGGACAAATCCAGCGTTTAGTTCGCCGCAAGCTCCCGGATAATCGAAACCGGCCTGTGAATGTTCCACGTGGAACACCCTCTGTGGTCGGTGCTACAGCGGTTAAAATACCTGCCGATGCTGCGCACTGTTTTTCATTTCCAATGAGAACCGCGGCTCCGCACGGCCTGAGCCTTGAATCCGCGCTGCGGCGTATTCGCCAAGCGCCGGGCCGTGTTTGAATCCATGCCCCGAACCGCCCCCGATCAGCCACACGTTGGCAAAATCCGGGTGACGATCGATCAGAAAATCTCCGTTGGACGTATTTTCATACTGGCACACGCGTGTCTCGACCACCGGGGCGTCGCGCAGCGCAGGGAACCGCTGCGCCAGATAGGACCGCGCCGCAGCCAGGCCCTCCGCCGAAACCACACGGACCAGCGTATCCGGATCGGCTGGGGGCCCGTGACGGTCGAACGCCAACTTAAAGCCGCGGCCCTCGATGTCCGGCATCCCGTAATATTCATCTGACAAAATCAACCACGTCGGCAGCACCGGGGAAGCGAAGCGCGTATCTCCCGCCGGAACTCCAAAAAAGAAAATCTCCTGCCGCGACGGAAAAATCCGCGGGGCGAGCAGCCTGGGGAAAACCGCCGGCAGCCACGGCCCGCAAGCAAAAACGAAACTACCTGCCGAAATTGCATCTCCGGTGCTGGTGCCGATCGAATCCACCGAGCCGCCGCCGGTGGGCGCTTGGACTGCCGCTTGGCGATAGTCCACGCCGCTGCGAATTGCCTCGTCGACCACCGTCTGAACCGCGTGCCGCGCCAGCAACACGCCGCTATCGGGCTCCAGCATCCCGATCGCGTTGGAATCGACGGCAATTTGCGGAAAGCGGGTGGCGAGCTGGTGATTCGAGAGGTCTTCGAATTTTGCGCCGCAACGCTCCAGCCCCGCACGCGATTTCTGAAAATACGGGTCGGTCTGAGGCGCAATCCAAAGCACTCCGGTGCGATGAAACAGCGGCGTATCCATCCGGGCGAACAGCTCGACCCACAGGGGCAATGCGCGCATCGACCAGCGGGTATAAAGATCGTCGCCACCGTAGCCCATGCGAATGATGCGCGACTCACCGCCGGAGCTGGCGCGGCTGTTGGCCGGCCCGTAGGAATCGAGCAAAATCACGCTGCGCCCAGAACGCGCCAACCAATGCGCGGTCCACGCGCCGAAAACTCCGGCCCCGATCACCGCAACATCGTATTTCTTGCTATTGGCCATTTGGCGTGTTTCCTCGGAATTTGGAAGGCGAGACTAGCAGGTCGTCAGAATCCCTGTTCAATCAATCGTTCAACGCTAAGTCCCGCGCCCGCGGCGCCGCTTTCCGTTCTGCCCAGCAAGCTTTCCATATATTTCGCGAGAATGTCGGTCTCGATATTCACCGGCGACCCAGTCGCCATCTGCTGCACGCTGGTGTGCTGGTACGTGAACGGAATCACCGCGAAATCCGCTATGCCGCCAGCCCACCGCGCTACCGTCAAACTGATGCCGTCGATGGCGATCGATCCTTTCTCCGCCACATACTTTCGCAGCCCGTCCGGCACACGCACTGACAGCCACCAATTCTCGCCTTCCGCGCGCAATTCGGTTACTCGTCCAACGCCATCGACGTGCCCTTGCACGAAGTGCCCGCCCAAGCGAGCACTAGCCGCCAACGGCCGCTCGATATTCGCGATGTCTCCGGTTTTACGCTCGCCAAAAGAAGTGCGGCGCAGCGTTTCCCCGGAAAGATCGGCGGAAAAACCGCGCGCGTCGCATTCCACAGCGGTCAGACAGCATCCATTCACCGCGATGCTGTCGCTGACGCGCACCGACGCTGCCAGCGCTGGTGCAACGCTCAGATCGACCCGCAGCCGCCCGCCAGTCGCGGAATTCTCTAGAGCTTCAATTCTTGCGGTGGCTTCGATGATTCCCGTAAACATCCGTGAAATATCCCTCCACAACAAAGTCCGGTCCGACGCGCCGCAGCCGTAAATTCGCAAGCTCGCTCGCTGCGGCGAACGATGGAACTTTCCCCCCGCGCAACGCCACCGGCGCAACCGTCGTGCCCAGGATTCGAGGAGCGTAGAACAAAATCATCTTATCGACAATCTTGGCGTCGAGCGCGGCCCCGTTCACCCGGGTCCCTGCCTCGATCAGCACGCTGAGAACTTGCCGGCGACCCAATTCCACGATCGTGTCGCGCAACGGAACTCGCCCGTCGCGCGCCCGGCCACTGCCGAGCTGCACCACTTCCACTCCCCGGCGAGCTAGCGCCGCGGCTCTGCGTGGGTCGGCTTGCCGCGTCGTAAAGACCAAAACGTCGCCGTCGGCGGACTTCACCAGCTTCGAATCGAGCGGCAGCCGCAACTTCGAATCCAGTACCACGCGCAAAAGCGCGCGGCGCCGCGGCAGCCCGGTTCGATCGGTCATCCGCGGATCGTCGGCGATCACCGTTCCTACGCCGGTGAAAATGGCGTCGGAACCGTGCCGAATCTGTTGCACTTCGTCGCGCGCGGTGCTGGACGTAATCCATTTTTCTTTGTGGTTCGGCGAAGCGATCTGACCGTCGAGCGTCAGCCCCGCCTTCAATATCACAAACGGCCGCCCCGTCAGCATCCAGTGCGAAAACGCCTCGTTCAACTCCTGCGCTTCTGCCGCCCGCACGCCGACGTCCACCTGCACGCCGGCGCGCCGCAACTGACGGATTCCGCGTCCGCTCACCACCGGATTCGGATCGGGCGTCGCCGTCACCACCCGCCGCACCCCAGCCGCTAGAATCGCCGCGGTGCAAGGTCCGGTGCGTCCGGTGTGGCAGCACGGCTCGAGATTTACGTAGAGCGTTGCGCCGCGGGCCTTAGTTCCTGCGCCCGCCAACGCCATAGGTTCTGCGTGAGTTCGCCGATCGTAAATATGAAAGCCCTCGCCGACGATTCGTCCGCCCTGCACCACCACCGCGCCGACCAACGGATTTGGATGGGCTCGCGCCACGCCCCGGCGCGCCAGTTCAAGCGCGCGCAACATGTATGCGTCGTCTTTTGCGTCGACTGCGGCGTCACGGCGTGGATCGTGCTTCATTGCGGTCCTGGCGGCTGCCTTCTTGCGGAATTGTACATGTCACGTCCGGCGCTGGAAGAGATTTCCATCGCGGAATCTCAATCGAACAGGGAATTAACGTACGTCGTTGCGTCAAACGGCACCAGGTCATCCATCTGCTCGCCAGTGCCTACGAAGCGGATCGGCAGCCCCAACTCGCGCGCGATCGCCACGACGATCCCGCCTTTGGCCGTTCCATCCAGCTTGGTGAGCACGATGCCGGTCACTCCCACGTGGCTGGTAAATTCCCGCGCTTGATTCAATCCGTTCTGCCCGGTGGTCGCATCCATCACCAGCAGCATTTCATGCGGCGCGCCGGCAACCAGCTTTGACGCGGTGCGCTTCATCTTTTCCAACTCGGCCATCAAATTTGATTTGGTGTGCAACCGTCCCGCGGTGTCTACAATCACCACGTCCGCAGCGTGCGCTTTTGCCGACGACAGCGCGTCGAACACCACCGCCGCGGGATCGGCGCCGGGTTTCTGCTTGATCAGTTCAACCTGCGCTCGCCGCGCCCAAACTTCCAGTTGCTCGATTGCTGCGGCGCGGAACGTATCCCCAGCGGCGACGACCACCGACCGCTTTTCCTGCTTGTAGCGATGCGCCAGCTTGCCGATCGTGGTGGTCTTGCCCACGCCGTTCACGCCTACGATGAAAATTACCCGCGGCGCTTCGCCCGCTGCCACGTCGCCGGCCCGATTCGGGGTCTGCAACGTGCGAACGATGTGTTTTTTTATTTCGCGCTTGAGATCGGCGGCTGCGGCCAGTTTGTGCTCGTTCACCTGCTGCCGCAGCGACGCCAGGATCTCGCGGGTGGTAGCCACTCCTATATCCGCGCCCAGCAGTGCGGATTCCAGTTCGTGAAGAAGCGCTGGGTCCACCGGCCGATCGCCGGTGAGCAGATGCTCGACTTTCGCGGACAACTCCGTCCGCGTCTTGACGACGGATTCCTTGAGGCGCTCCAGGAGCGTCGGTTCGGGTTTTCCAAAGAGTGAGATCATCAGTGATTCGAGACGCAAACGCACAACGTGCAGCGGGCGTTGCGCGAGCAAACTATTCTAGCAGAGGAGGACACCCGAACGTCGGAACCTGAATGCTAGACCGGCGATACAACCGCATCAGCAATCAGGCCGCGAGCTGATAGACGGCGACCGCGGGAATGAGGCGACTTAGGATGCCGAGGATCGACATCTTTCATGGGTCTGGCGGTGATAGTTTCGATGGACGATGGGAATACAGCGGGAACGGGTTGCCATCCTGCTTACGCTTCTAGCGCGTTATGCTTCGCTGCTACCATACGTCGGGCAAGGGTGTTTTTCGATCGTTCAGGCCGGCCAGTGCTTTCTTACGCCATTCGGCGAGGGAAATTCCGCCGGGCTTCACCGAGCGTTTGTTTGTACGCCTGCTCTTCGAGTCGGCCTTCGCGGCGGCCCCGCTTGATGATGCCGGAGAGGCGGCGTTTGATCTCTTCATAACTCCGCTCTAGACTTCGATTAGGGTGGCGCTTAGCTTGATGGCGCCGCTGTGCACCGCGGCTTCGAACGCGTCCACTACCTGGGGATCGAAGCGGCTGATCGCCAGCGAGCGAATCCGTTCGATTGCGTAGGTCAAATCCATCGCGGTCTGGTAAGGGCGGTTGGTGGTAATCGCGTCGAAGGTGTCCGCCACCGCGATGATTCGCGCGAGCAGCGGGATCTGTTCGCCGGCAAGGCCGCTGGGGTAGCCCTGGCCGTCCATCCGTTCGTGGTGGAATTCGATGCCCGGCAACATGTCTTTGAGTTGGGCGACTGGGCGCATGATGTTTGCGCCCTTGGAAGTGTGCTGCTTCATCACGTCGAATTCTTCGTCGGTGAGCTTTCCCGGCTTCTTCAGAATGCGGTCTTCCACTCCGATTTTGCCTACGTCGTGCAGCAGTGCGGAGATGCGCAGGCAGTCGAGTTCGTCGGCGTTCATTTTCAAGGACTCGCCGATGGCCAGCGAATACTTTGCTACCCGGCCGGAATGGCCGCGGGTGTAAGGATCCTTTTCGTCAATCGCCGCGGCGAGCATGCGGATGGAGCCAAGAAACAACTCGCGATTCTCGGTGGCGGCCTGTCGCAGTGATTCCACGTGCTTCTCGATCTCGCCGGCCATGTCGTTAAACGTTTCTGCCAGCTCGCCAATCTCGGCGGCGCCGCTCACGTCCACCCGCTCGTGGAATTCCGCGCGGCTGATCGCGTGGGTAGACTCCACCAGGCCGCGGATGGGCCGGGTGATCCCCACCGCAAACATGTAACCCAAAATGATGGCTGCCACCGAGACGATGAATACGAAGCGCACCGCCTGGGTGGTTAGTTCCTGCACTCCGGCATCGATGCGGGCCGAGCCCAAACCGCGTTGCGCGACTACCGCCCAGCGCAGTTGCGGGATGGTGCTGTACGTTCCGATCATTTCCCGCGGGTGCTCCTGCCCTTTGGCATTCTCGGTGAAGCGAATGTTGGCGGTGGTGCGCAGCTCCATCGGCAGTTCCTTGAACCGCGCCACTACTGGTGAAGTGTTGGATACATCCATACCCGGCACAAAGTCGCGCGTTTCCGGATGGGCAACGATGTGGCCGTGGACGTCCACTACGAAGTAGGTGCGGTCGCGGACGCTCGCGTTTTTCAGCAAGTCGACTATTTGGTCCAGCGAAACGACCACCGCGAGCATTCCCGCGAATTGGCCGTCGTGGATCAGCGGCACCGAGACTACCAGCGCGGGGTTGTTGTTCTCGCCCATCGCGAATGGCTCGCTGACGGTGTTGAGCTCCTGCATGCTGCCCTGGAACGCCCGCTTGAGCGCGGCCTCGACGAACGGGTCTAATTCCGCGCGGATGCTTCCCGCCGATTCTCCACGAGCCTGCTTTCCCACCGCGGTAACGTACAGAATGTGCGGATCGCTCTCGATAAAATTTTGCAGCATGCGCGTCAGTTGCGGGGAGTGTTCGGGATCGTCGACGCTTTCGATCCAGCCGGTCAGTAACAGGAACTGGCGTTGGCTTTGCAGTTGTTCCTGAAGGTTCGATTCGATTTGCAGGATTTCGCCCGCCAGCGACCGGGTGATTTCCGATTGCTGCACTCGCTCGGTATCCTCCAGCTTCTCATCGCTCAGTTGAATTACCTGGCGGTGGTAAAGCCACAGCGGCAGGACGCTGACCGCAAAAAGCGCTCCCATGACGATCCATAGGAGGCGGACGCGCCGGACGCTGAGATTCGCGAGGAAGTCGATTATTTGATCGGAAAACACGCCACACCCCTGCCCTAAAAGCCTATCGGAGCGGTGGGGGCAACACAATCCGGGCGACGTACAGGCGTAACGCATCGGCCAATGGCGAGCCGGAAACGGTAAGCTATTCTAAAAAGGCAGGTTGACGCGGTTTTCGGTGCCCTGCATGAGGCGCTCCAGGTTGGGGCGATGCATCCATAAGACCAGAATGGAGATAGCAGTGGTGCCGACGGAAACCGGCAGCGCCGGCGCCAACGGAGGGGCATAAAGGAAGTAGACGAAAATGGGCGTCGCCGCGGCGGCGGCCATCGACCCCAGCGACGCATATCGCCAGAATCCCACCACCAGCAGCCACAACACCACCGCGAGTGCCACTGCCTTAGGGCAAATGAGCAGCATCACTCCCAGGCCGGTCGCCACTCCTTTGCCGCCACGGAAGCGCAGCCACACGGGGAACACGTGGCCAATCACCGCGGCAACCGCCGCCAGCATCATCCAGCGAATATTGCCGGCCGAAGCGCGCTGCGCCAGCCACACTCCCAGCGTTCCTTTGCCGGCGTCCAGCAGCAGCGTAGCAACCCCAGCGCCAGCGCCGGCGCGGCGGGTGACGTTGGCGGCGCCGATGTTGCCGCTGCCTTCCGATCGAATGTCTCGGCCGTTGGCGAGGTGAACGATCAGATAGCCAAATGGAATCGAACCGAGCAAATATGCGACGACCGTGGTCCACAGGAGATGGTTCACGAATGGCCTTTCGATCCGCGTGCGGCGGGGCTGCTGGCTGGGGCGGGGCTGGCGGCGCCGCCGGCCGCAATGGTCGGATCTCGAGGAATTCTTACTCGGCACGTTTTCATTTTTTGTCTTGGCCGCGGTCGAGCGCCGCAAACGTCGCCAGCCGCGTATACTCCGCCCCGGTCTTCTTCAACACGCTCTGGAACAGATGAAATTCGGCGACCTGCGCGGACCCAAAATCGGCCGGTCCGATTCGCGTGATTTCTTTGCGCAAGCGGTCCAGCCCCTCCGGCGTTTTGAATCGTGCCAGCGTGAGGTGCGGCGAGTAGGCGCGCGTTTCCCCGGGAATCCCGGCGGCCGCGCAACTCCGATCGATGCTGGCGGCTAATTCCGCCAGACTATCCGAAGCTTCCACTCCCGCCCACAGCACGCTGGGTCGCGATTCCCTCGGAAAATATCCGGTGCCGCGAAAGCGTATCGCCACTGTCGAGGCGAAGGGAACAACCCGCAGCACGGACTCAATCACCTCGATGGCTTCGGGCTTCACTTCTCCTATAAATTTCAGGGTCAGGTGCATCGACCTGGGCCGAACCCACTTCGCGCCCGGCGTATTCGGCAGTCGCGCGACGAAATCTCGCAGGCTCTCGCGCACCGTCTCTGGTATATCCGTCGCAACAAACACTCGCATCAGCATCCCGCCAGTTCGGATCATTCCTTGGCGCGCGTGGCGTAGAGCAAATAGCGGCGAACGCTGTCGAGCGCTGCCTGGGTTGCGTTCAGGCGAATGCGCTGGCGGTCACCTGCGAACTGAAAGGCTTTGTCGCGCGATCCGGCGCGATCGGACATGGCGACGTGCACCAATCCCACCGGTTTTTCCGCAGTGCCGCCGGCAGGCCCGGCGATCCCGGTAATTCCGACCCCGATTGTCGCGTCGGTGCGCCGCCGCACACCCTCGGCCAGCGCCAAGGCGACTTCGGAGCTAACCGCGCCATGCTTCTCGATAATCTCCAGGGGCACGTCCACCATCGACACTTTCATCTCGTTGCTATAGCAGACGATTCCGCCGAGAAAGTAGGTGGAACTGCCTGGTACGTTGGTCAAGCGCGCCGCCAGCATTCCCCCCGTGCAACTCTCGGCCACCGCGATGGTTGCCGTTTGCCGCTGCAAACTTTCCGCCACCACTTCCTCTAGGGTTTGCCCGCGTGTAGAAAAAAGATTCTCGCCCAGCGCCAGCGCGAACCGCTCCGACATTTCGTCCAGAAGGCGATTAGCTTCTCGCTCGTCCTCCGACCACAGCCGAGGGTGAAGCTGGATCTCGGTGGAGACGGCGAGAATGGTGATGCGCACGTCAGGATATTGGCGGTAAATCCCAGACACCCGCTCTTCCACGTCCGATTCCGGCAGGCCCGCGATGCGCAGCTCGCGGGTATACAGCCGCAGCCCGGGGCTCCGCTTTGCCAGCCGCGGAAAAACTTCCCGCTCGAACATCGGTTCGAGCTCGCCCGGCGGTCCGGGTAACAGAATTACGATTCGCCCGCGAGCCTCTAGCCACAACCCTGGAGCGGTTCCGCGCGGATTGGGAAGCATTTCCGCGCCCTCCGGAACCATTGCTTGCCGTGCATTGGTTTCCGGCATCGGTCGTTTATAGCGCCGAAAGCGCTCTCGAATATCCGCGAGGATTTTGTCGTCGAGGATCAATCGCCGGCCGAGCAGCTCGGCCACCGTTTCGCGCGTCAAGTCATCTTCCGTGGGCCCCAGTCCGCCCGAGGAAACGATCACGTCCGACCGCTCCAGGGCGCCGCCGAACGCATCGCGCAATTGGCTGGGATCATCGCCCACCACGGATTTCCGGGTCACTTCGATTCCCAGGCGGTTCAGCGCCGCGGTGAGAAAGAGCGAATTGGTATCGATGCGATCCGGGGTAAGCAACTCCGAACCCACAGCGATGATTTCGGCGTTCATGGTGTGATTGTTTTACCCCGGCGCGGGAGTGACGCGCAAGCGGGCACCGAGCCAGCCCGCGCCTTCGCCGCGCTCAGCGTCCGGTTTGCGCACATGTTCAGCAATCGAAGAAGACCGTCTCGCCGGCGCCCTGTAAAATAACGTCCCACTCGAACTGTGCCGACTGCCCGGGCATTTTCCGTGCTATTAACGTCCCACGGCGTTGCGGTTCCACGCGGCTCAGTGCGAAGTCGGTTTCATTCGCGGTTTCGTCGGGGAAATAAATCCGGGACACCAATCGGCGCAACAATCCGCGCGCAAAGAGCGACACCTCGAGGTGCGGCGCCTGGGGTTTGCCGTCCGGACCCGGAACCGGGCCGGGCTGAATCGTACGGAAGCGAAATTTCCCGTGGTCGTCGGTAGGAATACGTCCGTAGCCGCGAAATCCCGGCTCAATCGGCTTGTCCTGGGTATCCTCGGGATGCGCGTACTTGCCGTACGAATTGGCCTGCCAGATTTCCAGCAGGGCATCGGGAACCGGGGCGTTGTCGCCGTCCAGAACTCGCCCAGAAATCACAATATGTTTTCCGGCCGCATCGGGCGCGGCCAGCGAGTCGCAATTCCCGGGCGCGCACCCAATGGCGAAGTACGGACCCACGGTCTGCGAAGGTGTAGGAATCAGCGCCATTACAGCTCCATCGGCGTCGCATCCCGCCCGCTCAGCACGATGTCGAACCGATACCCGAGCGCCGTGTTCGGGATCGTGCTTTCCCAATCGAATGCGGAAATCAGCCGCTTTCGCGCTTCTTCATCCGCGGTGGCGTTGTAGATGGGATCAAACGGCAGCAGCGGATCTCCCGGAAAATACATCTGGGTCACCAGCCGCGTGGCAAAGGCCGGACCAAAAACCGAGAAGTGGATGTGCGCGGGTCGCCAGGCATTGTAGTGATTGCGCCACGGATATTCTCCCGGCCGAATGGTCACGAATCGGTAGCGCCCCTCCGGATCGGTAAGGGTATGGCCGCAGCCATCAAAATTCGGATCGAGCGCGACATCCGGGCGTTGATCCACCAAATGGCGATACCGTCCGCCGGCGTTGGCCTGCCACAATTCCACTAGAGTCCGTCGCACCGGCCGCCCCGCTTCGTCGAGCACCCGCCCGCTCACCACAATTCTCTCGCCGATGGCCTGTCCTCCGCGACCGAGGGTAAGATCGGCTGCCTTGGGATCGTCCGGAAAATGCTCAAAGGTAGGCCCGGTAATTTCCGAAAGCGTATGCGGCAAGTGGATGAGGGGCTGCGAGGGCGCGCGCTTAAGTGAAGATGCGTATGCGGCATGGGCATTCACCGGGTGCTGGCCCTGCCCAGCCCGCCGATACCCTGGAATCGAAGCCACAGTCATCGCTTTCCTCCGCCCTCACAGAATACATCCAACCATGCAATCCAGGTGTTACTCGTCGACTCCACGCTATTTGCGAATCTATGTACCCTACCGCAGCGAGTCAAGGTCCATTATAGACCTTCGAAAACAGCGTGCGGGCATCGCACACTTCGCGTATTCTTTCGGACGAGCTGGGTCCGTCGTTTCGCTCGCGGAGAATGTGGATGCTGCCGGAAAAATTCAATCAGAATGCTGCGCTGTGATCAACCGCCGCGAGATCCTGGTTGAATGGGGCGACTGCGACCCGGCCGCGATCGTATATTTCCCGCGCTATTTTGAGTACGGCGATGCCTGCACCAATGCTCTCTTCGCCAGCGTAGGCATGGCGAAACCGGAATTGATGAAGAACCATAACATCGCTGGGATTCCGCTAGTGGACGCGCACGCTCGTTTTTTTGTGGCGTCAAAGTTCGGCGAAACCCTGACCGTCGAATCGCGCATCACGGCATGGGGACGCAACAGTTTCTCGGTGCTACATCGTTTTCTAAGAGGTGACCTGCTAGCGGTTGAGATATCTGAAAAAAGAGTGTGGGCGGTACACGACACCACCGGCGCCAAGCCCCTCAAATCGAGTCCCGTGCCGCAGGAAGTGAAAGACAAGCTGCCGGCCGTTCCAGCCGACCCAGCCGAGTAGCTTCCGGCGGCCGTCTGGAAAGTTATTCCTGCGCCAGCCGCTCGACCATTTCGCGCGGCAATGCATCCAGCAGCTTCACGAACACCCCGTTGGTCCAACCGAACCCGATGACGTTCTGATGGTAGCCCGAAACGATTTCCGTTTCGGATGATCCGGTAACCACGTTGTATTTTTCCCGGATGTGGCGTTCGCGCTCAAAATTCTTCAGCACCATAGCCAGAAATTTGTAAGCGACGCGATCGGCATCCTCTGCAAAGCCATAGCGGCGGAGCCCGTCGACCGCCAGCAGATGGAGCGGCGCCCATCCGTACGGAAAATCCCACTGCGCCTGGCTGTCGTTGCGGCTAGTTGCCAGCCCGTGGGTCTCCTCAAATGTTTTTAGGTTCGCCGCTACCGCCCGGGCCTGCGCGTCCGAAGCCATTCCGGTCCACAGCGGATAGAAGGTGGTGGCAAATTTGTAGTTAGACTGTGCGCCGGCAACAAAATCGTGGTCGAAAAACATCCCCTCGCTTTCATTCCAGAGAAATTGGTTCATCTTTCGTTGCCGCGCGCTGGCGCGCTCCCGCCAGCGCGGCTCGTCCTCACTTCGTCCCACCCGAACGGAAATCTCCGCCAGATCAATTTCCACTTTGTACAGCAGGGAATTGAGGCAGACCGGCGCATAGTGATGGGTGTCGGCGCAAAAGGGTCCGAACCGAAAGCAGACATCGAATCCGGATTCGCGCATGGCGCGATCGCCTTTGTAATATTCGGCAGTCAAGGCGATCCGTGGTCCTTGTACTGCGCGGCCACTGGCATCGCCCCCTTCATCAAAACCGGTCCCAGCAGGGTCCGCAAAGATCGGACCCACGACCGAATCCGTAGACGCCTCCGGCGCGATGCGCGCCAGATATTTCTCGTACCCGCCGCCCTGGCTCGCAAAGAAGTTGGCCACCCCGCGATAGTATTCGCTGGGATCACCCAGGATTTCCGGCACCGGCCCGTCGCCGTGGTCGAAGAATCGCGAAAGCCCGGTGTCGCCTGCCAAATGGGGCTCATGGGTCCACTGCGCGTAATCCTTCAGAGCATATTCGTAGGCCCGCAGCAACCATGCATCGTCGCCCCGCCCGGCCTTGCGCTCTGCCGCATCCACCGCCAGGATCATGGAAGTCAGGAATGGCGGTTGCCCGCGAGTGAGGTAGTAACTGCGATTGGCGTTCAGGACCCCGCCGTAGTGTTCGATCTCAAAGAAGAAATTTTCCAATATGCCCATGGCGAGTTGCTCGCGATGGTCGTGCAGCAAACCCAGCATGATGAAATAGCTGTCCCAGCCGTACATTTCGTTGAACTGGCCGCCGGGCACGATGTACGGATGTTCGAGGTACAGTAAGCCTTCAGAAGGAATTTCGTTCGCGCACGCATCGCTTGGGCCGGTGATAACCGTAGGCAAATTCTGAACGCGAACGTCGCAGTGGGCTGTAGGGTTGGCGAAGGCGCTCACGTCAGGGAAGGCCACTGGGACATAGAGGTACTGGGGCCCGCTGATCTTGGAATCCGGGTAACTCGCGCAGTTTGTTAGCGATCGGGTAAGATGATCCCAGCCCGCAGAAATGTAACGCTGGATCACCGCAAGGCGGGAAAATGAAGTGTGGGCATGGGTCACCCCTCAGTTGTAACAATACATCCGATTCCGCGCCAGCGATTCCGGTAACACCTTCCGCGCGCCGGTACGTTTGTCGCGGTTGGGCCAGCTACGTAGAACTTGCGGTAAGGGCGAAAAAAAATCATAAGGGCCAGACGCCTCCTAAAAGCTAAGTCCCGTTGTTACAGTCGCTTAGGCGTTGACAAAGATGGCATCACGTGTGCTTATCTCCACTGCGTGAATACTTCGATCCCAGTCGAAATTTCAAGCTCTTCGGTCAGTTCTACTCCCGGGGACGCACCCTCGCCTCCAGACCCCCTGAGTTCTTCACTACCGGCAACGCTTGCAAGCCATCGAACGCTTGTTTTCGGCATTGGGAATGATGTCGTGGGACAGGGAAGCAAGGTGGTCGGACGCTGTTTGCGCCCCGGCGCCACGCTACTGTGTTTCCCTGACGCGTCTGCGGTCGCGTAGGGATGTCCCAAAAGACGGCAATGTACTTAAATGAGCGTTACCAAAATGACTGAAGCTCCTCAACCGATACAGTTGCCGCGCCCTAAGTGGCACGAGCGCGTGCGCGCCCTGAACAACGTGCGCCCGATTCTGCTCATGGTTTGGGAAGCCGCCCCGGGAGTGGTAGCCGGAGGCGTGCTGTCCCGGCTTTTCGCTGCGGTAGTTCCGGTGGCCATGTTGTGGGTCACCAAGCTGATTATCGACGCGATCCAGTACTCGCACCCGCTTCCTTCGTATTTCTGGTGGCTGGTGGTGCTGGAGTTTGCGTTGGCGTCTGTGGCCACGATTCTAGGGCGCGTGGGCGACTACTGCGACACCGTGCTGGGAGATCGTTACGCGCGCTACGTGAGCACACGAGTGATGGAACACGCCTCGCGGCTGGACCTGACTTCCTACGAAGATCCCGTTTTTTACGACAAGCTCGAGCGCGCCCGGGTGCAAGGCACCGATCGCATCGCCATGATCCAATCGGTTGGGCGCCTGATCCAGCAAGTGGTCACCACGATCAGCTTGGCCGCCGGCATCGTTCTCTACTCGCCGTGGCTGCTGATTGCCCTGGTCGCGTGCGTGGTCCCCGCATTCATGGGTGAAACGCACTTCGCTTTTCTCGGCTACTCACTCAACTTTCAGCAAACTCCGGCGCGCCGGGAACTCGAATATCTGCGCCTGATCGGCGGCAGCAAAGAAAGCGCCAAGGAGTTGAAGCTGTTCGGCCTCGGCCCGTTCCTGGTGAATCGCTACCGGACGATCTCCGACGATTTGCACCTGCAAACGGTGCGGTTGGCGCGCCGGCGTTTGCTGTGGGGCGCGCTGCTCACGATTCTTGGAACCATCGGCTACTACGGCACGTACACCTGGGTGATCTACCGAACCGTGATTGGCGCCATCCACATTGGCACGATGATCTTTCTTTCCGGTGCGATCGCCGGCGCCAGCTCTAACATCCAGATGGTCTTCTCGACATTTTCCAGCATTGCCGATCAAGCCCTTTTTATTACCGACCTGCTGGATTTTTTCGCGGTGCAACCGACCGTGCAGTCCAAGCCCAACGCGTTGCCGGCGCCGCGCCCGATTCGGGAAGGATTCGAGTTCCGCAACGTCTCGTTCGCTTATCCCGGCCAGACACGCTCGATCCTCAACAACATCAATTTCAAGATCGGCCCGCGCGAACGCATCGCGCTGGTTGGTGAAAACGGAGAAGGGAAGACCACGATCGTCAAGCTGCTGACTCGGCTTTACGACGTGACCTCCGGCGAGATACTGCTCGACGGGATCGACATCCGCGAATACAACCTTGAGGATCTGTGGAAAGAAATCGGGGTGATCTTCCAGGACTTCATGCGCTATGACCTAACCGCCTCGGAAAACATCGCCGTTGGCCGCATCGAAGAACGCAACAATCCTTTCCGCATTCGCGCGGCCGCCCTCAAGAGCCTGGCGGAGCCGGTGGTCCGCAAGTTCCCCAAGGGCTACGACCAGGTGCTGGGTTGCCGGTTCGAAGGCGGGATGGATATCTCCGGCGGCGAATGGCAAAAGATGGCTCTAGCACGCGCCTATTTGCGCGACGCCCAGTTGCTGATTCTCGACGAGCCTACCGCGGCGCTCGACGCGCGCTCGGAACATGAAGTGTTCCAGCGCTTCGCCGAATTGACTGCCGGAAAAATGTCGTTGCTCATCTCGCACCGCTTTTCCACGGTGCGCATGGCCGACCGTATTTTGGTAATCGAAAAAGGCCGCATCGCCGAAGAGGGCCCGCACGCTCAATTGCTCGAGCGCGGCGGCCGTTACGCGGAAATGTTCGAGTTGCAGGCAGCAAATTATCGATGAAAGCGTGAGGTAGCACGACTCTATGGCAACGCCAAATCAATCTCCGTTGGTACCGCCCGATCCCGCGCAAGTGCCGCAGTCGCTCGCGCAGGGGCCGGTGCTTCGGGCGATCGAAACCGCTCCGGCGCCCGCTCCGTCCGACGACGCGATGCTGGCGGCACGCGCGCAAGCTTGCGCGCAGTCCTGCACCTCGGTGGAAAAATCATCCAGCCTGCCGGCGCTCGAGGCGGTTTGGGCTGCCGCTGACGCTGCCATTCGCGCCGCTACAGCGCGGCTCGATCAGGAAGCGCGGGATGGCGTGAAGACTACCTCCGACGATGCGAAGTGGTTTATCACGAACGGTGGTCTGATTCGCGCGGCGTTACAGGAAACGAAAAAGCAGCTGACCGTTGCGGCCAGCCTGCCACAAGTGCGCAACCTCAACGCGGAAATCGTGCCCCGAGCCTACGCCGCAGTCGAAGGGTTTCTGAACATCGTTCAGGGCCAATTCGACAAGGACCGCTTCACTGCGTTCCTGCACGGTTTTCAGCAGGATCTCCCGCTGCAGCTCCCGGAACTGTGGACGCTGCAATCTTTCACTCAACTCGTCTTGCTGCAGAGCGTTGGCGCCCTCGCTCCCGGCCTGCATTCCATCGCCGAACTGGAATCGGAAGCGCCGGTCTCCGCGCAGGCCGCACCGATCACCGCGGGCGCCGGACTTCCCGCGGCGAACATGCCCCAGCTGATCGTCAGCCTGCGCGAGCTCAACGACCTCGATTGGGAAAAACTCTTTGAGGACGTTAGCGAAACCGACAAGCTCCTGCGCCAGGATCCTCTCGATAAATATTCGCGCATGGATTTTGAGAGCCGCGCCGCATATCGAAATGCGGTGGCCGAGCTCAGCGCGCAATCGGAATGGACCGAGCAGCAAATCGTAGAGAAAGCGCTGATCCTGGCCCGCACGCCGCATCATGCGTCGACCCAGCGTGGCAAGGATCGCCGCTCGCACGTCGGCTACTACCTGGTGGACGACGGCAAGAAGATTTTGCGCCAGGCCATTGGCTATCAGCCCTCCACGCTCACCCGCATCCGCGACGCCGTTCTGCGCGGTCCGGATTTTTTCTACCTGATAGGGATCGAAATCAGCGCCTTCGCCGTGTTGACCCTGGTGACCCTGATTTCCCACGTCCGTTTACCGGGATTCGCGGTCCTGGCTCTGTTCCTGCTACCCGCGGTCGATTGCGGTGTGAGCGTCGTCAACCTGCTGGTCACGCTGCTGCTTCCGCCTAAGAAGCCCCTGAAGCTCGATTTCACAAAGGGTATTCCGGAGGAAAGCACCACGATGGTGGTGATTCCCACCCTGCTGATCAGCCAGGAGCAAGCGCGCGAGGCCGCCAAGGCATTGGAAATCCGTTATTTGGCCAACCGCGACTCCAACCTGCATTTCGCTTTGCTCACCGATCCGCCCGATTCCACGCAGGAATTTGACGACAAGGATGTGCTGGCCGGTTTTTGCTCGCAGTTGATCGAAGAGCTGAACCGCCAATATGCCTCAGGCGGCAAAGGCACTTTTTTCCACTTCCATCGTAACCGTCTATTCAACGAAGCCGAAGGCATCTGGATGGGATGGGAGCGCAAGCGCGGAAAACTCGTCGAGTTCAATAATCTTCTGCTCGGCCGCAGCGATAGTTTCCCGGTAAAAGTCGGGGACTTATCGATCCTGCCGAAAATCAAGTACGTGATTACGCTGGACGCCGATACCCAACTCCCGCGCGACGCGGCCAGAAAACTGGTCGGCGCGATCGCCCATCCGCTGAACATGCCGGTGGTGGACCCGGTTTCGCACGTGGTGGTGGAAGGTCACGCTATTCTTCAGCCGCGGGTGGACATTAGCGCCTCGTCGGCGCGGAGTTCGCGCCTCGCCGCTATTCTTTCCGGCGATACCGGCTTTGACATTTACACCCGAGCCATTTCCGACGTGTACCAGGATCTCTTCGGCGAGGGCATTTTTACCGGCAAGGGAATCTACGAGGTCGAACCGTTTCAAAGTGTCCTCGATTATCGTTTTCCGTCCAACCGCGTCCTCAGCCATGACTTGATCGAAGGCTCGTATGCCCGGGCCGGCCTGGTGTCTGACGTCGAAGTGATTGACGACTATCCTTCCCAGGTTTCGGCCTACAGCCGCCGCAAGCACCGTTGGATTCGCGGTGACTGGCAAATCGCCGCCTGGCTGATGCCCCGCGTTCGCAATTATTTCGGCGACACCGTTCGTAATCCGCTTACCGCCATTTCGCGCTGGAAGATTTTCGATAATCTGCGCCGCAGCATCACCGACTTCGCCATCCTCGCGCTGCTGCTTTGCGGCTGGCTGGCGCTACCGGACCAAGCCGTCTACTGGACCCTCGCCGCTCTTGCGATCGTCGCATTTCCAACATTTTTCCAGTTCGTTCCTGCGGTTCTGCGCGCTCGCGGCGCGCTTTTCACGCGCGCTTTCTGGAAGAATTTCTGGCCCGATTTTCTCGGCGCCCAGGCCCATTTGCTTTTCCGCCTGACCTTCCTGTGCCACCAGAGCCTGGTGACTATGGACGCAGTGTTCCGCAGCATCGCCCGCATGACGGTCACCCACAAGAAACTTCTGGAGTGGGAAACCGCCGCCGAAGCCGAATTGAATTCGAGTCACCAGTCCGTGGTCGAACTGTACCTGGCCTGGACCCCCGCTTTTTCGCTGTTGATCGCCGTCGTCGTGGCCGCCAGCCATCCCTCTTCTCTGGCCGTCGCGCTTCCGCTGCTGGTCTTGTGGGCGTCGTCGCCGGCCATCGTGCACTGGTTAAATCAACCGCTGCCGGAGCGAAATACCGAGATGAATCCTCCGCAAACTGCCATGCTACGGAATTCGGCTCTGCGCACTTGGCGCTTCTTCCGCGAATTCAGCACTGCGGAAGAAAACTGGCTGATCCCGGACCTCGTGCAGCAGACGCCCGCGGTGACCCTGCATCACGTGTCCACTACCAACCTGGGATTCCTGCTGAATGCCAGGCAATCCGCGCAGGATCTCGGCTGGCTCACGCTTCCCGAATTCATCACCGATACCGAGCGCACCCTGCAGAGCGCGCTACGCCTGAAGCGGGTGAAGGGCCATTTCTACAATTGGTACCATACGCAAACACTCGAGCCCATCGAGCCTTTGTTCGTATCCACCGTGGACAACGGCAATCTGGTTTGCTCTCTCTGGACGCTGCGGCAAGGGTGCCTTGAGGCCGTTAAGCAGCCACTATTTTCTGCGCCCCTCAAACAGGGAATTCTGGACCATCTCGAGCTGATGGAATCGCTTTTGGGCGATGGCGCCGGACATCCCGCTTTGTTTTCCTTCATTCGCGCCATGAAAACGCGTGCGACTGCGCTAGACGCCAGCCTGCCGGGATGGTTTGGCGCGGCCTCGGATCTCGAAACGGAAGCGGTGGCCTTCGAAAAGAAAGTCGCGGCCTCCGCCAACGTTCCGGAGGACTTGGCCTGGTGGGCGCACGAACTCTCCATGCGGTTGAGCAACCTCGAGCGCATGGTATACGACTTCACCCCGTGGCTTCTGCCGCAGTTCGCGAAATTCTGCGGCGATGCGGCCGGGCAGGATTCTGTCAACGCCGCGCACCTTACTCTCGCGTCTCTTCCGGCGATGCAGGCTTCGCTGAACGAACGCCTCGAGAAACTGATGGCGGCCCGCGACCTCGATATTCATGCCCGCTCCGGGCTTCGCTTCTTCCGCTCCGCGCTGGAGCGCGCCGTCAGTATTACTCGCGACCTGGCCGCGCGCATGGAACAAACCGCGAACGTCGCTCAAACCCTTGCCGACGAAATGGATTTCGGGCTGCTCTACAACCCGGAGAAAAGACTGATCGCGATCGGTTACGACGGCGGCAAAGAGGAAGTGAGCAAGTATCATTACGACTTGCTGGCCTCCGAAGCGCGCGCCGCTGTTTTCGTTGGCGTCGCCAAAGGCGAAATTCCCCAGGAATGCTGGTTCCGCTTGGATCGTTCCCACATCCTCTACAAGCACTCGCGCGTGCTTCGGTCCTGGACTGGAACGATGTTCGAATACCTGATGCCCACGCTGTGGATGAAATCCTATCCGCGGACGTTGTTGGAACAGTCTGGCCGCGCCGCGGTCAGCGCTCAACAGAAGTTTGCCGCACTGAAATCGATTCCCTGGGGCATCTCCGAGTCTTCGTGCAGTGACTTGAACCCGGACGGCGTACACCGCTACTTCGCCTTCGGAGTTCCCGCGCTGGCGATGAACCGCGACGCCGCGGACGAGCTGGTCGTCTCGCCCTACTCCACATTTCTAAGTTTG
>Ga0302324_100006679_pt1 | contig 24750 bp, 20 predicted proteins | sample Palsa_T0_1_FD_201949 | JGI IMG/M metagenome (GOLD analysis project Ga0302324, IMG submission 201949) | Peat permafrost microbial communities from Stordalen Mire near Abisko, Sweden - Palsa_T0_1 | ecosystem: Environmental > Terrestrial > Soil > Palsa > Peat permafrost | place: Sweden: Abisko... | reverse complement strand
ATTGGTTTCGACTTCGGTCGTCAAGGTAGGAGAAGCGAGCCGTGGTCTCCGGAACCACGTTAAAGAGCCGGAACCAAAAATAAACGCCGAGCCTCAGCTCGCGATCGCTGCTTAAGTAGCGACGTCCAGCCGGTCCCCGCCCTACGGATCGGATCTTGGGCGTCATTCAGTAGGGCTTACTCAGTGGCTCACACCAACTGATCACTGAGGAAACTTTCGTTGGTTACGGAGTGGCACTGCCCGCCGGCAGAAGTGCCACTCCCGACAACCTGATGCCGGCTGCGCTCGGAGAAGGCCTATTGCGGCTCCGGAGGACGGGGGTTCGAACCCCCCCACCTCCAAGGGTTCTCACGCGAGGTCGTGAGGGCCGTTGGAGGTGCACCACCACCCTCGTACCGCTGAGAATCGCGTCCGGCCTGGCGGGTGTCCAGATTTCTAGACACGTCTTAAGTCGACCCAGAAATTGTCGATGCCTTGCGTTATGAGGGTTGAGAGGGCTCAGTGACCCCTCGGGGCAGGCCGTTTCGACTTTGGGTGGGCCTGACAACCGCGGTGGCTCTGTCGTTGGTCGCATTGGGATGGTCGACGTCGGCCTCTGCCATGCCTGGTGGGCCTCCGGTCACGATCGTCGTGTCGTCGACAGCCAATCCCTCGACGTTCGACCAGGACGTCACCTATACGGCCACGCTGACAACGTCGGATTCGGGCAACCTCCCCACCCCCGACACCATTGAATTCCGAGACAACGGAGGCGACATCTCCGGATGTAGCTTTCAAGCGCTGACGAGTACCGCCACGGCCGGAACGTACGTCGCCACCTGTGACGAGTCTGCCTCCAACATGTCGGTGGGATCTCACAACATCACCGCTTCGTTCCAAGGCGATTCCGTTTACGACCAAGGATTCGGCTCTCTGAGCCAAACGGTCAATCTGGCACCGACCCTCACTGTCATCACCTCTCCCTCTCCCGGATCTTCCGTCATGTACGGCAATGAAGGGCAGAATTCCGTGAATTTCACTGTGTCTGCTCCCGGTGTGTTCGACAACTCCCCTTCGGGCAGTGTCAATTTGTATGACGGCGTCCCGGGTCCGGATACCTATCTGTGCACGGGATATCTCGGTGGGAGCGGATCCGGTCAATCCGGCGGAAACTGCTACCTCAACAGCGCGCAGATCGGCGCTGGTCTTTATACGCTGACCGCAACGTATAGCGGTGACAGCAACTTCGCCGGCTCAGCTTCTGTCCCCCAAGATTTTTCCGTCGCACAAGTCCCCAGCCAGATGCAGCTCTTCCCTGTGCCGGGATACGCCTTCTATGGTGCAGAAACAGGCAACTTCTTCATTACCGGGGTGGGAGGAGGTAATGGTGGGAACCCCAGCGGATTCTTCAGCATCACCGCGAACGGGGTGAACCTCGTCGCCCCCGACTCCTGTTCAGCAGGTAACGGAGGTGGGAATCCCTGCTTTATCGACTCGGCAACGGCGCTCCCCGCCTCGACGACGCCCTATGAGGTGACGGCGAGTTACCCAGGTGACGCCAATTTCACTGCCGCATCCGAGACAGTCCCACTCTCCGTCTTTCCAGCCACGACCTCGACGACCTTGTCAGCATCGACGCCCGAGGCAGCATTCGGCAATGAAAGCGCCGTTCGCATCTCGGCAACGGTCACGTCAGGGACTTCAGGATCACCCACCGGATCGATCGCCGTTCAAAACGATGGCAACACGGTCTGCACCATCAGCCTCGCGGGGAGCGGTCCCAATACGGCCACTGGAAGCTGCTCTCTGAACGACACCGGGCTCTCCCTCGGCTCACATTCGCTGACCGCCAGTTATCCCGGTGACGGGAATTATCAGGGTTCAGTCTCGGCAGCACACTCCCTCCTCATCACCAATCAGACTGATCACGGCTACTGGCTCGTTGGAGCAGACGGCGGGATCTTCTCCTTCGGCTCAGCCCAGTTCCACGGCTCAACCGGTTCCCTGAACTTGCAACGCCCGATCGTCGGGATTACCCCCACTTCGGACCGGCAAGGCTATTGGCTCGTGGCTTCCGACGGTGGCGTCTTCGCCTTCGGTGATGCCGGCTTCTACGGCTCCCTCCCAGGGTTGGGGTTCGCTCCCACCGGAAGTGTCGGATCCGCTTCTACGCTCAGCGCTCCGATCGTCGGAATGGTTCCGTCCGCCGATGGGGACGGCTACTTCATGGTCAGCTCTGACGGCGGCGTTTTCGCCTTCGGCGATGCGCAATTCGAAGGGTCGTGTCCGGGTATCGGCGGATGCCAGGGATCAGCGGTGGCGGTGATGCCCGATGCCTCCGGTCATGGCTATTGGATCGCCACGAACGACGGTAACGTGTACTCGTTCGGCGACGCTCCCTATCTCGGTGCGCCCGGCATCCAGGGCTCGCCCGTGACCTCAGCCGTTCGGACTCCCGACGGAGGGGGCTATTGGATCCTCCTGGCTGATGGAACCGTTTACAACTACGGCGACGCCGAATACCTCGGCGGTGCGAGCGGCCTTGGAGGCATCAATCCGGCCAGCGCTGTCTATGCCACCGCTGATGGTGGTGGCTATTGGCTGGCGTCGGCTACTGGTGCCGTCGACTCTTATGGGGACGCACCCAATGATGGCGGTATGGCTGCCGCCCATCTGAACGCTCCAATCGTTGCTGCTGCGGGTTGGTAACGGTAACGGTGGTGGCTTCCTGATCCTGATCGCGCGCTCCGGCACTCGCTACACATCGCCGACTCGACACATGCTGACACTCCCGGCATCGACGGCACCGCACTTGAAAAAGCTAGACAACTGATTGTCACAGATCGACGGCTTCCCCCGGTTGTCCCGCCAGCATCGAGAATCGCGAACGAGCGTCAAGCCGCAGTCATGTCGTCGTCGATGAAGATCGTCTGACGAAATGGTGGATAATCGGCTGTAGCGGCGAGTGGACGACAAGGAGAGGGAGCCCATGACTGAGCAGAACCACGAAGATGGCCGTTCTCACGAGACTGACTTCAGCGACTCACGAGTGGTGGACGCGTGGCTTATCAAAATCGACGCTGACTTGGACGAGTCCGACAGGCAGGCACTTGCCGAGGAGATCAGTCGCCAGTTTCGGCGGTCGCCTGCAGGCGTGCCGGCTTCTGGACTCGAGAGCGAGCTCGAAAGGACTCAGGAAAGGTTGAGTTGGGTGCTCCAACAATTGGAGACCCAGGAGTCATCCGATGTCCGTTCGCAGGTTGGTCAGCTACGAGAACGGTTTGCGAGTGACATCGAATCTCTGAAAACGAGAATCGACGAATTACAGCTCGAAGATCCCGAATCTTGAGTCCACACAATCCAGTCATACCGAACTCCGCGAGGACTCGAGCGGAGGACGAGCGACAGAGCGCTTTCAATCTTGGGGGTCGGCCGATTCCTGGAGCCTATGGAACACGCTCTTGCCCTGCCGCGCGGCGCGCCATCCTGCCCCGCGAAGACACATCTCGAGATACGTAATTACGTCCTCACTGTGGGAGGCGCCATCATCCCCGATGGCGTTACGGACCTCATCACGAGCGACGGGAGCATCTCTCCAACTCGTTTCTGCATGTCCCCATCTACCAGTGGCCATCTCGATCGCGACCACCCAGTGATCGCCTTCTGTCTTCAGTTCCGCTCGAATCGCCGAGGGCTCGAACTCAAACAGCATTGCTGCCTCCAGTGCCGTCCTTCAATTTGGCAATGTTGCGTTTCTGCCGCAGCCTCGTCGTAGGTCGCGCGTTTCTGGTTCAGGACTCTGATGAAACCAACTGGATGAGCGCCTTCTCCACGACGTCGAATGGTTCACGGCTTCGCTCGGCCCGGCAAAGCGCCACTACTCCCTCAGTCGCAGCGATGATCATGACAGCGAGCGGCTGAGCGGAGGTCTCGGCCAGTCCGCCCGCAACGAGTAGTCCGGCGAGATGAGCCGTCCATTCTCGAAAGATCGCGCCGGCGTGCTCGAGGAGATCATCGTCCGAACCCGCCACGGTCACGGCGACGACGGCACAACCTGCGCTCAGCTCAGACTCGTCCAGAAGCTGACGCCACAGGTCGAGAAATTGTTTGACGATCTCCGCAGCCGAGCTGCCCCGTCTCGACTCCATCACTGCGAGCGCCCGGGTGCTGACCAGGTCGAGGGCGGCGTGGACAAGTTCGGCCTTTCCGCCCGGGAAGTGGTGGTAGATCGACCCCCTCGGGGCATCGGTCGCGGCCAATACCTCGGCGAACGAAGTGCCCTCGACCCCCTTGGTGGCCAGGAGCCCGGCGGCCCCTTTCACCATCTTCGTCCGAACGTCGCCTTGTGCCATGTCCTTGGTCCTGATCATGCCTGTCCGTTGGATGTCCGCCGGGGCTATGCAAGCCATCATAGTCTCGGATACTATGTCGGATTACATACATAGAAAGGTTCCTGCCATGCCGATGATCGATGTCTACGCCACTGATGGCACGTTCGAGCAGGGTGGCCAACTGGCCGCCAAACTGGCTCGAACGCTTATGGTCATCGAGGGCGTGCCCGACATCCCGATGTTCCGCGAGAACACCGCCGCCTTCATCCACCATTTGCTGCCCGACAGCATCTCCAACGTCGAGGGACAGGGGAATTACGTGCGCGTGCAGGTGCTCACGAACGCCGGTGCGCTCGACCGCGAGAAGCAGCTGGCCGTGGTGAGTCAGTTCACGGACCTCGTCTCTGAGGCGGCGAACGATCCTTCGTTGAAGGAACGGACGTGGGTCCTCCTCACAGAGGCGATCGAGGGTGGCTGGGGGCTCGGGGGACATGCGAATACCAACGCGGAACTCGTCGATGCCGCACGAGCTCAGATCGCACAGATCGCAGCAGCCGGCAAGGACGGCGCAAACAAATAAGAGTGACGTTCACACTCACGAGTAGAGGTGTGATGTCGACCTCGGATCCGAAGAAGTGCGTGCTGCCCATACCATCAATGGACCGAGCTTCGGCCAAGCAACTCTGGCGACAAGCGAGGTCGTAGCTGAGTTCGGACTCCGCTTCGGGCACTACCTGGTAGATCTTGGTGAGGACTGATTCCCGTCCCCCTCTTGCGATCCCCCGAATCGAGCCCCACAACAAAGAGACGAGAGACCGGTTATGACTCCACTCATTCCACCTAGCTCACTCGAACTCCGCTCACTGGTCACCGAGCACGGCACGTTGGAGGTCTCAGTGGTCGACGTGCCCGTGCCCATCCCCAGGCCAGGCCAGGTCCTCCTGCGCGTTGAGGCAGCGCCGATCAATCCGTCCGATCTGGGACTGTTGTTCGCTGGCGCCGACATGAATGCGGCAACAGTCGAGGGAACCCCGGAGCGCCCCGTGGTGACGACTCCACTCTCCGAGGGCGCACGCCGGGCTCTGGCGGCCCGGGTCGGACGATCGCTGCCGGTCGGCAACGAGGGAGCGGGCACCGTTGTGGCTGCCGGAGACTCTCCCGAAGCACAGGCGCTCGTGGGTAGGACCGTCTCGGTCGCGGGTGGTGCGATGTACACCCAGTATCGGGCATGCGAAGCGTCGGCCTGCCTCATCCTGCCAGAAGGGACGCCGGCCAGGGACGGAGCGTCATCCTTTGTGAATCCGCTCACCGCCCTCGGCATGATCGAGACGATGCGGCGGGAGGGTCACAGCGGTCTCGTCCATACGGCGGCAGCGTCGAACCTCGGTCAGATGCTGGTCAAGCTCTGTCTCGAAGAGCAGGTACCGCTGGTCAACATCGTACGCAGACCAGAGCAAGCGGAACTCCTGCGCTCCATCGGCGCCGTCCATGTCTGCGACTCCAGCGCTTCTTCGTTCAAGCCTGATCTCAGAGACGCCGTCACCGCCACGTCGGCCACGCTCGCCTTCGACGCCACCGGTGGAGGGAATCTCGCCAGTCAGATCCTCAGCGCCATGGAGGCGGCTGCCTCCCAATCCGCCACGGAGTACTCGAGGTATGGGTCGCCCGTTCGCAAGCAGGTGTACATCTATGGCGGCCTCGACCCTAGCCCGACGATCTTGACGAGGACGTTCGGTTTCGCCTGGAACGTGGGAGGGTGGTTGCTCACGCCGTTTCTCCAAAGCATCGGCCCGGAACGGTTCGGTCAGCTGCGCCAGACCGTGGCGGCGGGGTTGACCACCACGTTCGCCAGCAGTTATTCGAGCGAGATCTCGCTCGCCCAGATCCTCGATCCCAGCGTGTTCTCTCGGTGCATCAAGCAATCAACCGGAGAAAAGGTGCTCGTGAATCCTCAGCTCGATCACGCCGGGGCCTGATCACGCGCCTGGTCAAGACGGCCTCCAAGCCTGCTCAGAGCACTACGCAGTGTTGACGTCGGTGTCGTCCTCGAGTCCACTGGGTGAAGACCTCAGACGCCCGGATTGTTGAGCGTGCCCGGTCCGAAGTCCAGCTCCTCTCCGGCTTCGACCTCAAAGTCAGCGTGGCCTTTCAACTTTACGGACCACTTCTCCTCGACGTGGCCGAAGTGCCAGAAAGCGAGGGCCAGGGCCCAGGTCACGATGAACATGCCCACGATGATGAAGCCGGCCTTGTTGATGTCGAAGTTGGCCATCACGTTCCAGAACGGGCCGCTGACGTGGAACTCCTGGGGGATGAGACCGAGCACCTCGATCGTGCCGATGAAGATGCAGATCAAGACCGAGAGACCGGTGATGGTGAGGTTGTAATAGACCTTCCGAACCGGGTTGAAGAAGGCCCAACCGTAAGCGAAATTCATGAAACACCCATCGAGCGTGTCCATCAACGTCATCCCGGCGGTGAACAAGATGGGCAGGCACATGATGGAATACCAGGGCAGCGCCCGAACGGCCAAAAGAGCGGTGGTCGCCAGCAGGGCCACCTCGGTGGCGGTGTCGAACCCCATGCCGAAGACGACACCAACCGGGTACATTTGCCATTCCTTGGTGATGGAGCGCATCCATCTCCCGAAGATCCGGTACATGAAGCCCCTGTTCTCGAGTTGCTCCTCCAGCTCGGCTTCGTCGAAGTCCCCGTGGCGCATCATCCGGGCCACTTTGATGATGCCAGCCAGGATGATGATGTTCAGGGCAGCGATCACATAGAGGAACGACGCAGAGACGATCGTGCCGAAGATCCCCCCGAACTGTTCGAGGCCCGACCCGTTGTGCGAGACCGCGTTGTATGTGGCCTTCTCGGCGACGACGATGCCCGCCCCGATGGCCACCACGATTGTGGAATGGCCGAGCGAGAAGAAGTACCCGACGCTGACTGGCTTCTTGCCCTCGTTCATGAGCTTCCGAGTGGTGTTGTCGATGGCCGAGATGTGGTCGGCGTCGAAGGCGTGGCGAAGGCCGAGCGTGTACGCGAGCACCGAGACGCCGATCCCAAGGCCCTTGTAGTGCTCGGGGACGACAAGGGCGATGAAGACGCCGAACCCGATGATGTGGAGCAAGAGGATGCTGGCGAACATCCAGCGCACCTGGCGCCACTGCTTGCGGTCCATCGACGCCCGGAGCTTGGCCAATCTTCCCGGAGGAGAGGCGGGCAACGTCTCGCTCAAAGTCGTCATCCGTCGCATCCCTCCCTCGGTTTCGGCCCGCTTCTCGATGACACCCGGACTTGCCGTCTTCGAAGTCGGACGTGGGCGGCCCACGTTTCAGAGCGCCCAGCTCGGCGTGCGAACCTGCCCATGGTTCCCTAATTGCGAAGGGTTCGCAACTGCGTCCCGGTCCCATTCGGTGCGGAGTCCGCATTCGGATGTCGTTCGATGCGGAATTCACCTTGGAGCTGGGCCAGGTCGAAGTGACCTCAGTGGACAATGTGCTGGACCTGCTTCGAGGCGGTCCGGCGGGGCGGCAGTCTCTTGACCTCGCCCATTGCCCAACAACGGTTGAGCACTCGCGCCGGACCGGGGCTCGGGCCTGAGGTGCCACCTGGTCGACCACCGAGACCAGTGCATGGAGGACCTGTTCACCATCGGGCATCGGGCATCGGGCATCGGGCATCGGGCATCGGGCATCGGGCATCGGGCATCGGGCATCGGGCATCGGGCATCGGGCATCGATCATTGCCTCATGGAAGCCCGGACGGGTCGAACCCGGACGGGTCGAAGAGGAGAAGAGCCCCCATTCGATGCGCAGTGACAACCGACGCGATCCTTCGATCCATCCACCTGAGGCCGTTCAACCGATTGGTCCCGGCGAGCCGATTCCCGACTCACTTCAGTCGTCCGACGGTGCGACCGCCTTCTCGCAACCCTCAGATTCTGTCAGCGTCCAGATCTCAACTTTGAGACAACATGTGAACAACAAATGGCTGGTACCCCTCCTCGGATCACCGTTGGGCATGTTTGCCGAGCTACGGAGAGAGGGTTGGTGCCACTGATAGGGCGGGAAGGCCCTGTTCGCGCAGGGCGACGATCGATACCGTTACAGGTGACTGACAAGGGAACCACAACCCAAGGTCGGAACTTGGGCGGCGAGAAGAGGTCGGGCATTGGCAAAGCGAGCGGCGCTGCAAAGGCTCAGCCCAGAGGACCACACACCCCTCTTCCCGACGCGTTTCGGCTCAGACGTGCTCCGCGAGTTCGACGATGGGTCTCGCTGGGCCAAGGGGCTCTGGGTGGCGGCGTTGTTGATCGGCATCCTCGATGCTCTTCGATGGCACAGCGGCGCCGGGTTCGCCTATGACTCCCAACCCGCGTGGCAATCGGCCCATGCGATCCTCCATGGGGGCGCCTCCTGGAACCGATTCGTCTATCTGCCCGGGTGTCTGCTGATTGTGTTCCCGCTGGCACTTCTGCCATTCAAGGTGACCGAAGCCCTGGTCTATGCGGTCCAGATCCTTGGGCTGGGTTATGCGTTCTGGGCCATGACGCGTGTGATCAAGGTTCCTCTGGGATCGGTGCGCATCGCGTGGGCGGCATTGCTCTTCGTCCTCTGCGGGCAGCTTGGTATCGCCGCCCACTACGAGAATTTTTCGATCCTCCTCCTGCCGCTGGCTGCAGCATTCTTCCTCTCGATCGACAACGACCGGCCGATGGCCGCCGCGGTGATCCTCGGGATCTCGCTCACCGTGAAGCCGCTGCTCGCTCCACTGCTCCTGCTCTTACTTCTGGGGCGGCGGTGGCGTGAGACGGCAGTCGCGATACTCATTCCAGTGGCTCTCTCGGCTCTCACACTGCTGATCGTCGTGGGAGTCAGCGCAGATCCGTCGAAGCTCTGGAACGAGGTGATCGGCACCTTCTCCTCGGATACCGCAAAGCCGTGGAACATGTCGCTGACCGCCATGGCTGGCTACCTCCACGCGCCCACAACAGTCGGCGTCGTCGCCGTCGTCATCGTGCTCGCCGCGTCCCTCATCGCGTATTGGCGCATGTGGACCAACCCACGAGGTGACGCCGGGGAGCAGGCGGTATGGCTCACCGCCCCGCTGTTCGTCATTGTGATCCTGTGCTCCTCGTTCTCGTGGGGCTACTACTGCCTCCTCCTGGTGCCTCTCGGGTTTGTCTCGCTTCGCCACGATCGCGTCGCAGATTGGGCGGTGCGACTCGGAGTGTTCCTGGCGCTCGCCCCTCCGTTGCTCGTCTACTCACTACCCGGGTACCCGGACCGCTACTACAACGAGGCAACGGATCACATCTTCAGGCTCGGCATTCTGCTCAACGGGGCCTCGGTCATCGGTGTCCTGATCGCCCTTGGGGGCTGCCTGCTGTACGCCTTCGCCGACGAGCTCCCTTCGAAACTCCAGGCCGACTTCAGGTCGACCAGACTTGAACGGCACTCAACGCCTGATCGGGTTTCTCCCGCCATTCGAGGCGAGCTGGTGCGTGAGGGAAACCCGAAGTTCACCGGGACTTCACCCATTTAGCGAAGGCCCTTGAGCGACTAGAGACCCGTGCTCTAATGGCACGGTGAGCGAAGACAGAGGCCTGTCGAGACGTCAGATCCTGCAGGGTGCGCTCGGAGTGGGTGCAGCCGCCGTCGGGGTCGGTATGGGTTCGGCGGCGAGCGCCTCGGCCAGCACGAATGAGGCCCCACATCTCGGTCTGCCGCCCCGCTCGGAGTGGCGACGACCCGGATCCCTGCCCGACCCCAGACTGCCCGAGGGCACCGACACGCTGCCCCAGATCGACCACATCGTGATCGTCATGCAGGAGAACCATTCCTTCGACAACTACCTCGGCATGCTCGGCCGGGGCGACGGCTTCACGCTCAACCGTCACGGCCGCCCGGAGAACACGAACCCGAACGCCGGCGGCGGGTACGTCCGCGCCTTCCACGAGACGGACACCTTGCAGGCCGGCCACGTGACACAAAGCTGGGATGCCAGCCATCTGCAATACGCCAACGGGCGCAACGATGGGTTCATCGGACCCGAAAGCAGCAGCAACTGGTCCATGTCGTATTACACGGGCGAAGAGATTCCGTTCTACTATTCGCTGGCCGGCACATTCCCGCTCTGCGATCGCTACTTCTGCTCCGTGCTGGCGCAGACCTATCCGAACCGCCGCTTCCTCCTGGCCGGAACGGCCTTCGGGCTGATCGCCACGGTGGTCTCGTCGATCACGGGTATCCCGCCCAACGGAACCATCTTCGACCGTCTCGACGCGCACGGCATCAGCTGGGCCAGCTATGCCACCAATGTCCCCTTCCTCTATGTGATCTCCGACGTCGTGAAGAAGAACCCGAGCCGGATGAAGACGATCGATCAGTTCCACGCCGACGCGAAGGCGGGGACGCTACCCGCGGTCTCCTACGTCGATCCGAACATTCTGACTGGCACTGAGGAGAACCCGCAGGACCTGTCGCTCGGCGAGTATTTCGTCTCGACCGTGGTCGATTCCCTGTTGAAAAGCCCAGCATGGGACAGAACCTTGTTCGTGTGGACCTACGACGAGCACGGCGGCTACTACGACCATGTTCCGCCGCCACCCGCTATCCCGCCCGACGACATTCCGCCGGGCATCACCGCCGCCAATCAACCCGGCGGCTACGACCGTTACGGCTTCCGCGTGCCGACAGTGGTGGTGTCTCCCTACAGCAAGCCACACTTCGTGTCCCATACCGTCTACGACCACACGTCGGTGCTGAAGACGATCGAGCGCAAGTGGAACCTGCCTGCCATGACCTACCGGGACGCCAACGCCAATGATCTGCTCGACTGCCTCGATTTCAGCAAGCGCGCCTTCGCCGATCCTCCCACGCTGGCGGCGCCGGGGAACCCGAGCGGCATTTCGAAGGCGGTGCCCCCACCTACGGGTGAGCAGCCGCCGCTCTCGGCTTTTGTCAAGACTCCCGGCGTGACGGTGTGATCTCCCCCCGGCATATCGCCTGAGGCCTCGGTGTCCCCGTCGCTGCCCGCGGAAGGCTCCCTCCAGATGCGAGTCCAGCTGCGTGACGTCGACCCGACGGTGTGGCGCCGACTCCTCGTGCCCGACGGAATCACGATGGCTGATCTGGCGGAGATCCTCTTGCTGGCGATGGGCTGGGGGAACCTCCACCTGCACCTCTTCGAGGTGGGCGACGTGAGCTACGGACCCGCGGACGAAGATGCAGACGACGACGAGATCGACGAACGAGACGTCATCGTGTCCGACGCGCTCGGAAGCCATGACCACTTCGACTTCGAGTACGACCTCGGCGACGGTTGGGAACACCACGTGGTGATCGAGGAGCGTTCGGCGTCGGGCGTCGCATTCGCACACTGCCTCGGCGGGGAGAACGCCTGCCCTCCCGAAGACGTCGGCGGCCCCGGAGGGTACGAGGACTTCCTCGAAGCGATCGCCGATCCCCTCCATGAAGACCACGAAGAGGAGCTCGCATGGATCGGAGGATCGTTCGATCCGGCCCGGTTCGACCTCGACGCCGTCAATGCGGCGCTGCGGCAGCTGGCCTAGCGGCGGTTCAGCCCTCGACGGCGTGACCGCCGACTGAGCGACGCATGGCGGCGTGCAACCGCTGAGTCTTCGCCGGCGGCCGGTCCACGGCGCCGGCTCAGGAGTCGGCGGGGCTGCCCGGCGTCGGGATCAGAGCCGGTGCCGGGACGGTCATGGCCGGAGCCTCGGTGCCACCGTCGACGTCGAACACCTTGCCGGTGACCCAGGACGAGGCATCGGACACGAGGTAGAGCACGGCGCAGGCGATGTCCTCGGGCTCCCCCGGTCGGCCCATCGGCGTGCCGTCGAGGAATTGGCGGCGCAGGGTGTCGTCGGTGAGGACGACGTCGAGTGAGCGGGTGGCGACGCCACCCACGTCGATGGCATTGACCCGCACCCGCGGCGCCAGCTCGGGCGCGATGTTGCGGGTCAGGCGATCGAGCGCGGCCTTGCCCGCGCCGTAGGCGACGAACATCGTCTGAGTCATGCTGGCCGAACGAGAGGAGATGTTGACCACGGCGCCGGCGCCGACCGTGTCGACCATCTGCCGCGCCGCCAGCTTGATAAGAGTCAGGGGGGCGGTGACGTTGAAGGCGAAGGTCCGGGCCATGAAGCCCTCGCTCGTCTCCATGGCCGCCCGGGGCATGGCACCACCCGCGTTATTGACCAGGATGTCGAGCCGCCCGAACTCCTCCACCGCGCGCGTCACCAGGCGCTCGCACGCGGCGGCGTCGGTGACGTCGGTCGGCACGACGAGGGCCCGCCGGCCGAGGGACTCGACGTGGGCCGCCACCTCCTCGAGGTCGGACGCTGTGCGGGCCGCCAGTACGACATCGGCGCCGGCCTCGGCCAGCCCGATGGCGATCCCCCGGCCGATCCCGAGCCCGGCACCCGTGACGATCGCCACCCTGCCGGCGACGGAGAAGCGGTCGAGGATCATGCCGGGGCGGAGGACGAGGCCGACCGCCTGTCCCGATGCAAGCCCGGAGCGGCGCGGCCGGCCACCAGAGGCATTTCCAGATACGTGAGCAGACCGGGCTCGGCCCGGCAGACATAGGGAATGGCGTTGACGCAGTGCATGGCCGTGGCCACGACGCCGGGATTGCGGACGAGGCCGGCCTCCACCGTCACGGGGTGGAGCTTCTTGAAGGTGGTGAGGCAATTGGGATCGCCCGTGATCTCGACCTCGAAGCGCTCGCCGTCGGGCCCGAAGGTCCAAGCCGGACTGAGGTGCTCCTCCCCCATCAGCCAGTTGACCGTGGCCGTCACCACAGGTGTGCCGTCGACGGTGGCCTCCCAGGTGAACCGCTGCGCCGCCACCGTCCCCGGTTGGATCGGGCCGATCGGCGAGTCGATGGGCGCGGTCGCCACGGCCATCTCGTGCGTGGTCTTCAGCTGCGGCTCGACGTCGAAGCCCATCTCGTCGGCCACCATGAAGATTGATTGCCGGAAACCCCCGCCCAGCGCGTCGATCATGACGCTGGCCCGGGCCTCCTCGGGTGTCTTGCCGAACAGCATCCAGTCGCGGACCACGTCGGGGGCGCCGTAGGTACGGATGTCGGAGTACTCCTCCGCCCGCACGTGGGTGACCGAGCCCGACAGGGCGGAGATCATGAGGGGGAAGCGTTCGGTGATACCCCCCGGGTTGATGCCGGTGCCGTGCAGCGTCACCCCCGCCTTCTTGGCGATGGCGTCGAACTTCTGGCGTTCCTCGGGCGGCGGATAGAACCAGCCCAGCGGCGAGACCACGTTCTTCCCCGATTCGAGGATCGCCGTCACCACCGCCGGATCGGCGAAGATCGGGCTGTAGAGGACGCACTCGGCCTCCGTGGCGAGGAGGGCGTCGACGTCGCCGGTGGCGGTGACGCCCAGGTCCTCTCGCCCCAGGAGTGCACCGAGGTCGGCGCCCTCCTTGTCCGGGCTGTGGACCCAGGCTCCGGCCAGCTCGAGATCGGGGTGAGCCAGGACCCCCTCCATGGCGGCTCGGCCCACACCGCCCGTGGCCCATTGGATCACCCGAAAGCTCACTGGCGTCGTCCTTTGCTCGCTTGGTCCGAATTCGAATCGTCGGGAATGATGCCACCCGCCGCTTCCCGATAGGGAGTGAGGTCGATGCCGGGGTAGCGGGCGGCGACGCCGGTCAGCGCGTCCTCGCACCAGTAGGGATCGCCGGGCCGCGGGAAGCCGAAGAGGTCGCGCTCCCGGACGCTGCACTGCGGAATAAACCTGGCCCAGCGCTCCGGCGATGCCTTGGGCCACGCCATTTTTCCGCCCCAAGTCGTGCCCCGGACCTGGAAGTCGGCGAGGAGGGAGAAGCGCGCGTGCCCGGAGCTCGTCATCTCCGAACCGCGATGCAAAATGTCGGTCCGGTAGACGAGGAGGCTTCCGGCCGGGCCCGTGCACGCCACCTCTGCGTCGGCCAGCGATCCGAACGGCAGGTACAGCGGCGTGTAGGGCACGTCCTTCCCGTCCTCGTAGGGCACGATCCGGGTGGGCCCGTCTCCCTCCGTGACGTCGGAGAGGTAGATGAACGTCGTCAGCTGCTGGTAGCGGGATCCCGGGCGCGGCACGACGAGACTGTGACTCCCGTAGTCGCGGTGGAGCGGTTGGTTGTAGTCGATCGCCCCGGCGTACTTGGCCCACAGCTCCACCTTGTAGAGCTGGAGCTCTGTCGTCTCGAGGTAGCGCTCAGCTGCGTCCACCAGGTCGGGATGCACGGCCAGATGGTTCAGATCCCACGAGCGGTAGGGGAACTCCTCGACCCCGGCGAACTGGCTCGACGCGTAGTGGGCATGATCGCCGGGGTCGGCGAAATAGTCCTGCGGGCGAGGGAAGTGCAGCCAGAGCGCCTCACGCGCCGCCTGCAGCTCGGCCTCGCCCAGGAACCCCACCATGAGCGCGAAACCGCGCTCGCGCACCTGGGCGAGGGTGGCGTCGGGGACCCGCATCGGTAGCGGACCATACGTCACCCGCTCCCGGTGAGCGCCTCCTGCTCGCGCCTACGCTCCCCAAATGCGCGCGGTGGTGTTCGACATGGCCGACCCCGAGTTCCCGGCCTCCCTGACCGAGCTGCCCGAGCCCGAGCTCCCCGGAGCCTCGTGGGCGCGCGTCGAGGTCACGACCGGCGGGATCTGCGGGAGTGACCTGCATCTGTTCGCCCACAACACCGGACCCTCGCCCACCCTGGCGTCGATCGGGACCTTTCCTTTCGTGCTCGGCCACGAGACGGCGGGCCGCGTCCTCGAGGCCGGCCCCAACTGCGGCGTTGCCGTCGGGACGAGAGTGGTCATCGACCCCTGCATCCCGTGCCTCCCCCGGGGGATCGACCCGCCGTGCGCCAACTGCGGACGCGGCTGGACGTCCTCCTGCCTCAACCTGGACAGCCGCATTGTCAGCTCGGGCCGCTCACTCGGGTACACGATGGACTTGGGCGGGGGCTGGGCCGAGAGCGTGTTGGCGCACGAGTCCATGCTCCACCCCATGCCGGATGCGCTCGAGGACCGCGGCGCCAGCCTCTACGAACCCGTCTCCATCGCGTGCCACGGCCTGATGCGGGCGATGCCGGTCGACGGCGAACCCGTCCTGATTGTGGGCGCGGGCATCATCGGGCTCGCCTCCTTGGCCGCGTTGCGCGGGCTCTTCCCCGGCTCTCCGGTCACGGTCCTGGCCCGCCATCAGCACCAGGGCGAGGCCGCCCAGGCCTGCGGGGCGGACCACGTGGTCTTCACCGATCCGGACAACGGCCACTGGGAGGAGCTGGCGTCGCTGAGCGGCGCCCGTGTCGTCGGCCGCAAACGCCACCAGATGCTGATGGGCGGGTTCCCCTACGTCATCGAGGCGGTCGGGTCGCCCGGGTCCGTCACCGAGGCGCTGCGCGCCGTCGCCCACCGGGGCACCGTCCTCCTCCTGGGCGCGGCCGGGATCAGCGAGGTCGACCTCACGCCGATCTGGTACAAGGAGGCGGCCCTCATCGGTTCCATCGACCACACCGTCGATGCGCACTCCTCACCTGGGCTGGCGGGGGCTCCGGACCGGCACTCGGTGGACCGGGCGCTCGACGTGCTGGCGGCGGGCCTGCTACCCCACGAGGTGGTCGTGACGCACGAGTTCGGGCTCGAGGATTACCGGCAGGCCATCGGCGCGGCCATCGACCGGAACAGCTCCCACGCCATCAAGGTGGTCTTCCGGCCACAGGTCTGAATCTGGTCCTTTTGGCTCATGTGCGTGCGGCATGCCCCTCCTACCCTGACGAGGGAAGTGCTGCGTGCCGGCGCGGAGCCGAGCGGCGCGCCGTTCCTGTGCTGGGGGGAGGTCGGATGGAACCAGCAGCCGGCGTCGTGGACCGTCGCCCGAGGAGTGCCGAAACACGGCAGCGCCACGGGAGTGCACGCAGCCACCCGCCATCGGGCGGCACTGGCCGGAGCGCCCCGCAGCAGGTCGAGATCGTGGTGCCGGTCTTCAACGAGGCCCCGAACCTCGAGGCGAGCATCACCCGTCTGCGCGGCTACCTGGACGCGTCCTTCCCGTTCCCAGCGCTCGTCACGATCGCCGACAACGGCAGCACCGACGGCACGGCCCTGGTGGCCCGGCACCTGGCCTCGACCATCGGCGGCGTCCAGGCCCTGATTCTGGAACGCAAGGGCCGCGGCTTCGCGCTCCGCACCGCGTGGTCGGCCAGTCAGGCCGACGTGGTCGCCTACATGGACGTCGACCTCTCCACGTCGCTCTCCGCACTGCTCCCGCTGGTCGGATCGGTGCTCTCGGGGCACAGCGACCTGGCGGTCGGCACGCGACTGGCCCGGGGATCCCGCGTCGTGCGGGGGCCCAAGCGCGAGCTGATCTCTCGGGCCTACAGCCACGCGGTGCGCCTGGCGCTGCGCAGCCGTGTCTCGGACTTCCAATGTGGCTTCAAGGCGATGCGGCGCGAGCGTGCACTGCAAATTCTGCCGTTGGTCGACGACAACGAATGGTTCTTCGACACGGAGCTGATCGTGACGACCGAGCGGCTCGGCGTCCGCATAGCCGAGACGCCGGTCGAGTGGACCGACGACCCGAACTCGTCGGTGGACATTCTGCGCACGGCCTTGGACGACCTGCGCGGAATGTGGCGGATGGCCCGGCGCCGCGGCAGGCCGCCGATCCCCAACCGCCCCGCGCAGGCCACCTCCGACGAATTGCTCTCGTTCGCCGGCGTCGGCGTGCTGAGCACCCTGAGCTACCTCCTCCTGTTCGGCGCCACATGGTCAGTGCTCGGCCCCTGGTTGGCCAACGCCGCCGCCCTGGCGTTCTGCACGTTGGTCAACACCGCGCTCCACCGCTCGCTGGCTCGCCGCTCCCCCACCGACAGGGCGGGGATCGCCGGACGACCGTCGTTCGTCACCGTTGTCGCCGTCCTGTACGGCGTCAGCCTGCTCGCCACTACTGGAGCGATTGCACTGGCGGACGTCGTGGCCGGACCGTCCCTGCTGGGCGACGCCGTCGCCGCCACGCTCGCCTGCTGCGGCGCGGCGTTGCTCCGCTTCTGGCTCCTGCGCGGCTGGGCCTTTCGTCCCGCGCCGTCGTCGGCGCTGCGCACGACGGACAGCTCGGCCGGCGGGCCGTGACCGATCTCATCGACGCTCCGGCGTCACACTTGCCCGCGAGCACGGTCGCGCGCCAGACCGCAGGAGCAGCGCCGCCCCTTCCGGCGACACCGCAGCGTGGCTGGGTCGCCCGGGCCCGCCGGGGCCAACCCCTGCTCCGCCCCGCCGGGTACTTCCTGGCGTCGCGGGCGGCCGTGTTGGCGGCGGCATTCGTCACCAGCTCCACCGTTCCCAGGTTGCGCTTCGTCCGGAGCATGGGCACGGCCTTCGACGGCCGCTGGTACCTGATGATCGCCCGACACGGCTACCCCGATCGCCTCTTCCAAGAAGGCCAGGGAAGCCGTTGGGCCTTCTTTCCCGGCTTCCCGGCCGCGGTGCGCGCTCTGGCCGAGATCACCCGCCTGAGCCTCCCCGACGCCGCGATCGGGGCGGCATTCGTCTTCGGGCTCACCTCGGCGCTCGCCATCTGGCTGGCGGTGCGCGAGGTCTTCGGCGCCCGCCTGGCCGACCGGGCCGTGCTGCTCTACGTCTTCTGCCCGACCGCCTACGTGCTGTCCCTCTCCTACACCGAGGGCCTCTTCCTGACCGCCGCCGCCGCCTGCCTCTTCGCCTTGTCGCGGCGCTACTGGATCACGGCGGCGCTCTGTGCCTGCGTCGCCGGGCTGACCCGGAACACCGGTCTCGCCGTCGTCCTGGCGGTGCTCGTCACGACGCTGCCGGCCGCCTGGCGCGGGCGGACATGGCGGCCGGCCGTCGCCGCAGTCATCGCCCCGCTCGGGCTGGTCGCCTTCATGGCCTACGGCTGGGTCTTGGTGGGCACGCCGGTGGCGTTCCTGTCGGCCGAGCGCTTCTGGCAGGGACAGCATTTTGTCTGGTTCGTCACGCCTGTCGATGCCCTCTTTGCCACACTGCGCCAGGGGCCGGGTGGGGCGGCCTTCCTGACCGACGCCATGGCCGGAGGCGCGCTCGTCCTTGGGTTCGTGGGCCTGTGGCTCCTCGATCGCCTGACGCGCACGATGCGTACCGTCGGAGGTGCCAGCGCCGCCGTGCCCGCCAGCTGGTGGGTGTACACGGTGGGCGCGCTCCTGATCGCCTACAGCGCGTACTTCACCAACAGCATCCCTCGCTATGCCATGGCCGCCTTCCCGCTCTTCGTGGCGTTCGCCTGGAAACTGCCCCGCACGATGCAAAGTGCCTTGGTCGGCGTAATGGCGTGTCTGCAGGGTGCCCTGTTCATCGCCGTGCTGCAACCCTCCGCCGCATCGCTCCTCCGCTGACGAGCCAGGTCGACGTACCTCCCAGGGGGGGTACGTCCCAGGGGGCAGAAGGGCACTTCGGCTCTGGCACCGATGGGCGCCTGCTGCAACCATGATGACGTGGCGGGAGACCAGGAGAATCAGCAGGCAAGGCCATTCGGAGCGCTCCGGGCCGGGGCAGCGGGAGATTCCCCTCGGCGGAGCGGACAATGGGTCTTTCGGCCCAGTAAGCCGTGCCGGGACGGAGCGTTCTCCAGATGATGCAGCGGAGCAAGAGGTCGAGGTTCCCGGCGCACACCGGAGTCATCGACAGCGCCACCCTCTACCTCTGCCGCCAGGGGCGCCAGTGGGTGGTCGTCATCGAGTCGCCTCGCGTCACGGGTGCCCTGCCGCTGGGTCACGAAGGCCACGACAGCTCCGACGCACAGTGCGAGCTGCTGGCCACTGCCTGCCGGGCCTGCCCGACCGCGACCTTCATGAGCACCGACGGCGCTCTGACGTCGGCCGACTACGAATGGCGGGTCGAGGTCCGCGGCATCGCGACGCGGCCCGGCGACCTGGGCCTGGCCCTGCACCGCAAGCTCTCGGCCGAACCAAGCGGGGATGACAGCGCCCCGCCCCGGCATCTCGGGGGGCGTTGCCACTGGGGCATGGCCCCCGCGTTCTCAGGCCGCCCCCGCACCTTCTGACATCTGGCTCGCGGTCCCGACTTCGAACCGCGACCTCCGTCGAGCAGGAGCCGTTCAGGTTGGCGGTCGGACGGGTAGAACGACGATGAGGTCCTCGGTTCTGTCAGTCCGGCGTCGGGAAGGACACGACTTTCTCCAAAGCGTTGTCGCAGGATTGTCCCCGGTCACAACATTGCGCCTGCTCGGGGCACGCACAGACAACATTTATCCGGGTCATATCTTTCTCTGACCTGGCGTACAGACCTGACCTGTCCAATGGATCGTGTGGAGAGCCCGGGCCGCCCGGACTCAGACGGAGGACCGCAGACATGACCGAGGACCAGAAGGACAACACGACCGAGGGGCCGGCGAGCGACCCCAACCCGGAGACCCCTCCGACCGAGACCACGAGCCAGGCGCCCATTCCGCTGCCGGCCGTCACCCCCTCGGGCTGGGACCAGCCGGTTCCCCCCCCACAGACTCCCCCGCTGGGTGTGCCGTACGGTGCCACCCCGGACGCAGGCTCGACCCCACCTGCCGGCTCGACCCCACCCCAGGGCACCTACGCCATGGGCGCCCTGGCCGGCAACCCGATGCTCGCCGCCCCGACGGCCTCGTCCCTCGGCGGTCCCCCGCCCACGAACCCCGGAGATCCGATGTGGACAGCGCCGCAGGCGACCCACGGTGCGGGGACCGGCAGCAGCAACCACCGCGTCCGTAACGGCCTTCTCGCCGGCGCCGCCGCGCTGGCGGTCCTGGGCGCCGGCTTCGGCATCGGCCACGCCACGACGAGCAACGGAGGGACCACGCAGGCGTTCAGCCCGGCGTCGGGCAGCTCGCGCGTCCCGGCGGGCTCCGGGTCGTCGGGCGGCTCGAACTCATCCGGGCGCTCCGGCTTCTCGGGGAGTCCGTTCGGCAACAGCTTCGGCGGCAGCTCTTCCGGCAATACGGGAAGCGGGAACTCCGGCTCGTCCAACTCCTCGGGCCCCAGTGACGTCAACGCCATCGCATCGAAGGTCGATCCCGGCCTCGTCGACGTGAACACGACGCTCGGCTACCAGCAGGAGCAGGCGGCCGGCACCGGCATCGTGCTCTCTTCCAACGGCATTGTCCTGACCAACAACCACGTCATCGACGGCGCGACGAGCATCAGCGTGACCGACGTCGGCAACCACCAGACCTACACCGCGAGCGTCGTGGGCTACGACCGGACGAAGGACATCGCCGTCCTGCAGCTGAAGAATGCGTCAGGTCTGACGACTGCGACCCTCGGCAACTCCTCCAACGCCTCCGTCGGAGAGAACGTCGTGGGGATCGGAAACGCCGGCGGCACGGGCGGGACTCCCAGCGCGGTGGGCGGGACCGTGACGGCGTTGAACCAGTCGATCACTGCCAGTGACGACGGGGACGGCACGTCAGAGCAGCTGAGTGGCCTCATCGAGACCAACGCCGACATTCAGCCGGGAGACTCCGGCGGGTCGCTCGTCAACACCTCGGGTGATGTCATCGGCATGGACACTGCCGCCTCCGCCGGGACCTCGTTCCAGTACAACGGACAGTCCTCGGGCAGCCAGGGCTTCGCCATCCCGATCGACACCGCGCTCTCCATCGCCAAGACGATCGAAGAGGGTTCGGGCTCGTCGACGGTCCACATCGGAGAGACGGCCTTCCTCGGCGTCGAGATCAACGCCCAGAGCAGCAGCTCGAGTGAGGGCTCCGGCGAGGGTGGCGGCGGCTTCGGAGGGTTCTTCGGCGGCAACTCCGGCAGCACGGGCAACACGGGCAACACGGGCAACTCGGGCTCGAGCGTTGCCGGGGCCTCGGTGGCCAGCACCGTCACGAACGGTCCCGCCCAAGAAGCCGGCCTGTCCGGTGGCGACACCATCACCTCGTTGGGTGGCACGACGATCAGCTCGAGCAATGACCTCACCAACGCCATCAGCCAGTACCACCCCGGCGACAAGGTGAGCATCGGCTGGACCGACAGCTCGGGGCAGACGCACACCGCCACCGTGCAGCTGTCCTCGGGGCCCCCGCAGTAAACGCCCACACATCCGCCTACCCGTTCGCGGAGGCTGCCCGTCGGATCTGACGAGGTGGCCTCCGCGAACGGCTCTCTCGAGACAAGGCCGAACATCGGGCCACCTCACGAAGGTCGCGCCCGCTCTGGCCCGGACGGACGGTAGCGTCCAAGGGGTGTCATCAGAAGAGCCGCTGCTCGACGACCCCCTGACCGATGCGGAGCTGACCGCCCTCGCGCTGGGGACGGACCCCCTCGAACCGTTGCCGGACGACGCGGACTCGATGGCGGGACCGTTGGTGATCGGTGGTGGCGCACTCCCCCTCTGGTACATGCCGCCGGTGGCGCGCCGGGCGAAGCGGCGTTGGGCGGCGCCCGTGGTGATCGCAGTCGTCGCTGCGTTCCTCCTCATTGACGCCATGGGACTCTGTAACACCTACGGTCTGCTCAGCCTGTAGGCACAGGCATCGGCGAGAACCGGTGAGCGCTACGGCTTGCCGGCGGCGATCCAGCCCTGCACACGCTCATCGCTGATCCGGCGGGCGGTCGCCATATCGGCCCAGGCACGGAACCGGGCCTTCTCGTCGTCCTTCAACCGCGAGTACATCGTCTCGGCGGCGGCAGCCCGAGGAGCGGGACCGCTGCGAGCTCGTGCCTTGGCGATGAAGGGCTCGATCGCCTCCCTCAGGCGGGCTGCATTCTTGGAGCTGAGGTCGATCTCGTAGGACCGACCATCGAGGGCGAACGAGACCGTCTCGTCGGCGTCGTCCCCGTCGATGTCATCGGTCAGCTTCACTATGACGGTCTTGGCCATGGAGCCATCGTTGCAGAGCGCCCCGGACACGGCCAACGCCGCAGGAGGAACACGGCTTTCGTGACTCTCTCGTGCCTAAAACCCCAGAGACGCGCTACCCGCTCCGGCCTCTGCGTAGGCTTGAGCCAGTCCTGACGCGCCGGGTCTTGACCCCCATCCCCCTCGTCAAAACCGTGGCGCGTCAGGGCGCGTCATCGATCTCGTCGGGCTGGGAATCTGGGCACAATGGTGGTCATGGCCCACCGCTCCAGGCGTCGAAAGGCCCTCTGGCGCGCCCCGGAGGCCAGCCGGCCCCCCGGTCTGGGGACCCACTGGCGGGCCGACGGTGCGCCCAAGACCTCGTATCGATCGCAGCGCGACGCCCTGTCAGCCGCTGACGAGCGTCGCCAGGAGTCAGGGGCAGACCTCAACGTGTACTGCTGCGATTTCTGCGGCGCCTGGCACATGGGAAACAGGCAGGGGCGGGAGAAGTAAGAGGCCCGGCGACTTTCGCCGTCATTGACTCGCCAGTCGGGCTCTGAAGAAAATCAGGAAGTCGCTGGCGTTGCTCACCGGTTGCGCATCGGCCTGTCTGGATCGACTGCCGCCCGACCCTCGCCGTGCCGCACCGATCAATTTGCACGCAATTCCCCCTGGTTGAGCCACTGAACGGCGTCGGCCATGGCACCATTGCCAGCGGGGTTGCACAAGGCGGTGCGGCCCGAGGAACTCCCCCGTGATTCGGTGGCGTTCCCGGGAACTCCTAAAGAACCTGGCCGGGTTTCCCGACCTGCAATAACGGGTTCATTTACCAGCCTCAGGCGGAGGCGGTTCGCTCGTGGGAGCAGATCTTGGCGAATAGCAGCAACGTGGCGACATCCACAGGTCTTGACGCAGGCATCCAAGGCCCCGCCGCGGGCGGGCACCGGATCGTGCCCCGCCCACAACCCAAGATGCAGCGCGGGACGAATTCCCGTGACGCTGCCATAGACGAAGCGCTTCGACCGTGAGGGCCGAGAGAACATCGGCGCACCCGATCGTCAGGGCCCGACGCGCCACGCGGGCAAGGCTGGAGAACCGGACGGCAGGCCAAGGCGAGGACGGGTTCACGCTCATCGAACTCATCATCGTGACCGCTGTGCTTCCCATCATCATCGGAAGCATCACGGTCGCGCTGCTCTCTGTCCTCACCCTCTCTGGGGGCGTCAACAACCGGATCAGCGATTCAAACGACGCCCTCATCGCATCTTCGAACTTCAACCGCGACGTGCAGAGCGCTGTCGAAATGACGACGTCCTCCACTGTCGCCTGCGGGGCGAGTACCGGGACCCAGGTGCTGGGTCTGCAGTGGGGAGCCAACAGCTCGGCGCCAGGCGGCTACCAGACGGTCGTCTCGTACGTCACGGTTCCGACGCCCGCCAACGGGGCCGGCGGCACCACCACTTACTCCCTGGTCCGCCAGGTGTGCACGTCGGGCACCTCCGCGACCCCGACATCGACGACGACCGTGTCCCACGACATCGGGAGCCAAACCTTCTCGAACAACCCGGCTGACACTCCGTCGCTCGTGATCTATGGACCCGCCACCGGTCCCGACGTCTTCGCTGACTTGTCCTACCCGACAAACTCGTTTTCTACCTGGAACTCGACAGACGGCGTTACAAAGGTCGCTTTGACGGTCGACGAACCGGGGAGCAGCTACAACTTCTCGTTGGTCGGCCTTCCAGGTGAGACGACGACGTCAGGTGGGACCACGACCACGACCACCCCCGTCGGAAACAACGGATGCAACTTTGCGTCGCCGGGAAGTGGCACCTACGCCAATCAACTCTGCTTCATCGACTTCACCGGCTACACGGGAGCCTCGTATACGCCACCTACCACCTCGGCCCCGTGTTCCGGCCAGGCGATGTCGGGCCAGGTGGCGAACACCCCCTACACGGTCAAGTTCTGCATCGCTCAAGCGCAGAATCAATACTTTCAGAGCACCGCGCAGCCCACGACACCGGCCAACTACACGCCTGCGTGGGCGAATACGCCCTGGCCGATCCCGACGTACTACGAACAGCAATACGACAGTGAAGCGTTCCTGGGCAACAACGGGTTCTACACAGGCGTCCCAGGTAACCCTGCGATCTATGAGCACACCTGCTCCTCATCCAACGTCTCACCCTCGTCCAATAACAACGTGTGCACCAGCGGGGGCCAGGCAACGCTCACCACCGTGTACATCACCGATTTCCAGGTCTTCGACGCCGCCGGGCAAGCAGCCACCGGGTGGACCCTTGTCACGGGCGACGCCGAGTCGACCGACACGAACGAGTGGATGGACTTCACGTCTGCCACGAGTGGGATCACTTGGTCCATACTCCCGAACAATGGAGCGTCGGATCCGTATGGCAATGCCTGCTACAACGGAGCCAACAACGGCGTCGGCCTCCTGCAGTGGAAGGGCTCGATCCCTGCCACCCCAACGGGGGTCGGCGTGCCTTCGAACGGTGTCCCAGCGCAGTCGGCCCAGCTGACCATCGCCCCCAAGACGTACGCGACTGGTGCTTCGTCG
>Ga0302324_100006678_pt1 | contig 24752 bp, 34 predicted proteins | sample Palsa_T0_1_FD_201949 | JGI IMG/M metagenome (GOLD analysis project Ga0302324, IMG submission 201949) | Peat permafrost microbial communities from Stordalen Mire near Abisko, Sweden - Palsa_T0_1 | ecosystem: Environmental > Terrestrial > Soil > Palsa > Peat permafrost | place: Sweden: Abisko... | reverse complement strand
CGTTCAAGGAAATGGCAAGTCGCCTACTTGTCGCGTTCCTGTGCATCATGCACTTAAACAAGAAGGTTGAGTTGGACGCTATCCATCGCATCGGCGGCGCGATGGCGTTTACTGGAATCGCGCGGATGGTCTGGCTATGCGCTCCCAAGCCAAACGAAGACGGTACCGACTCCGACGAGATGCTGATGGTAAAAGTGAAAGGCAATATCGTACAGCGGACGCTGAAAGGATTATCGTTCAAGGTAGGCGTCCATCCGGTGCCTATCGAAGATGTGTCAACGGAGATTCCTTACGTCGAATGGAAAGGTGCGGTCAACCAATCCGCAAACGACCTGATGAGCAGCCACAAGCGCGCCGCTCACCGGCCCAATGACCGGCGACAAGAAGCCATCAACTGGCTAAATGAATACCTAAGCGACGGCGCGAAGCCTTTGGATGAAGTCGAATACACAGGATTGAAAATGCACGGATTCGACCCCAAACTCTTGCAGCGCGCTCGCAAAGATGCGGGCATTGTGACCTTTGCCGACGGTTCAAAACGTAAGGGCAGGGACGGGAAGAACCGGGACGCCTACTCGTGCCGATTGCCCGAAACACTGAGCGGTGAAGTGACAAACCAACAGGGGGCTTTCTGATGGCTCCCAGATACAAATTTCAACCGTGGACACAACCGTGGACAAAAGTCACTATGAAGGGAGTTATGTCCTCGGTTGACGGTGTTTCTCTGAGAAGGATTTTATGTATTCTTGCGCATCCCATTTGTTTTCTTACAGTTACGAAACCATGGACAGAACTCAAGGGTGAAGGTTCAACCGAGGACATAACTATCCCCTTCTCAGAAAACTGTATTTTCGAGGGAGTAAATCCTATCGGTGCGAAGGTTAAAAAAGGAGCAACAAAATGAGCGGTAACCTTGTGGGAGCACTCAAAATAAAAAGCAACTTCGTCGGCCACCTGAAGCACCCTTCCGTGCTGGTGGTGAGCCCTAACCCTGAGCGGACCCGGCAGGGGAACCATTTCTCGTTAATCACCTCCGCGCTGCGTGCGGCTCCGCAAGGCCCCGGGCTCTTTATGGCTGATATCAGGCACGATAACTGGTGCGCTATTTTTTGTGACAGACCCTGTGATTGCGACCCTGACCTGGATATTAAAAGAGCGAACCCAATGGAGTATTCAAATGATTCCCAAAAACGAAGTAATTGAAGATACGGCCATAATGAAGGCCGGGATTCTCAGTCGGTTGGAATCCATCGGCGGAACGCATAAAGACAACTCTCGATAAAGGTAGGCGAATGGCGAAGCAGTGTTTGTTCTGCGACAACGAAGCAAATAGCAAAGAGCATTTGTGGTCCGATTGGGGAGCTTACGGCCACGGCACCAACTTTCCAGGCCGGCCCGTACCGCAGATATTCGCCCAGATGGTCTGTCAAGGCCTGAGGGTCAAACTGTGGAGTAGAGCCGATTGACAGAGACATACCTGGTAGAGCCCAGGCGGACGTACAAGCACAGAAATACCCATGGATAGGTAAACTGGTCAGGATTCAAATGCAGTACGTCTAGTGCCTTCTAATGCACGTAACGGTATGTTGTATCGCTTGGGATTGAATCACTCGCCGAGTCCTCGAGCGGGTCCATCGGAGATGGGAGAACAGTCGATAGCGTCAAAGGTGGTCAGGCTATTCGACGAAGTTTATCTAACTCACCTCGCGCAATTCCAAATCTCATATTTTTATACCGATTCTCGTATTTCTAAGTGTCGGAAACTAAGGGACTTATGAGCGGCCGAATCTCGGCTCCGCGGGCCGGTTCGAGAGGTACTTGATGCAGTGGCGATGCAGTCCTAAATAACAAGTGTGTTATCAGTATCTTGAACATGGTCATTGCCTTTCGCAGGCTACGATTCGGTGTTTACCGCCCGTCCGTGCGTATCGCCGGCTCCGCTCGTCGCTGGCGCCACATCGCGGGCGTACCTATAACCTCAATGTCTGCAATCATTTGGAATCGCGGCGGCCGCCGCGACGCACGCAAATACTGTGCAACTCATTGAAAATAAAGGAGGTCCCATGGCATTCTGATATTAAAACTTTTCCGCCCCAGCGTACGTTGCCCAGCCGCGGTGCTTGACAACCACCCTCACTCTTAGTTTCTTCGTCCCGAACGCGTCTCCCGCAAATACTTCAAAATAACGGACTTGGGGTACCATTAACTCTCTGCTAGAGATGGGTCCCATATTTCCGGAATTGGTACCATTGGCGCCCAGCCCATGAGCCCAAAACCCCAAGTGGAGCCCAACCTAGGAATATACCTACATGCTACGGCACTGGACAGTATCTAGCGCGGTGGCTGCAGGCACTCGGCCCCAATCCTGTGACTAGGATTCGCCTGGACGCCAGGAACGGAGCGACGTTCGGCCCGGGCCGCCGGGCAGACTCGCGGGAAAGTCGACGCCTCTCCGCCTCGAATGCCGCGTATCGGGCGGCCCATCTCCGGAGACACTTCAAGACGTTTGATTCCGTCCGCGGAGTTAACGGCAATCGCGAGCCCGCCTCGATTCCCCTTTGTTCATCGGCGTTCCAGCCAATCGCTAGCAACAGGTCTAGCAAAACTAGAATAACTGTCTCTACTAGTGAGACGGTAAGCGAGCCCGAAACCGCTCGGATGGTTCTTCGTAGCCGCAAAAAGGAATTTGACAGTGAAAAGAAAATCTAAGGAGCACCCCAAAAATGAGCAGCGCAACGGTAGTTGAAACGCCGGCCGTCACGGCGACACCGGTTACGGCAAATGAATTGGATGTTCTTCTTGCGGTCCTAAAATTCGGAGATTCGGCCACGCTGAAGATTTTGGTTGCGGCCGCAATGGTCAAACTTTCTGGCGCCCCAGTCGATGATGCCTTGGTCGACGAATATGTCGAAGCGATGCAGACGTACGTCGAGTTTTTGCGTGAAACCGTGTCATCGAAACGCATTCCATATCCAAGCGTGAGGTAAGGCGATGCCGTTCAACAAAAACTTCAACCGCGAAACCCTCACCATGGAAGAGGTTGAGTCCTTGGCGGAATTTAAAGGGCGGCTCAACGAGCAACAGCAGAATTTTATCCGTCACTGGATTGCAAGCGGCGGCGACCAGTTTTTCGCGTTCAGTCATGCCTACAACACAACCAATGTCGAAGAAGCGCGCAAGGGTAGTTACGCGGTTACCCAACGCAAATCCATTCGCGCCGTTCTCGACTTATTTCTGATGCGCACGCCAAAAGAAATATTTTTGGAAGAAGTAAATAAAATCCTTCGAAGCCGAAAGCTGAACCCGAGCAAATTGCGCGCGCTTGAGTTGAAGGCACAGATGCTTTTTGGGGTGGACCTGAAATCTTTGCGAGCAGAGGCTCCAGCGACGCCGGCGGAAACGAAGCGGCACAAAGTTGGCGACATCATCGACTACGACGGCAAAAAAGTTCGCGTCACGACAATTGATGGAAACGGTCAGCCTGTCGAAGGTGACCCTATCGCGGCGAGCCCGGAGAGTTGGTGAACTCTTATGAGACTCGACTCTAACTTGCTTTCTCCGCCGCCATCATCGGACATCGCGATTGCCGACGGCAACGCGCCCAGACATACGCTCGGACAATTTCAACAGGAGTGGGTCAAAAATCTCTCCGACTCGGGGGTGCGATGGTTTACCGGAATTTCAGATTCTCTTTTCTGTCACCGATTTGAGCAAGTCGCACATGAAAGTTGGGAGCACGCGGCTCTTCAGATGGAAAAGCAAGGTTGGGGTACGGACCCGAGATTTTCAGACAGAGAATTTGCGGAAAGTTTGCTGAGGGTGCTTGGCAAGCGGTACGGAAACGACCTTGAAAATGTTTTGGACGAAGCCATCTCCTTCGTGAAGCAGGTTCGGGCATCGAGTAACCCGCCGGGAAGAATTGTGAGTTGGGATGAGGTTCAAAAGCATGAGCAGAATTCGAAGTTTGCTTACAGTTCGCTGGCGCTTAGATTTGTCACTCTGATGCAAGTCGCGGACGGATTTTCATGGGAATTAATCAATGGGTGGGCAGCCCGCGCCTCAAAATCCGGCGAGGCAGGAGCAACCGGTGAAGCGGAATGAACATGAAGTTTGGGGACCGATTCTGCCGACTCCGAAGCCGGGGGCTCCGAAACGCCTCGAAATGTCTCTGGAATCGCTGAGCGCGACGGCCGAATGGAAAAAATTGTCGGGAACGTTGAAACAGATTATGTCCGCCTATCTCAGTAGTGGCGAGAAATCGATGGTTGACACTCTGGCAGCGTTTCAATCGCGAAGCATGAGCCCGGAAAAGATTTCTGAGGTAGCCGAGAAAGTTCTCACGACGCCGAGCGTAGTGGCTGTGTTGAAAGTCTATCACGGCAAAAATTTGGAGCAGAACAAGTAGCAGCGTAACAATTTCGAAGTCCCACAGGGACATTGGAGAAGAAAAAATGAAGATTGATTTTGAAGGATTCAACAAACCGGGTGCGAACGCCACACAGAAAACTGCGGCGACCGAACAGCCTGTCGCGGCGGAACAACCAACGACCACTGCCGCAGTTACTCCCCCTGTGCAAGTGGAACTGTCGGCGACGGAGCAGCTCGAACGGGCGCAGCGTCCGTTCAAAAAGGATGTTGCCGCAATGGCTCCAGAACTTCTGACACCGCGCGGAATCGCAATTCAAAACGATGCGGTCAAACGTACTTTTGAGGAAGCCGTGGCCACAAAAAACGAACAGCTCAAGACCGTGGCAGCTGAGGTCCTTAGTGAAAAGAGCCAGGGAAAAACTGAAGAAATGAAGAGCGCGGTCGCCGAGGCGCTGAATGCAGTGCTCGAAAAATTTCTTCCCGTGCTGGAAAGAATTTCTGGTCCGAGGCCAGCTGAAGTGGCGGCGGCCGCTAAAGATGCGGCAGCCCAAGAGCGGTCTAAGCGCGAGTGGGACCGCGAGCGGCTCCAAATGAAACAAACGAAACTCGCCCAGCGCCAAGCGATGGCACGATGTAGTCACACCGACGGAAACGGACATCCCCGCTGGCAGATTTCGCACAATCAACCTTCACACCTCCCAATCGCATGGTGTAGTCAATGCCAGCTCAGAGTGGAGCCCAAAAGATATTTATGCCTTCCGCCAAGTATTACTGATGAGTCATCGGCAGCAGAGTACATAAAGCTACTCGTAGCGGAAGGCGAAATCTCAGGAGGGACACCGTTTTTTGACGCCACGGGCGGATATATCCTTGCGAACGAACACCCTTTGTACTATTTGATTCGCGCGCTTGAGGCTCAAGCAAGCATGGGTGTTATTTAGCGAGGTCGCATATGCCCGATATTCAACTTGACGCCGAGACGCTAGCGCGAATTCAAAAGTCGCAAGACCCAAATGAAATCGCGGAGCTTTGTAAGCGTGGTGGCCTTGTCGCAGGGAGTTTGGCGACTGATGGCCTCGGAAATGTCGTGGTAGCGAATGTCGAGAAACCGCTAACGATTTCACAGAAGCTGGGCGGTATCGACATGGACGACAGAACGACGACCGACGGAAACAATCTGCCGCCAGAGCAGCTCGAGTACCGAAAGTAAAAAGGAGAACTAAAATGAGTGACCGCGTAAATATAAATGCCGAGCAAATCAAGGCCGACGGGGCCTTCCAAAATGACATGTCGAAAATTACGTCGGTAGACGATATCGTTCGCGCGGCGCAATCGCTTCGGGAACGGGCTCAAGGGGTTGTATATAACCCGTCGAGCGGGCAATACGAATCGACCGCACCCGCTGCTTCCACGACAGAACGTGAGTTCACACGCGTCGAAACTATCGGAGGACGCGAATTCACGTTTACGGCTCCAGACCAAACGACTCTCCAGCATCATATCGAAACAGCCAAAGCTGTAGCTGCTGAATTTGAAAACGCGCAGGCGCGCGACGAGAACGGACGTTTTGTCGAACGCGGTGGGCTCGTGGACGACGGCGGTGCTGAAATCGCACGTCAATCCGAACTCGAGTTGAAATTTCGGCGCGGAGAAATTTCTGTGAAGGAGTACATCGAACAGTCGGGAGCGGTGACTGAGTTTCTCGAAAGTCAAGGTGTGCCGCTGGATGAACTGCGCGAGGTGGCGGGTCTGCGCCAGGCTCACGCGTTTGAACAGGATTGGGTGGCGGCAACGGAAACGTTTCTTGCTGGTCCTGGCGGTGACTGGCCAGGCGGTAACGCGAACAAGACAAATTTGCAGAACGCTCTGGTGGCCCTCGGTCTGATGGACGCCGACGATAAAGTCGGAGCCCTTGTCCAAGCTTACGAATATATGAAGCAGAACAACGCCCTGCTTCCATACGAACAAGCAAATGTTTCGGCGGCCATACAAAAAGAGTTGGCGACCGCTAGCCCACAAGAATTAATTGATGCGTGGAAAACACAATACGCGTCGGGCGGAGATGCACGCGCTGCCAACGCTGCGCTGATTGAGAGCCTGCGCAGAAAGTAAGGGAGTATTTCTGTGACTCTGACCGACGAACAGGTTGCGCGAATCAACGCGATAATAAAAGGCTCGGTTAATAAAATCACCGAGGATAAATCTGCGGTAGTTGAAGCAGCAAAGAATTCTCCGAAGTCTTCTTCCATGTTCGGTGCTTCCTCGGGCGTCCCACGCTCCTCTGGAGGTGTAGAAGCCAAAACCAAATCGGATGCTGTGGCTGCAGCCGCTTTGAAAAATGCGAGCCCGGCCGAAATCCTCGCCGCGTGGACCGCGGCACAAACGAGTAACGGGGGCGACCCAGACGCCGCATTTTTAGAGGCGTTCAAGACGGGGAGAAAATAAATGGCCGACGAATCCAAAATTGACGATGAAGAATCCACACGGCTGCTGAATCTAGCCGCGGGAGGAAAATGCCATGTTGTCTCCTAATCGATACACCGCCGAAGCACTCCAGACGCAGCATGCCAATGAAAAACCCTGGACAACGCAGCAAAATGCGACGCAACCCGCGCCAGAACAATCAGTGGAATCAACACCTGTGTCGGCAGTAGTGTACGCGGCGCTCGTGCCGCCATCCCCAGAAGAGATGGCTTCCAACCCAACAAAGGACTTCGCGCATGTGATTCTCGCAGCTGATACGAGGCTTGACGATGAAACTCGCGCGAATGCCTGGGACCTCTACCATGCAGCGGCAACGCCAGACGAACTCATTCGCAACCTGAGTCCGCTCGAAATTCCCGATACCACGAGACAAACACTTCTCGCAGCTAAGCAGGTGACCGCCGCCGCGGTAACACCGGTCGAAAAAGCTGCGAATGCTTTGCGCCAAATGGCCAACGTAGACCCGCAAACGCTCGAGGTCGCGGAGACGTTTCCAAAACTCACAAAGATGGTGATTGATGCCGCGGTAAGAAGCGAAGAGTAGTGAGATGGCTTTTCAACCAAACGACCGCGTCGGCAGGCTCACGATAATTCGACGGATAAAAGGTCAGGGAAAGTTCGTGGTTCGCTGCGAGTGCGGCTCGCCGAGTTTTGAAGTCTATTCATACAGTTTGAATTCCGGGCGGCGTAGAGCCTGTGAAAAGTGTCAACGAATCGAAAAAGATTTGGCAGATGCTATCGCCCGCGCACGAGCGGATGCGGAAAAGAACGGCAAAATATTTCATGAGCCGGGGACACGACCTAAATGGGAATACGTCCCGACTCAAGAACTGCCAGAGGTTTGAGTCATGAAGCGCCAACGAGCAGGACACGGTAACTCAAATTTTCGACATGGCCACGCGCGTCAAAATCGAAAGACGCTCACCTACTGGTGTTGGGCGGGGGCAGTCCAGAGAGTGCGCCATCCACACGGGGGGCGGTACCGTCGCGACGGTGTCAATATGTGTCGACGGTGGCTGCAATCGTTCAAAGCATTTTTGAAAGATATGGGTTCAGTTCCATCGGCCGAGCACACGCTTGGACGGTTCATTGACCTGGGCTCGTATTCTCCGACGAACTGTTCTTGGCAAACAAGGCGAGAACAGGGTTGCGAACGTAAGGGTCACACCGCCGCAATTGCCTACCATGAACGGCGCGCTGTGAGGCGAAGTACTCGGTACAACTGGAAGTCTCAGTTGGCGGCGTAGCTATGGGAGCCAGCGATGCAGGGGGTCTTCAAACTGTGCGCTCGTTGCAATCAAAAACGAGAGTTAATCGCGCGAAAGCTGTGCTGGCCGTGTTACATGGCGGTGCGCAAGCTCGGTGAATTGGCGAAATATCCGACCGAATGCGGGGAAGCTGAAACGCCAACGCGACCTAAGTTTGAGTGGCTAGGTTCGGAAGACGTACTCGTCGAAATGACCGAGCGTGCAGTGAAAGCGTTGGGAGATTTGAAGGCCGCACTGATGGCCACGACTCAGCTATCGGACGGAGTAAAAAGACGAATTGCCGCAGCTACTAATTCAGCAGAAGTTGAGAAAATCGTCAACGCCGCTCAGCACGGCGAATTGCTCGTAGCCGCGGCACCTGTCAGGCAGAAACTTACACACAGGTTCTACATAGGAAATCGTGGGTTTGATGCCGTTGGCGACACTGTCGAGGAACTGGCAAAGCAAGAGGCGTGCACGCGTCGGCATTATGCCGCACAGGAGAAATAAAAGGAGCCACGACAGTGACTGACGAATCGAAGAACGAAGCTAAAGTGGATGAAAACTTGCGGGCGGTAGAATTAGCGACGGACAAATACTATACGGCCCATCAACTTTCTGTTGAGTCCGAAGACTACGCTTTCAATCTTCAACTGCTGCGCGATTCATTCGCTGAAGGTGACCCCACCCGCGAGTATCTCAACGCGGCGATAGGCTCACTGAACCGCGTCACAAATTTAGCGCGAGAAAACATAGAGACTGCGATGGGCGAAATCCACGCGGCTCAAACGAAATACGAATCGTCAGTAGAACAGGGATAAAGGCATCAATGGTAGACGCGAAAAAGTACGCACTTGCGGCGCCATCGAAGAAAGACCGTTCGAATTTTCGGGAGACCTAAATTGGGGATTCCGCGCACAACACCAGCAATTACCTTGCTCGGCCCGACATCGCCAGTTCCGGCTGTTTCAGGTCCGATAGTGATTGCCGAAAGTTTTTCTATTTCAAACGGTATTGCCACAATCGTCTTAGGCCCCAACAACCTACCATCTGTGGGCTACAACGGCCCAGACGGATTCAACAATGTGAACTCGAACGGTTCACCGATGGACCTTTACGGAAACAATCGAGGCCAGGGCCAGCAAGTTACGCTTTGGGGTTGGAGTGTGGCCACATATTTCAACGGGCTCACAGTCACTGTGCTGGACAACAACCCGACCGCGGGCTCGTTCAGATTTTCTTTCAATCACGCAAACGCGGCATCGACCGCAGATACAGGCAACACAGCGGCAGATATTAGCACTTGGAGTGGTGGCGCATCCGGTTCCGAACCGGGTATCGCAGGTGGCGAACATTTTAGAGTCGTGCGCATCGAGGTCGACCAAGCAAACGGGACTGATATTGTCTACGTCGGCGATTTAAACGTCTCAAGCACTCGCTATGTGGCTGCACTTTCGTTGGCCGGCCAGCTTGCAATTGAGGTGGCGAGCGAGAACATCCCGGGTGACAGAATTTTCATGGTCTCAACCGCTGACACCGATAAAGTTCACGTGTCTCTCATCATGTGACCCGGTGACAGGAAAATTAATATGGTCGCGACAACCGCAACAGCGAAGACCCGATTCACAACAACAATCGTATCTCCTAAAACTTCTCAAATCACGTCCCAGAGAATATCCCAATGAGTTTTGAGGTCAGAGATTTGCGAGGTCAGGAATTCGGGCGCCTGGTCGTGCTCGAATTTGACCATCTCGATGACCACAGTCATGCAATGTGGAAATGCGAATGTGCCGTGGAACTCGGAGGATGCGGCACAATCTGCGTGAAGCGAGGCAGCGGCATGCTACAGGGCCACACAAAAAGCTGCGGTTGTCTTCGTCGAGAGTTGGGGTTGCCGGCGATTCGCAAAAACGCCGATATGCGAGGCCGTACCGGTGCCGCGCATCCGAAATTCGGTGTTCCTCTTACGACCGACCACCTCGACAAGTTGCGAAGCCAAGTAGGGCAAACCAACCCGCACTACAAGCACGGACTCCGGTGTCGCGGCGTCAAGCGCGGTCTGCATCGCGCGTGGCAGAAGCAACAAGCAGCGTAATTCCCTATCATAAGGTTCGCTGGCCGGCATTGCGATAAAAGCGCTTGTCCGGAAACCCGGTGCGGCAGAAGCAACCTAAGTAAAATCCATCCATACCGCAAGTCACTGAAACCGTAAGACTTAAGGTCTTTTCAGTTATCTGATTTTGGTTGGTTAACTGAAAACAAGGGTACTCGTGTCCTTATTAGGAGATGTTCCAGTGATTTATTTTCTGCAAGGAGAGCGAACAGGGCTCATCAAGATTGGCAAATCTGCCAATGTCGCGGACCGGCTTATGAAACTGCAGATAGGAAGTCCCGATTTGTTGACCTGCCTTGCAGTTATTGAAAAGGAAAACGACGACGCTAAGTATCACACCCGTTTTCGCCACGATTGGGTTCGCGGCGAGTGGTTTAAACCTTCAGAGAAATTGAGGGCGTTCATCGAGGCGCTGCCGCCAACGAAATACACGGGGGTGACTCATAAAAATCGACCGAAACTTTTCGACGGGTCGGAGTTGCAAGACCCGGTTCCCGTTGTAGTGTCTGAACCGCCTGTTAAGGGAGTACTTCCGCTGTTGGATTTGTTCATACCAGACCACGGACTGACACCAAAGCAGAAAACCTGCATCTTGACCTATTTCGAAACTCGCGACCCCGACGCCGCAATCCAGTCGGCCTACGACTGCCAAGATAGTTCGACTGCCGAGCGGCTGAAGTACGACATCTTTTCACGATGGTCTGTGCTGAGGGCTTTGAGTCTTTTGCTTGGCTCGAATGACCCAGGAGTAGCGAAGTTTATCCAGCACGCCGAACAAAACGAACGAATCAGTCGAGAACAGGTGCTTGAGTTGAAGGGCGAGTCACAGACCGAAGCCGCGTCACAGATTGCGGTAGGACCCGCAACAGCATAGGAGAATTTTTCATGAAGAAGGGACTAAATCTTAGGGCTTCGTACAATCGCGTGAACGAAGATTTATCGAAGCTTTTCGATGAACGCGGCGTACCGCGGAACTGGACTGTACCGTTCACGGAAGGCCATGATGCCTCAGCGCACATCAAAGCGGTCGGCGCGACTGCCGATGAACACAGCGGCTTGGCAGCCAGTTTTGTAACGTCCGCGCATCACCCGGGCGGTCGAGGCTACCGCAGTGCGGACGGCAGTACGCAGGGCCATAGCGTCGACAAGCTTCGGCAGGTTCACATCCCTAAAGATGATGAGATGGCAATTCGCGTCATCGCCGATGCGCGCACGCTGCTAAATCAGATTGCTGAGTTACTCGGAAAAGATGAACCCGCCGTGGTTACTGCACGGTCACAATTGAATTTGGCTGCACGTTCAAACGGTCAAGGGATGACCTTATATGACTTCGCCGTTCTCATAATCCAACTTCTCCACCCACCTGTGCAGGCTGTTGCGCAGCGCCACGCATTAGTCAAAGCCCACCACAGTGGAAATTCGAAACATCTTACGCAGCGGACAGGCCCCCGACACGGAATGCCACCTGAAGAAGAATCCGAAGAAGGCGATGAAGAGGAACCGCCCGAGTCGGAAGAGAGCGCTCCACAGGCTGGCGCGCCCGCAAACGCTGTGCCACCCGCGAACCCGGCGCAGTCCGCAACTGCGGGTCTCGCTCGTCCCGGAGTTGCTGTTGCGCCACAAAATACTCAGCAAGTGATTTCAGCGATTCAGAGCAAACAAGGACGATAACCATGTCTTCAACAAACGTAACACCGGTTCCAGCACAAGATAATTCGGCAGCACCGCAAATCGCAGCGCCGGCCCCTCAAGCGACTCCAGATTTGTCCGCGCTGACCCAGCCTGGCGCCGCGGCTCAGCCTAACGCGCAGACTGCGGCGCTGGGTTCGATGCAAGAACAAGCGGGTCAGATGAGCGCGGCGGCAACGCAGGCCGCAAAGGACGCGGCTGTATCCACTGCAAATCCAAATCCTCCTCGTCACGCCGTTTTATTGAAAATGATAGAAGGCCTTGGAATAGGCCTCAGTTCCGCGGCTACTGCAATGTCTACCAAAGGTCGTGAGGGCGGAGCCCCAGAAGTAGAGCAGTACTATCAGGCCAAACAAAATCAGGAAATCCAAGCTCAGCAAGCGCGGCAACAGGCCAAGGATGCAAAAGTCAAACAGGATTTGACCACGTTCGACACAGCACACGCTCTTTTTCAGACGTACCAGAATCTCGCGACGGTTCCTGATGAAATCACAAAATTTCATTTGGATGTGGCGAATGCTCAGCAAGAAGGGAAATTGCGGAATATCGAGACCACGAAGGCCGCCGCTGATTTCCAACAGACCTACGGCGTCACCGCCGACCAATATAATTCTTTGATGGGTGGTGGCAACGGAACAATCGACCCGCAGGCGGCAAAGAACCTAAACCAGTTCGCGACTCAAAAAATAAACGCGGCGGCGCAGATTCTTGGCGCCGACTACCCAACTGTGCAGCAGGCTCAGCAAGTTCTAGCTGACCCGAAATCGAATCCTGCACAGGTGATGGATGCAGTGGGTTCGGTCAACCGCGCCCTTGCGTTGAAGGGTCAGACCGCGGAAGCACAAATCAAACAGGGCGACGCGGCTAAAGTCGCACCTTTCGGTCAAGCGAAAGCAGACCAAATAAACGCCGCGATGACGCAGCGATGGCAGGTTTTGAATCCAGGCAATCCGCTGCCCGACGCCTACAAGTTGAATGCGAACTCCACGAATGAAGATTGGACCCGCGTGGATAAGGTGTTGCAGCAGACTGAGCAAGCTACAGCGACAAAAACCCAGCAAGGAATTATTGACGCTATGCGTGCCCAGACTTTGGCACTCTCGGGGTTGGGGCCGATACAAGGAGATGCAACTAAATCTGGCGCCGGGTACCTCGCGTCCCTACCACCTCAAGACCGTTCACTCGTTCAAAGTGTTGGCACCGGGCATATTGCAGCGGACCGTCTGGGCTTTTTGATTGCGAAGAATCCTAGATTTCTGGCCGAAGTTACGCAGGCATATCCCGATTTTGATTCGTCAAAAGCCGCAGCGTATCCCAAGACTTATGTGGATTTCACGAGCGGAAAAACGAGTCAATCTCTTAACGCTGGAGCAACAGCGCTAAAACATCTTAATGAGTTGGACCAACTCAACACCGCCGCATCTGTGTTCCCTGGAACACCAGCCCACACGGCGTATATGAATAAACTAAACACCGTGGCGAGCGAACTGGTCCAGTTTTATCACATGAATGGCACCGACATGTCGGATAAGGCGGTCAAGGAAGGCTTGGGTGCTATGACGACGTGGAATCGCCGCGCGGCTATTCGCACGCAAGCGGGTTCAATGGGAGACAAATTCGGAAGTTTTGAACAGCAATGGGATAACGCTGCCCCGTCCGCTGTTTTCGAAAATCAAATGCCGACGATTGACCCTGAAGCGAAGGCTGCGCTAAAAAATCTCGACCCGAATTTCGTACAAAATCATCCTCGATGGGCGCCGAGCGCGGTAGGCTCGAGCGCGCCATCAACACAGACCCAAGCCCCGCCCGCGAGTCTTCTGAAAGAAGGAGTCCACACAACGTTTAAGAATGGGCAGACGTGGACGCTTCAAGGTGGTGTTCCAACATTGGTTTCGGGACGATAAAAATGGCACAGCAAACAGCACAGCCGGCGCAGCCGCAACCAGATTCAAATCCGTGGGAGATTGCGTCTGAAACGCCCGCTCCGTCATCGCCAACGAGCGGTGTAAGTGGGGCAGGCGGTTGGGAAGTTGCGTCTGAAACTCCGGCGCCGACATCGGCAGTTTCGCGCGCAGTTGGTGGCGCGTGGCAAGGCGCCAAAGATATTGCCGCTCCTGCGGTCAATCTTATCAAGCCGCCCGAGACTCCCATGGAACAAGTCCTGCATTCCACTGGCGGGGACCCAGCTTTGGTAGCTTATCGGGCCGCACGAACTGTGGTGGGGACAGCCCAAAATCTCGTAAAAGCAGGAGTGGATGAGTATCCGCAGGCGATAAGCGATTGGAAACAAGCGGTCGATGAATTCCATAAAGGAAATTATCGAAACGCGGCGACTTCAGCAGCGGAGGCGGGTACGGATGCTTTCGGTATCGTGACCCCATCGGCTGCTCCACTTGCGCAGGATACACGGCGTCTCGCGGAATCAACTCGTCCAGGTGGAAATTTCGCGGGCGAGGCTGCTCGGCAAGCGGTTCAAGCCGCCCCTGCACTTCTTATAGAAAATCCATTTCGCGCAAAGATTGCTACTGCAGCATCTACAGCCTCTGATGCAGCATCTGCCGCTAAGCAGGTCGTTGCTCCTACTGCGGAGATTGCCGGTGAAGAGTTTTCAACTCGACCAATTGTGCGCACCGCTCCGAACGCGGCTGCTGGTACTCAAGCTGTTAAAAACATAGCTCAACAAACTACCGAAGCGGCCGGCGGGGCACCGACAACAGGAGAACCGGTGAGTCTGCGCGAAGTTTGGCAGGAACCAATCGCCGCTCGCGAAGCCGTGGCGAAAGGATACTACAAGCAACTCGACGCCGCGTCGAACAACGAATGGACCGCAAACGAAAACGCACTCAATAATGTGCGTAAAGAGATTCGGATGAAGGGTGGGCTCAGCGAAGATATGGACGATGCGCTGAACGCTCGAAAAACCAGACTTGAATGGCAACAAGAACAGATTTTGGATAAAGTTCCCGCGGGTACGGCCGAAGCCGCTAAAGCGAATTGGATTCAAAAGTCGAGGCTTGAAGACCTTCAAGACATATTCAACAAGAAATCGAATGTTACCGGAGTTCATCCGGATATGGTCACGCCTGAACTGAAAGGTAAATTACCTCCAGAAAAGTACAATTTCAAAGGTATCGCGAAAGATTTAAATGCGATGGACCCCGACGACCTGACAACCGCTTTGGGCAGCAAGAAGGCCGCACAGGATTTGGTATCGACCGTCAACTTAGCTGCGAAGCAAGGATGGGCGACAGGGAAAGCGACAGCTGCAGTTCGCCTTGCGCTTCAAGCGACCGGGCTGGGCACCGTCGGCCACTTCATACCTTAACGTTACAGTTGTCGCCACACTCATCGTGAGAGATGCAAAAAGGGAATGAAAGGCCAAATAAAGTTTTAGAATTCGACAGGTTGATTCATGCGGGGAGCAAAACCCAGACTTCAGCAAAGCCTGCCGCAGATGACGACAAGCCAACTGCTCGGCGTGCGACCAAAATTGATTTCTCGCCTGTGGGAGGCAAAGTGCTGCACCACGGGAAGCCTGTGTCTACGAAGCGGACCTTTCCTAACTTCGCCGAATTGCTGTCTACCCTCGGTTGAAACGGATTCAGAATTAACAGATTCTCGATATTGGTGAAGCTGAATGAGGCCGATTTCCAAGAATCATGTGAATGGGACTATAATGAGGTGCCATGAAAAGACGTGAATTGATATTGGCAGCGATGGCTCCGGGCGGAGGCTATCGCTACACGCCTGTCCAAATCCAAAAACTAGTGTTTTTGATAGACCGCCAAATACCTGACGAAGTCGGTGGTCCGCTTTTTGATTTCGAGCCGTACCACTACGGTCCATTCGACCGGACCGTTTATGACGAGCTAACCAACCTCGCGGCGGCAGGTCTCGTTACCATCAATTACGGTACCGTGCCACGGAATTTCGCCTTGACGCCGGAAGGTGAAACTGAGGGCACGAAGATTCTGGAGGATGCCTCGCAACGTGCCCGAGACTTCATCATAAAGGTCTCACTGTTTGCAAGAACACAAAGCTTCTCTTCGCTCGTTTCCGCGATTTACAAGGCATTCCCCGAAATGCGCAAGAACAGTGTGTTTCAGCAGTAGGTTTCCTGCATGACCGCCGTCGTAGGTGTTCTGTGCCGCGATGGTCTTGTCATCGGAACTGACAGTTCGATGACAATGACTGCGGGAAATGTCGCCACGATAGAACAGCCGAGTGAGAAACTCCAGATTTGCGCCGATGTGATAATCGTTGCTGGAACGGGACAAGTTGGCCTTGGACAACGTTTCTGTCGAATTGTCGAAGTCGCTTACACGGAGAAGGTATTCGATTCAACGAAAGACTATACGGACGTTGGGGTGGAGTTGTGTCAGCGCACCCTCGCGAATTTCGGGAAGACCAACGTTCAACGCAATTGCTACGGTGCGCTTGTCGGATTCCCGCTTGGAAATAAGCCGCAGCTTTGCGAATTTGCGGTTACAGATTTTCAGCCGGAATTTAAGACTGAGAAGCTTTGGTATTGCTCAATGGGCAGCGGGCAGCAAATCACTGACCCTTTTTTGGCACTTATGAGAGAAGTATTTTGGCAGCACGGCCCACCTGCCGTGCAAGACGCCACATTCGCAGTCACTTGGGCGCTAGACCACGCCGTGCAGGTAAATCCGGGCGGAATCAACGCACCTGTTCGAATCGCCGTTTTGCAGAAGGAAGGTGGCAAGTTCAAAGCGAGGATTCTAGCGGACGCTGAACTTGACGAACACCGTCAGAATATTGAACAGGCCAAAGAGCGTCTCCGTTCACTCTCAGAGTTGCAAAAGGCTGAAGCACCGAATACTCCTGAAATTCCAAAACCCTCCAACTAACTTCTAATCTCGGCCGCAAAATATCGGGGTGAAAAGGTCTCTGGAAATTTTCTGGTGTATCAGCCATAGAGCCGTTCCGCTCAGATGTCGGAGTCACTGCAGCTTGGCATGTTCCGCTTTCGCAGCGAGCGCCAGCGCCCCATCCGGAAAGTGAGCCGGATGCGTCATTGCGTTTACGGCACAGGTATCCGGCGCCGGCAATCGACTTGTGTAGCATGTCGGAATAGTAGGGACATCTGCCGTCCACAGTACTTCACTTCTCCGAATCAACGCGTTGATTCGGACGTTGGGTCCCTTTCCGACTTGTCCATCTCGCGGCGCGCGAATCGTACCAGAACACTCGTACCATTGTCGAAAAACCAATTCGTCGATAGACTTTAACAGTATCAAGAGTGACCGCCCTTTTATCCGGGCAGTCCGGCAACCGAGCGAGAAAAAACGCCACGGTGCTAGCCTCCGAATCTAGGAGGGATGCGGCCCGTAGGGGGCAAAAACCCACCTTGTAGCCTTTCCCGAATTAATTCTCGGCGGCCTTCTCTGATACCAGAGGAGTCCAAATGGAAGTTGATTTCACCGTCTATTCTGATGGTCCCCACCCAAGCATTTATCTGCTAACTCCACACACTCCCGCTGCTCGAGCGTGGCTCGACGAAAATGTTCAGGCCGAGTCTTATCAGTTCATCGGCACATCGCTCGCGGTCGAACATCGCTACATCGCGGAAATTGTGGAGGGAATTCGAGCGGCCGGCATGGAGGTGCGCTAGTGCGCTTCCGCCAGGATGGAAAGCTGTGGAATGTCTTCTTTCCCAGAACAACTGAGGAGGCCCTACGATGAAAATGACCAGGGAGCAGATGATTCGGTATTGGGCTAGTGAGCCGAAGATTAAACTTCGACCGCCCGACACTTGTGATTTCAACGCGATTCCCTTTCCTGATTTGTGCGACCTGGGGCCGGAGGAGAAGGTGATTCTGCGCGATATCCTAGCGCGGCACCCAGAATATTTGCAGGAGGTTGTGGTGTTCGGCGAAGGAGTCGGATTGGCGGTGATTCAATGAACGGCGCGCGAGGGTTTTTGATTAAATCGATGTTGGCGATTCTGACTCGGCCTGTCGAGGATTATGCGAGATTCGACGGCCAACTCTGTGACTCAGCCGCCTTTTTGCATAGCGTGGTAGGGCATTTACTCTTAACGCTGCCCGAAGATTTCGAGGAGACGGTTATCGAGGATGCCATCACAACTGTGGCGAGTGCGTATGTGGCCCTCCGTAACACGGAACCGTTAGAATTTCAGCGCTCGCTTCTCAAACCGTGGCAAGACGGCATTTCTATTCAATAAGAATTCAAATTGCTCTGTCGTGTTGAATCGTCTCGTAATGTCTTCGTATTGCAGCGCAGTAAAGGGCGGAGACTCGGTCAGGCTAACCGTCGTGGACCCTCGCTCGGCACTTACTTGCCAGAGCGGCAAATTCAACGAAAACGTTGAAAGGCTGGTACCGCTTAATTCGGTACCTTCAGTCTATTAGTTTTTCTTCTGCTGTTTGCTAGGCTTGAATCATAACCAAGCGGAGAGCCGTGCGGTTACGAGCCGCACGACTCCCCTGAATCTCACGCGGAGGATACCCGCATGAAATCTACGCCGCATTATGACTTCACGATTAAACGCGAGCAATCGCAAATCCTATTGACACCTAAAACGCAACGCGCCGAAGTTTGGTGCCAAGCCCGTCTATCCGAAATCCCGAAGCTTGGCGAAGCATTTATGATTGCGCCGGAAGACTTCGGCAACATCGCGATGGAAATTTTGGACGCGGGGTTCATTGTCAAGCGTGGAGAATAGAATAGACTTCGCCGAACGTTCGGAGGAATGAGGCCGGTAATCATCGCGGGCGAGAAGAAACAGGAGCGTTCCGCGTGGACCTTGCGCGCCACGAAAGCGTGATGAGCGCGATTGTAGCAAATTGTAGCGGTCCGTCGTACGGTGTACACTCGCCAGTAGTTTATTCTGAAACGAACCCGCAACCATCGAGGTTAAATCAAAGGCCACAGCGGCATATTGACCACGCGCGGGATGGGGAAGACTAGGAAGGTAACAATGCCGCTGTTACATGTCCAGTATGCAAAAAGGTTTTTATCGTGAGCGGGCTGATTCATCAAGGAAAGCGCGAGTGCCCGCAGTGCAAGAAGTCCGCACAACAGTACAAGGCGGAAGAGAAAGCGGCGGGATAGCTTCGATTAGTTGGTAGGTGCAAGGCAACTAGACCAACCTTACAATTCCAAATCTCACATCGGAGGCACGCGATGGCTGACCTTTCACTGAGGCCTCAGCCGTTACTGGCCCACTGGGCACCGGGAGCAGTCGTGACGATTATCGCGCTATTTTATTTCACAGACGTGAATGGCGTACGGCTGTTTTGGCGACTGAAGTCAGCTCTCGATACCACATCCGTTCTAATATTGCTCGCACTGATTTCGTTTGCGATTGGACAAGTCTTCGATGCGTTTCGAGATGGCCCCGTGGAAGACTTACTGGACTTCGTGGGGTCGAGGATTTCCGCTGGACGTTTGTGGAGCGACATTCTGATATGGTTCGGTTTCGTCGAAGTCCGGTGGGAATTCCTCGTGACGGGTAAACCCGAGAGGGTCGAGAAGTTCGAGATTTGGTTCTTTACGCATTACATGTTGAGTTTTAATTTGGGGATGGGGCTTCTCATTCTGCCGCTGAGATGTTGGCGGATTTTGGGTCTATATCAGTCAGCAACGCCCGCTCACTTAGGAATTGTCTTTCTTGTCTCTGGTGCGCTGTTGCTTTACGACGCTATGCGACTCAGGTGCCTAATAGGCCCACTGACAAACGACAGGATGTAATCGTGATATCGCGTGAAGAAGCCGTCCGCTTGCTAGACAAACTCTGCGATTGCGCGCGCGTGCGTTGTCGCGTCGGCATTTCACTTTTAGGTTTATGGATTGAGCGTAAACTACGTCGGGAAGGAGATATGGTTTTCTTGGAGTCTCCTGGTCTAGCTCTTGACCTCCGCTTAACGGACGCCATGGGATTTGAGTATGCGGAGCCGAGGAACGTATTAGGGAGGGAATCGGCGGAGGGCATTTTGTCGGGCTTGGCAATAGCCCTTCCTCTGCGGCTGCCCGTTCTCACGGAAACACTCCAACCACCACGAGATAAAATACTCTTCTTTGAATTGGATGACTGAGTTCTTGACACGGCATATGCTCCGGCCCTAATGTGGGCGCGTAGCGTCGCGGTATGGTGATGTTGCGTGACGTACGGTACTACTTCCCGAAAGCCCCGACCCCGACCACGAATCGGGGCTTTCTCATTTTCAGCCGACCACGCTAGTCAAGCGGAGGCGCAAAATGCAAGCCACGCTAAACAGCATCGCCAAATCTGTTTCAGAACTTCGAAAAACATACCCGATGTCTTTGATTGGCAAAATTCGTGCCTTGGCTGCAATCGCGACACTCTTCGGTATTGGACTGGCTACCTATGGAATCCTAAATTTCACGCCGTCAGGTCCGGGCTTCGTTTCTCCTGATGATTCGTACAACCCTTATGGTGGAGGGCCACAGGTAGAAACAAAACATTCTTATGGCGCGCACTACGGCGAGAGCGCAAAACTACAAGTCGCCTTCGGAGCTGTGTCTGTGGTCTTGGGGATTATCTTGTGGGGCGGCGTGGCACCGCGATACGACAGGCTCGGTCCCACAAAATCGGATGTCGGTTAGCCATGCAAATCAACACAACCAAACACTACCTGCCGAAACAAACGTCATCCATCGAAACGGACCCTTCCGCCTGAAGCCTTGAAAGCAACCGATGGGCTTGTTCTTCGCGCTGTTCAATCGGGATTGATTGCTTCTGCACAGCAACAAGGTGTTCCAATACGCTTTCATCGCCAACAAACCTTTTGCGTAGCTGCAAGCGATTCGCTTCCTTGCCATCGGAATACAATTCGTATTTGCGCGTCTCCAAGGGTTTGCTTCTGTTCGCCCAAAGCAGTTCTGAGTAAGCCATTTGTACCTCCCATACGATGGAAGCACAGACCAGCTGTCGCGTACTGCCTTTTTTAACGTCCGCAGATACCAAAATCTCACTAACCAATACTATTTTGGTGCGCGGCAGAATGCGCCAATCTGCTGATACCGCATGCAAGTCCGATAAACTCTTCCACTGTGCAGCTACAATTGCTAAATGTCTCCACCAATTGCCGCACCATTTGAGCAGGGACCAAAACACAAAAGTACCTGCTCAATCGTCTTTCCTGCGCGCACCATCGTATGTCGCCGCGATTTCACGACACGGGCTTTGTTTTGGCGTTCTGGATTCGGGACGCTTCTATGGATGCACTAATCAGCCTGAAATAGTTCATAAAACTGACAACCACTTCAGATAGGAAACCTTCTTCCAAAACAATCTCATCATCAACACCGCGGATAAACTTCGTCTTCGTTATCTCGCTGATAACATCTTCAGTTGGTTTGCCCCGATGGTCCCGCAACCTGCCGCCGTTATGAGCTATGTTATTGCGAATCGTTCGAATTCCTGTTATGCGATTCCATTCTTTTGACGACTTGAGCCCGTCGAGCCCTGCGACCTTTTCAAGGTAACTGGTTGAGCGTTCGATGCCCTTGCCGGGCAAGTCGAAAAATGACCGCGCTAAACCTCTTTCCTTCTCATACAGCGAGCACAACCTATCCAATTGGTGTTCAACGTAGCTGTACACTGTCAGTAGTGCGGAGCACCTTTGCAAACTTGGAAAGTATTCCTCAAAGAGATTATGCAAATTCCAACTTTCATCATCCAGACCGTCGTGACTCTCAACGATTCTTACGTACGTTTCTTCGTGTTCTCCGCTCGCGTCTTCTAAAACCTGACGTTCTTTCTCTTGTTCAAACCTCTTGATAGACTCCGCCACCTGCTTCTCGACGCCCTTCACGAAGCAATCGAGTAACTCAATTGAATAAATCATATCCTCTTGGTACCAATTGTAAACGCTGCCTATCAACATAATTATCGGGGTTTGCGCCCTTATGCCGCCTCATATTTGCGAGACCGAATCGCGAGTACTTCAATTTGAGTTCGGAACCTTTTCGCAAGTCCCGGCCCAAGGACCGAAGTGGTCTGTGCCACCGGCAGCCGTGTCACCATGTCCAACAGTTATCGTAACATCCGCTGAATTGGCATAACGCATCGTAGTCGGCTCGATGGAAAGGTGAAAAACTTTAGATGTCCTGGTATATGCGTTCGGGTCGGGCGATGGACTTGAGGTAAACCACGAGCTTCCATCCCAGCGATAGTCGATGTAGCCGACTTTGACACCTTTCTCGTAAACGGTCTCTTCCAAAATTCGTCCGCCGCCTCGAAGGAATTGTTGGTTCTCCGGCGAATGGTACCCGAGAAGAACTTCAGGCAGAAAAGTAACGTATGGCGCTGTTCGCTGAATTGTCTCTTGAATGGCGAACACCTTTTTCATCTCAGGGTTCGCAGTAGTAGTATCTCCGCCCGTTTTCAATACTTCGACGGACTTTTTCCCCGCCTTGTTGTAATCTTCATCGTAGGCTTCTGCGACGAAAATGAAAAAGCTATCCGAGTTGGCGTCATCGCTGAAACAGACGTAATCCCTCCCGACATGTCCAGAGAAACCCCCAGCATCGAAGAGTTGTTGGTAATAATTGTGGGCGATAGGATTAGTCTTTGCGGCGGTGGCGGAGACCGAAGGAGGCGCATCCTCGTCGCTAGGTTGGACCAAGTGAAAAGTGGTATGCGTCCGGTGGCCGTTGATATGGCTAAACGAATCCATACTCAACACAGTCCCGGTCCCTAGTATCTGACCTTGGTAGTCAACCGAACCGTAATTAGAAGCTATTGAGAAAAGTATTGTCGAACCTTGGACCTGATAGAGACCTGTCTGACTGTAAGGTTTTTTAAACCAATTGGCCACTTGGTCCGAAGTTCCAGTCGACGTTACCCCTATGATGCTTCCATCGGAGTAAATCCTAAGGTACTGCCAGAAGGCGGCGTCGGTTGTACCCATTGCTTCGGACTGATACAGCCCCGCAACAGGTTGATTTCGCGCTTGCGCATCCCTATCACGTGTTTTCGCGTTGACCGGCTCGTTGGGCAAATCCTGCATTTTTGGAGATTTAGCGAGAAGCAAGTGCTTCGCATCATTGTTGGGGATTGCGAAATTCAGATTTTGGCCGCCCTCAAGGTACAAGGTCGTGATTCCAACGACCTCTCCGGCCATGTTGAACAACGGGCCGCCGCTGCTGCCGGGAGAAATCGGCGTCGTGACCTGTAAGAATTTGCCGCCTTCTTTCTCGGCTGTTCGGATTCCACTGACTATGCCGCTTGACACTGTCGATTCCAGAGAAAGCGGATTACCAATCGCCACGACATCTTCCCCCACTTCGAGTTGGTTTGAGTTTCCAAGGGTGAGAGTACGGAAGTTTTCGCCGTGCGCTTTGATGAGAGCAACATCGCGGACTTTGTCGGATGCGAGCACTCCATCGACAACAAAGAAAGCGCCGTCAGGGAGTTTAGCGACAGCGGAGCTACCGTTTTCGATGACGTGATAGTTGGTCACGATGCGGCCATCCTTGCTTATAAGGAAGCCGGTGCCTTGGGCAATGGCGTGACCATTCTCGTCCGACATTATGATTGACACGATGGCCCCGTTCGCAGCTTTGACTATCGTAGGAATGTCTTTGCGGGGTGGTATCAACTGGTACGGTGCGTTAGGTTTGAGAGCCGGTGTCGAAGATTGGCCTGCGGGCTTCGGCGCCGTTTGCGTATGAGCAGGCGGTGCCGCCTGCGCGGCAACAACGCCAGCCACGAGAAAAAACAACAGATAATGACAAGCTTGGCGCATAAAGCTTTCGCACAATTATCGTCCGTTGGGCTAGCTACTCGCGTCAATGGTACACAGCACGAAACGGTTACGTGTCCGTTGCATTTTTGTTCGTCTTCTATCCCTCTCGGGTCCTGCACAATTTCACACTCAACGCGGTCCCCCCATATTGAATGTACGCTGATAGGGATTATCCGATTTCATAATTCTAGTCCAATGTGGAAAGACCTCCAGCACAGATGAAAAGCCGGCCGCGGAATCAAACGGTGATGTATAGCCCAGCGTAAGGCTTTTTAGCGACTCATAGCTTGGATTCGATAGCGCGGAGGTTGTGCCAGTCGCCGTTGTACGAAACATCGACGGCGAGCCTCGCAGGTAGTGCATTGTCGGCAGTCGCCAAGAGATGAAAGCGGTAGGTTCCCCGAAAGTCTTTCAGTTTTGCTTGGTTCGCAAAGAGTTTTTGCACCGAGAACGACCATCCTGACGAATGTTTCGACACACGCAAGATGTCAACGTAAAACTCAACGCCTCTCGGGACGTCTCTTGGCACGAACTGCGAACCAGCCCACGCAAGTTGCATAGCATCATGGAACACGGTTGGCGTCGTTCCGGACGGCTGAACCTCTTCCAGTGAAGTTAGAAAAACGCAACAGCTTCTAGCTACTCTTTTTCCTGTGTTGCGAACTCTCGCTCGTACGTAAATGTCAGCAACTTGGTTTCCTTCCTTTGTGTATTCGGCTTCAACTTCGTTAGCACCCTTTACAGCCTTGTAATCTAGCTGCAGTTTAGGGCGTTTCAGCCATTCATAAAAATGCAGGAAGGTGCCAGAAAAGAATCCACCGAGAAAACCACCCAAAATGGCAGCGCCCGCGCTTATTAGTGCGGTCTCACGTAGTGGCAGTGGAAACGGTTCGCTGGCGGGAGCAAAAAGCATCCGCGGATTGTATCAAACTCGCTGCATAGCTCTGCATCGTTTTCAGTTCAGGCACCGTGCAGACACGAAGACCGAGATTCGAGTTTGGATGTGCGAGTTACAACCTTCGCGCGGTCAATAGGATTAAAGCCCGGAGGAGCGGCTCCTGCTGGTTGCGCGTGTTCCAGTCACGGTTTCTA
>Ga0302324_100006677_pt1 | contig 24755 bp, 26 predicted proteins | sample Palsa_T0_1_FD_201949 | JGI IMG/M metagenome (GOLD analysis project Ga0302324, IMG submission 201949) | Peat permafrost microbial communities from Stordalen Mire near Abisko, Sweden - Palsa_T0_1 | ecosystem: Environmental > Terrestrial > Soil > Palsa > Peat permafrost | place: Sweden: Abisko... | reverse complement strand
CGTTGGGCGCGCCGCAAACCACCTGCACGATATCGTCGCCCGTATCCACCATGCAGAGCTTGAGCTTGTCGGCATTGGGATGCTTGTCCGCGGAGACGACATGCGCCACCACGAAATCCTTCAGCGCTGCGCCCTTGTCTTCGATCGTCTCAACTTCAAGACCGATGCGGGTCAGCGTTTCGGCCACGGTCGCAGCGTCGGCCTCTGTATCCAGATGCTCCTTGAGCCAGGAAAGCGTGAATTTCACCTGCTGAGTCCCCCGTCGAGGGTGGGGAGATCGAGCGCGGCGAAGCCGAAATGGCGCAGCCATCGCACATCAGATTCGAAGAAGGGTCGCAGGTCCGGCGCGCCATATTTCAGCATCGCCATGCGATCCAGGCCGAAGCCGAAGGCAAAACCCTGATAACGATTGGAATCGATGCCGCACATTTCGAGCACGCGCGGATGCACCATGCCGGAGCCGCCAAGCTCCAGCCAGTCATTGCCCGTACCGAACTTGATCTGGCCGCCGGAGCGATCGCAGCGCATGTCCCATTCGACGCTCGGTTCGGTGAAGGGGAAGAAGGACGGCCGTGCCCTCAGCTTCACCTCTGCGACCTCGAAGAACGCGGCGCAGAATTGCTCCACGACCCATTTCAGGTGCCCGAGATTGGTGTCTTCGTCGATCACCAGTGCTTCAAGCTGGTGAAACATCGGCGTGTGCGTCGCGTCCGAATCGCGGCGATAGGTGCGTCCCGGCGCGATGACGCGGATGGGCGGTTTCTGGCTTAGCATGGTGCGCACCTGCACCGGGCTCGTATGCGTGCGCAGCACGTGGCGCGAACCGTCCGCCTGCCGCGCGAGATAAAAGGTGTCGTGCATCTGCCGCGCCGGGTGATCGGGCGGGATATTGAGCTTGGTGAAATTGTAGTCGTCATATTCGACGTCGGGACCGTCGGCGACCGCGAATCCCAGATCGGCGAAAATGGCGGTGATCTCGTCCAGCACCTGCGAGACGGGGTGAACCGTTCCTACCGGCTCCGGCCGCGGCGGCAAGGTCACGTCCACGCGCTCGAAGGCAAGCCGCGCATCGAGCTGTTCGTTGGCGAGCGCGGTTTTGCGGGCGGCGATGGCTTCGCCGATGCGGTCGCGCAACCCGTTGAACAGAGGGCCGTTCTCGCGGCGCTCGTCCGGGCTCATGCCGCCCAGCGATTTGAGTAACTCGCTGACGGCACCCTTCTTGCCCAGCGCGGCAATGCGAGCGGCCTCAAGGGCCGGCTCGTCCTGCGCCTGAACTATGGCGTCGAGAAATTCTCGCTCAAGAGTCCGAAGGTCAGTCATGGGATATCCCAGGCGATGCGGGCTTGAATCGTGCGGTCCCTGCCGGGACCGGCCGGCTCGGGTGGGATAGACCGGCCTTACGCCGCGATCTTCTCCACCAGAAGCTTGAAGGCCTCGGGTTCCCGTACGGCGATATCGGCCAGTACCTTGCGGTCGATCTCAATCCCCACGCGAATGAGGCCGCTGATAAATCGACTATAGGTTAGGCCGTGCAGCCGACAGGCCGCATTGATGCGCTGGATCCACAGCGCGCGGAAATTCCGCTTCTTCTCTTTGCGGCCGATATAATTGTGCTGCAGCGATTTGTCGACCGCTGCATTGGCTGTGGTGATGTTGTTTTTGCGGCGACCACGGAATCCTTTGGCCTGCTTCAGAACGCGCTTGCGGCGCAGATGCGAGGGAACGGAACGGGGCGATCTGGACATGGAGCTCTCCTCAGGCCGAGTAGGGCATCCAGCGCCGGACGCGCTGGGTTTCGGACGCGGACATGACGGAAGTTCCCCGCAATTCGCGGATCTGCTCGTTGGAGCGTTTGATCATGCCGTGACGCTTGCCGGCCTGGCCGTGCTTGAGCTTGCCGTTCGCAGTGAATTTGAAGCGCTTTTTGGCGCTCGATTTCGTCTTCATTTTGGGCATTTTGCGTCTCCTTGTGACCGCATAGCGGTCGGTCGCATTCGGGGCGGCCACGGCATGCCCTTTACGCCGGACGGCCCGAAGAGGCGGCGTCTTATACGGAAAACGCCCCCCGTTGCAAGCACTAGTGTGGTGGATTTGAAGTTCTTAAAATCTGGATGGCATCCGCACTTAGGAATTTCAAATCCGAAAACCACACTAGATTCAATTGATTGCCAGTGTGGCTCGGAATCCGAAATTCGCTCGTGGTTCTGCCCCGAGGTACTGCGAATTTCGGATTCGCCACACTGGGCGGGTAGAATTGGGTCGCGGACGGGCCAATTCTCCTTTAGCGTCCATGGCGATTGGCCGGAGGATGAAATGAATTTTCGCCCGTGGCTTGGCACGTTGGCGCTCTGTGGAATGGCTGCAGCGGTTGGCAATGCCCGGCCCGTGGCGGACTCAGCAGCATTGTCGCAGACGGCCGTCGGCTTTTATGCGGCTTACAAGGCGATCCCCCCCGGTGGAATTCCGGACGCTACGGCCCGCGCCAGGCTCCGGCCGTTTCTCTCCCCTGTGCTCGACAGGCTGCTCGCCGAGGGTGAGGCGGTAGAAGGGCGCTATAAGAAGGCAACCAAGAACATGTCGCCACCACTGGTTGAAGGCGACCTGTTTACTTCGCTGTTCGAGGGCGCGACCACATTCAGGGTAGGCGCCTGCGAAACTGACGCGCATGGCGGTCATTGTCAGGTCTTGCTCGGCTATAACAACGGCAAGGATAAGCCCCTCGCATGGACAGACACTGTCTATCTTGTGCGGGCCGGGGCGGGCTGGGGCGTGGATGACATTGCCTATGGCGCTACTTGGTCGTTCGGCAACAAGGGCAGACTTACAGCCACCCTCAAAGACGCGATAAAGGATGGCGAGGGGGCTACGGAATAAAACCGCGGAGATGATGATGGCTGAGGACGAAAAACATTTGCCAATCGAGAAAGACGACGGGGCATGGCAAAGCTCTCTGACGCCGGAGCAATACCGCGTTTTGCGTCGACATGGCACGGAACGCGCCGGAACGAGCCCGCTCAACGCGGAAAAACGCGCGGGCGTATTCCTGTGCGCCGGCTGCGGCGAACCGCTATTTGATTCCGGGACCAAATATGAAAGCGGCAGCGGCTGGCCAAGTTTCTATGCACCGCGTGAAGGCGCCGTCGGAACCTCCCGCGATGACAGCCTGGCCATGCAGCGCACAGAAGTTCATTGCGCGAGCTGCGGCGGCCATCTGGGCCATGTGTTCGAAGACGGCCCGAGACCGACGGGGCTGCGTTATTGCATGAACGGCGTCGCACTCGACTTCGAGCCAAGCGGGGAATAGGCGCCACACCACGGGCAGTCGCGAATTAATGTTTCGCCCGGTGATATTGCGCGCGCCTAGGGATAGAGGGTTAGAGTAGTGCATTGTGGTGCCGGCTTTGGGGGCCGATTGAACGTATGAACGCGCACAGTTTTGCAGTGTCCGGTTCGCGGTCCGATCTTCGGCGGGTCGGGACTCATCCGGATTTCTGGTATCCGCTGGCCTGGTCGCATGAATTGAAACTCGGCAAGACTTTGGGTCGCCGTTTCGCCGGCGAACCTGTCGTGCTCTATCGTGGCAAAAGCGGGCAGGTTTTCGCTCTCGAAGACCGCTGTGCCCACCGCCAGGTCCCGCTGCATCTGGGTACGGTGAACGGCGACACCCTCAAATGCGGCTATCACGGCTGGGCCTACAATTGTGCCGGCAAATGCATCGATGTTCCCTATCTGGGGCGCGACAAGCTTCCCAACGGCGTCAAGGCCTACCCGACCCACGAAGCGGATGGGCTCATTTTCATTTTCCCGGGTGATGAAAGCCTGGCGTCCGCGCGCCGGCCGATTTCGGTCGGTTCGAAGGGCGACGCCCGCTACGTTACGCGGCGGCTTAACCGTGAAGTCGCCTGCCACTACACATTCATGCACGAGAATCTGTTCGACATGAATCACCAGTTCCTCCATCGCCGCCAGATGGGGCTCATCAAGGCCTCCTGTCTCGGCAAGCGCCAGGGCGAGGACTGGTGCGAAGTCGATTACACTTTCAGCCGAACGGCGGGGCGCCAGTCCATCGGCGAGGCGGCGATCCTCAACGTCATGGAAAAGGACGTCGGTAGCCGGCGCGATCTGATGACGATTCGCACCAACTATCCCTATCAGCGCCTCAGATTCTGGGTGGACGATGGCGATCCGGTATTGGATGTGTGGCTCGGCTATACACCGCTCGACAAGGAGCAACGGACCAATCGCACCTTCGGCCATTTGTCGGTGAAAAAGCCCAAGTTCGCGGCACTGCTCTACGCCGCGTGGCCTTTTATTACCTGGTTTACGGAAAGTATTTTCCGCGAGGACAAGGATATCGTCGAGCAGGAGCAAAGAGCACACGACGCGCAGGGCGGCGATTGGAACAACGAAGTATTTCCCGCGATCCGCGATCTGCGCGCACTTTTGGCGCGTTGCGGCGTTGCCATGGATACGCCGCCGGTACCGGCAGAGTAGGAATTCTTTGCTGGCGGGGCGGCTTCTAGGCCCTCACTTTGCCTTGATCTGCGTCACGTTGCTGCGGATTTCCGGTGTTTCCACGAAATCGACCATGCGCCTCGGATTGGCGACGCCGCAGGTTCGCGACCACACGAACATATGGCCTTCTTTCTCCGCCAGCCTGCCCGCGAGGTCGCGAGCTTCCTCTTCAGTCACAAATTCATTGTCTCCATCGACAGGCGAGGTGGGAGACAGCTTCATGGCTCCTGTTTCTTCATTCACCTGCACAACGCGCGCAACGGTATAGGTGGTGCGAAATTGACTCATACGATTTTCTCCATCGGCCGGATGCACGAACTCATCTTCCATCTGCCGGCGCACCCGTGTTCCCCTGAGTCTGCAGAGATAATAACTCATCTGGAGCGATTCACGAGCCAAGACGACACAAACACGTCTTGGCGGGCATTGCCCTTGGCGCAGCTTGTACAGACATTGTGTCGCATGCCGCGAAACACAGCATAATCGATGCCAACTCGCGCAAAGCCACAATTTTAACGAAAATTATCGGCAACCTGTCTGGGCTTGCGGAGCGGCAGTCCTGGCCGCCCTGGCGAGGGTCAGCGTCCCAAAACAACCAATTTGCGCTGTGCCGCGTGGTAGTCGATTTCCCTGTCGATGAGGCGACTAACGAACTCCAGATTTGTTTCACGCACGAACCGGAGCAGGACGGCGGCGGCGGCCTCGAATTTCGGCCTCACTTGGGGGGGCACGGATGCTTCAGTCCTGAAGCTGCCGCGGTAGGCCTCGACCCAAGGTCGCAGTTCGCTGCAAAGATCGGCCGCGCACTCACATGGCACGCCTGCGTCCGAAAGCGTAGACGCGATCAGCGGGTGCAAAGCGCCCCATTCGCGTTCGTTCGTAGGCCCGGTCGCATGTCTATCCACGGATAACGAAGCCTCTTCGTGCCCTCAGGATGCGCGGTCATTATCCCACAAATACATGGCGGCTCAAGTGCTGCAACAATGTTCACCAAGCTTGACGATCGCACAATTTCTTCGCGAATCGCAAATACCACAGCTAGATGGTCGACTCTACGATCGCTTAAGCCACCATTAAGCATTTTAGAATGTTTGAGTTTACTATTGCTGCAGATTTGAGTTGAGCTTTGTCCAACGACTTCACGCCAGGGGTGGTACGAGGCCAACCCATGACGCGTGGATATTCTGCACTTTCCTATCTTTTTAAGCATCGGCTCCGGCGCCGCGCCGCGGATCGCGCCGGTAATGCAGCTATCGAGTTTGCGATCGTAGCGCCCATCCTGATGGTGTTCCTGATGGGCATCGTCTGTTACGGCGGCTATTTCTGGATGGCGCACAGCCTTCAGCAACTTTCTAATGACGCCGCGCGCGCCGCCGTCGCCGGGCTCACGTCCAGCGAGCGATTGAGCCTGGCCCAGAGCACGTTCAACACGGAAATCGCGGATTACAGTACGCTCAATCCGTCGCTGGCCACGGTGAACTATCAGGGTACGGATCAGGAGTTCACGATCAGTGTCTCCTACAACGCGGCGACTACGCCATTCTGGGTCGCTGCCAAGCTGCTTCCCATGCCGTCGACGACCATCGTCCGTTCCGCTGCAATCCGTCTCGGGGGGTACTGATGCGCGCTACGTCAAACTTTCGTCGGCTGCTGCAGGATCGCAAAGCGGCGGTTTCCGTCATTACGGCTGTGTCTCTCGTCATGATGGTCGGTTTTTCCGGTGCCGCAGTGGATTTCGGCTCCGTATTTCTGCAGACACGGCAATTGCAGGGCATGACGGATCTCGCCGCAATGGCGGCGGCAGGCGATCTTTCGCAGGCCCAGCTGGCCGCACAGGAAAGTGCGGCGCAAAATAACTGGAATCTGCCGATCACGACCACTGCGACGACGGGAACTTACACGCCGAACTCGGATATCCCGGTCAACCAGCGATTCACTCCCAACACGGCATCGCCGAATGCCGCGCGCGTGACGCTCGCCAGCACCGCTAATCTTTATTTCGCAAGTCTTCTGCTCGGCAAAAAGTCCCTCGCCATCTCGCGCACCGCCACTGCGGCGCAGGGAGCACTTGCCAGTTTTGCCATGGGCACGGAACTCGCGAGCCTGAATGGCGGCGTCGAAAATGCGCTTTTGAGCGGGCTCACCGGTAGTTCGATCAGCCTCGATGTTATGGACTACAACGAACTCCTCGGCGCGCAGGTCGATCTTTTCCAATATACGCAGGCACTGGCGACACGCCTTAATCTCAAGGGCGTGTCTTACAACCAGACGCTTGCGACCCAGGTAACGACCGGTACGGCGCTGGGCGCGATTGTCGACGTCCTCAATGCGGCCGGCAATACCGCCGCGGCCAATGCCGTCGGCAAGATCATCAGCGGCGTCAATTCCCAGACGATCACGGTAGGTCAATTGCTGGATTTGGGGCCCTATGGGAGCCAGGATTATATCCAAACGAACGGTCCGTCGGGTTTCTCGGTCGATGCGCTTCAATTGGCCAACGCGATGTTGCTGCTGGCGCAAGGCGGCCGCCAGGTCCAGCTGAACCTGAATGGCCTGATACCAGGTGTCGGCAGCATCACGGCCTGGCTTGCGATCGGACAACAACCGTCGAATTCGCCGTGGTTGACCATCACGGGCGACAACAGCGTGGTCATAAGCACCGCGCAGGCACGGCTGTATGTCGATGCGCAGGTCTCTCCCGTAGGTCTCAGTGGGGTCACCTCGGTCAATCTGCCGATCTATACCGAGCTGGCGTCGGCTCAGGCCAAGCTCTCGAGCGTAACGTGTGGGAGCAATGAATCGGTGACCGTGTCCGTCGCGCCCAGCATCGGCGAGACGGCCATCGGCACGGTCGACACGACGTATCTCAACGACTTCACGCATGAACTCACGATCAGCCCGGCCACGATGGTCAATGTTCTCAATTTGGTAACGGCAACGGGGCAGGCGCAGATCAATGTTGGCGGCAACGACTGGCAGAATCTGTCATTCGACGCGAACGCCATCCAGAACCATACCATTGAGACGGCGGACACGACCAACGCCATCAGCGAGACGCTGACGAGCCTGCTGGGAAATCTTTCCATCAATGTTCAGATTTTCGGTCTGGGTCTTGGGATCAGCAAGAGCGCGATCACGAACGGCATCATTTCGTCGCTCAACGCTGTGGCCACACCGCTCGACAACGTGGTCGACGGGGTGACCGACCTGCTCGGCATCGGTCTCGGCGAGGCGCATGTCTGGGTCAATGGCGTGCGTTGCCAAGGACCTGTTCTGGCGCAATAGCGATCGATCCCTCGTAAAGCAAAACGGCGCATACGGTATTTCCGTGTGCGCCGTTTCTGCTTCGGGTTCGTCGCGGATGCCAGGGGAAGGTCTGCGCCAAACCCAGCGTTGCCGGCCTGCCGTCCGGAACACTTCGCTCCTTTGTGAACGCTCCGGGGACAAGCAAGTACAGCTTATACAACGCGATGTGTAAATATGTGTAAAAAGTACAAGCCTAATTTTGAAGTAATGAGGGGAATTTCTCCAAGTCGTAGAAAATCATTTACTTCCAAAAAAACGATAGTAATTCGTTTTAAGAAATTTTTGGTTGCATTTTAACGATACGAGATTGTGGAAATCGCCTAGATCTGTCTGGGTGTCATGTTTTTTGAACACAACGCATTACTATACAACCAGCCGTTGTCGCTGGAGGGCTCCGGCTACACCGCGGTCCCACCAAAACCACCAAACCGACTGCGGTGACGGAGAACGGGAGCAACGATACCGCGAGCGGATGCGTCAGAATTTGAGATGTCTGCCGGGTTCGGCGGTCGAATCGTGCCGTCGCGAATACGCATGTCGACAATTGTCAGTCATGTCGATCGGCTTCAGGCTCCCACTATGCTCTTTCAGCTGCAGCACTTCTGTGGCGAGTCGAAGCTTACCGATCACAGCCCGCATACCAACCGTGCCAGGGGCTCAATTCCGCGCGCACATCAGTTGGATACGAAGAACGCGCGGCTACCGCGTAGTAGCGGCGGCCATATCCGTCGACCCAAAATTTCGGACCGCGTTCGGCTCCCCCTGAAGGAGAAGACTGGGCTGCTGCCGGTTCGGACGATTGCCAGGCGGATGACGATTCCTCCGTAACGCCGCCTGTCGCGTAGTCATAGGCAGCCCAATGACGATGGCCCCGGAAGTGATGGGGCCTTCCTTGCCAACTCGCATATTTGATCGGTGCGCGATGGCGATAGCGTGCGTAATGCCAATGCCGCCCGGTTTCCCGGTGCAAGACGTGCGGATTTGCAGCCGGCGCGGCGCCGGTCGGTTTGCAATGACAGGGAAGCGCCTGTGCCGAAGCCTGCGAACCGCCGTTCTGCGGCTGATCGCATCCGAACAGAATGCCAAAAGCGACAAGCGTCGCCCCGAACAGAATTTTCTGCATAGTGGTTCCTCGCATGCGCGTCTGTTAACGGCCCGGGACCAATATGGGACATATTAGCTTAAATTTTATGCTGAATTTTCATTTACGGTTAACGATATCCGAGCTGGGGAGGCGTCACTCCGAAAAAGCAAAGTTCCGTTCCACGACATTATCTTGCGAGGTATGTGGCTGGTGGCTGCCGGACTGTTCGTCGCTCCAGCGGACGGCCTCCCTTAAGAGTTCCGAAGCGTTAGCAAGACCCAGCTTTTGCTTGATGCGCGCGCAGTAAGCCTGAACGGTTTTTATGCTGATATTCAGCGACAACGCCACACGCCGGGTTTCATTGCCTTGCCCAAGCAACCGAAACACCTCCAGCTCGCGGTCGCTTAGTTCTTCAATCGGCGATCGTGCCGCCAGCGGATCTCCGTCCACGAAACGTTCTGCGAACAATTCACGCATTCGGCGGCTCAGATATTTCTTGCCGCTCAATACCTCGCGAATTGCAGCCGCAATGTTGCCGGTCGCTTCGCCCTTCATGACGTAGCCGCGGGCGCCGGCACGGAACACGCGTTGCGAATAGAATCGTTCATCGTGCATGGAAAGAACGACTATGCCCACACCGGGGGCCTCGGCGCGAATATTCTTGATGAGGTCGAGACCGGAACCTTCACTCAATGAAAGGTCGACGATAGCGATGTCGGGCTTCATATCTCGAATCCCCTGCAAAGCCTTTGTCGTACCAGCGGCCTCGCCGCAGACGACAAGATCTGGGGACTGTGCGATGAGGTTGGTCAGCCACTCGCGCACCAATGGATGATCGTCGACAAGAAAGACCTTCGCCGCGTTCTTGTTCATGGCAATCTCTCCGTCTCGATTGTCGATCCTGGCCAGCCAACCACGACAACGCTCATTCTGTTTTCGATTGGCTGTTTCCGGGGCACTTAATCTCCCGTAAAGGAACCTGCTGGAATGAAGCTGAACGCCCGATGAATGAAAATCGAGCTTGCCGGCCGCATAGGGAATTATTGAACTGTCGAAAACCCCCTCGTAGACTGCTGTCCCATCGAGGGAGGGTTCGATGAAAACTTTGGTAAAGGTAAGCTTGGCGGGCTGTGTGCTGGCCGCAATAACGCTGGCGGTATCGTTGCCGTCCCGCGCCCAGTTCAGTATTTCACTCGGGGGGCCAGACGGCAGCATTTCGTTTTCGACGGATACTGGCGGCTATTGCGATTCATTTGGATGCCCTGACGATTATTGGGATCTGCCGGTCTATTACGGTCCCGTCTACTATGGTGGCATCTGGTATCGAGGGCCCGTTTACTATCGGGAAATTCGCGGCCATCACTTTTATTGGCTACGTAGCGGTTGGCGCCGCAACGAGTGGCACGGGCCCCTCCCTTCTTGGGCGGCAAGACCCCATTACGGGCCAGCGCTCGGAATAAATTTCTATTACGAGCACTTCCGCCGTCCACCGCCTGGAAAGCCCGGCTGGAACAGACCCGGTTGGAATCGGCCAGGATCGGGACTGCGGCCACCAGTTACCCGCCCACCGTCCACCGTCCGGCCGCCGGTGCAGCCGCCGCGCCCGACGAAGCCCTCGCGACCGGGTGGACCGACCACTTTGCCGGCACGGCCACCAGGACCGGGCGGCGGACCCCAAATCCAGCCACCGCGTCCGGGCGGACCTACCACTCTGCCAGCGCGGCTGCCGCAATCGGTTCGCCCACCAGCGGGGAACCAGCAGGGCGGCGGCCCCAAGCCAGCCCCGGGACCAACGCCCAACTGACAGTCGAGCAATCGAGAAGCCCCGGCGGCAACACCGCCGGGGTTTCTCGTTAAGCTAACGGCTTCCCAAATCCGGATGCGGTTGTTTGATGCAAATGAACGCCGCCAGCTTAAGTCATTGTTACAATTTTTCCTGCATAAGCAGCCGGCACACCATTGGTTGCTCCCTATGCTACGACACTTCTTCCGTGACCCTCGTGGAAACGTCTCGGTTCTGTCGGCCTTGCTGATCACCTCCCTGATCGGAACATCGGGCCTCGTTGTCGAGTTCGGCAACGGTTTGCTTGCCCGATTACAGGATCAGCGCGCCGCCGATCTTGCGGCCATGGGTGGCGCTACGATCTACAACTCCACGAATTCGTTGGCGTCAGTCACCGCCGCCGTCGCGAACATCGCGGCTTTGAACGGCATTTCGAGCGGCAATGTCACCGCCAGTTTGGTCTCGTCGCCATCCGGCGATGGCAATCAAGCCGTGCAGGTTACGGTCGCAACCAGCGTCCCTCTGGTTCTTTCCCGCGTTTTCTGGACCCATAGCAGTTTGCCCGTCAGTGTGTCGTCCTACGCCGAACTGAAGGCTGGCGCGCCGGCCTGTATTATCGCCATGAAGACCAGTGGAACGGGCGTTACGCTGAGCGGCGGAACGACGATTTCGGCGCCGGCCTGCGCGGTCGCGTCCAACAATACCGTGACGGTTCCCTGCGGAGATTACATCACGACGAAAACGGTCGACTACGATTCCTCCGCCGCGCCGAGCGAGCCTTGTAACGGCATCCAACCGCCGGCGGGAACTTCGACGGTGACTTTGGCCAAACTTCTGACGTCGGACCCGCTCGCCGGTACGAGCGAGGTCACCAGCGGCACCAGCCGGCTCAGCACGGTCGCAGCCTTGACATCTCCAAGTGGGCCAAGTGTCACGGGCGGTACGGCCATCTCGTTCGGCTACAGCACGTCGCCGACGCAAAGCCAGTTGACGGCTGCGGGCTGTTCGTCAGCGTTCAGTGGCAATACCTGGACGGTCACTTGCCCGGGGGTCGGGCCCTTCACGTTTGGCGCCATTTCACTGGGCGGCGGCATCACCGTCAATTTCAACACCGGCGCATCGGCCTCCAACACCGCCGTCTACAATTTCAATGGTCAGATCAACAACAGCGGGACGGCGCTGCATTTCGGGAACGGCACGTTCAACATCACGCAGGGAATCCTCACCGGCGGCGGCTCGACGACGACGTTCGGTTCGGGCAAGTTCAATATCGGCGCAAGTTCAAGCAGCTGCAATGGCTACTCGAACTACAGTATCTGCAACACCGGGACGCTGCTGAGTATTGGCGGTCCCAGCACATTCGTGTTCGCGGGCGGCATCTACAATAGCGGCGGCGAAACCTTGTGGCTGGGAAGCAGCTCGTCCAGCACCTATACCAATACGACCACCAACAGCTTCAATATTGGAATGTTCACGAGCGGCGACAGTTTCGTGATGGGCGGCGGCGCTACGACATATTTCGCCGACGCCACAGGTACCGGCGATCTGTTCCAGATGGCGGGAAATTTCAATGTGACGGGCGGCGGCGGAAGCTGCGTCGCGGTGAGCGCCGCGGCCGAACACGACATCAATGGATTCTTTTCCGTGGCTGGCGGCACGACTCTGGGCTCCGGCATCTATACCGTCAGCAAGTATGTCGGACTCGGCTCGAATGGCGGCGGCGACGTCACCTGTTCCGGCACCACTGTGGGCATGAACGGCACCAACGTGACATTTGTCCTGGGCGGAACGAGCACCATGTCGTCGGGCAGTTGCTCCGGCCAGATCTTTTGCATCGCCGCCGGCTACAACCACGTGACTCTTACCGCGCCGAGTTCAGGCGGAACGCAGGGCCTGGTCGTCGTCGGGCCTACGACATCGAGCAACACATACGGCGCCACCTTCGCCGAAGGTGCGTCGAACACCAGTCTCTCGGGCGCCTTCTATTTTCCCTATGGGCCTATCACGCTGAGCGGCGGCGCGACGGTTGGAAACGGTTCGGGCCAATGCCTGGAGCTGATAGGACAACAAATCACCCTGACCGGCGGCACGGCGGTCGGCACCACATGCAATATTCCCGGCGTCGCCGGAAGTTCGGGTGCGACGGTGGCACTGGTACAATGAGCGCAAGAACCGCCTCGGAGAAAAGTCGCGTTTTTTCACGCGTCCTGTCCGCGTGGCGATCGAGCGATGGTGTCGCGGCCATTGAGTTCGCTATCATCGTGCCCGTTTTCCTCGTGATTTTTGTGGGAGCGGTGGATCTGGGAAGAGTTTTGTATACGGCCTATCAGCTGGATTCGGCTGTCGCCGCCGGGGCGGAATATGTGGCGGTCAACCCAACAATGGTCAATTCGACGAACGGGGCCACCCTGGCGAGCGCTGTTGCGACCGTTGTCGAAAACGCGAACGGTTCGGGTTGGGCCAACAATGGAATTGTCGTGAACAATGGACCCTCTGTCGCCGTACAGGGTGGCAACGCGACGAATGGCGGCACGGCGTCGAACGCCGATCAGTGTTATTGCCCGACAGGCACGCCGCCGAATTGGTCGTGGGGAACGGCCGTGACTTGCGGCTCAGCGTGCCCGAATGGAGGGTCGGCAGGCAAATTCGTGACCATAACCGCGAGCGTTACATATTCACCTCTCTTGTCCACCTATGGCCTGGTGAAGAACGGCACGCTCACACAGAGCGCAGTGGCTGAAACGCAATGAACGCGCGGGCTTCGCTCTTGTTCTGGCGCGCTAACAAGGGCGGGTCCGCAGTGGAATTCGCATTGGTCGTCACGCCGCTCCTGATGCTCGCGATGGGCGTTTTCGAATTCGGTCGGTACTATTGGACCACCGAAGCTCTGCAGGAGAGTGCCGTTGCAGGCGCACGCTGCATAGGGATTTCACAATCCTCCTGTGCGTCGGCCGGTGTCTATAATTCCGGCAATACGGCGAGTTATGTGCAAGGCGTGGCCGCGGGCTGGGGGGTCACGGTGCCGACTTCGGACATCGTGACGACCAACAGCACAACCTGCGGCACGCTTACGGGCTTCGCCCAGGTGAAGATCACCTATCTCTTCAAGACCGTGATTCCGAATATCATTCCGATCGGGGCCGGCGGACAGTCGATCACCGTCCAATCCTGCTATCCTAACAATCCCTCGTCTTGACGGGACGGCGCCCCAATCGGCGCCGTGTCTCGTTCTTGGGAAATTTTGATAGGCTGGGCCTACGAAACACGGCGGGCCGGATCGCTTTCTCTGCAATCCGGCCCACGTGATAGGCGCTCTTGTTGGTCGGCGCGGTTTTATTGGCCAGATGCAATCTGCGAGTTCGTGCCGGCATTCGTCGCGTTTTTCAAGCCATTTTCCTGATGGGCAGCCGTTGCTTGCTCCGTATTGTCGAAGTAGGGCTTCGGATCGCCAGGCCGCGGCATCGTCTCGCAATGGACCGATGTGCACATATAGTTGAACTGGTCGGCACCACGATTTACGGTGACCGCCGCGCCGGCATTCAGCACAGTGACCTGTTGGTTGGTGACTGGCGTTCCATCGGCGTCAATTGCGATGAGATTGGTGACGCCGAAGGTCTTTCCCAACACAAAGGCGTGGCGCGGATCGATCATGGTCACATCCGCAATCGCGGGATTGCCGATAAAGACGGTCTTGACGGGCTTGGCGAACGCGACGATCCGCGCCTGGTCCATCGCCACGCCGACGCCTGATACGTGATGCACAGCTTTCCGGGCGACGGATCTGTGCAGTGCGGAATGATGAGGATGCGCAATGCAGCCCGCGTCAGTCGCACTCGCGGAGATGAGTGGTAACACAGCGGCAAAGATTGCTAAGCGGAAGGCGCGGCCCATGACGATTCCTTCTCTTTCAGAATATCGTCAGGGAATGTAAGCCGTGTGGTGTAAAGGAACATTTAAGCAGGACGCGGTTTCGAGCGCTCTGCAGAAACAGCGAACGGATCGTGTGCCCCAGCCATGTTCGCTACGGCCAACGGTTCACGATTCCATTTTCGCCAAAATTGTTCGGTTGGAACCGGCGGGCCGTTGCCGTCGCGTCGTCGCGATTGAGAACACGGCGACGAAATTTCTCTGGATTGGTAAACAGACCGAAAATTTCGATGCTTTTATACTCAAAAATGGCCGCACCCGTTCGGGAACGGTACAGAAAAGTTACTCGCGCGCATCCGGCGTTTAAACTCATATTAATTCCCCGCCTGTATGTTCGTGCCATGTCCAAGCGTAGGGCCGCTTTCGAAGATCGGCGCCGGCTGGACTCCTAGGTGTCAATCAACGGAGGCTATCATGCAGAATCTTTTTTCTCGTTTCGTTCGCGACGAATCCGGCGCCACGGCCATTGAATATGGTCTGATCGCCACACTCATCGCAGTCGCGATTATCACCACGGTTAAGGCTGTCGGCACGGCGCTGAACGCCACTTTCACCTCGGTTTCGGGCGCTCTGACCGGCTGATCCCGGTTCGGTCAGACCAGTCAGTCACTGGAACGAAGACGGTCGCCCTGGAGGCGGCCGTCTTTTTTTTAAGCTTACCCACACTTTTGCGTATAACTTCGATGATCGGAGTGCCCAATTCGGAGTCTCCCGCATTGGTCAACGGACGAGAAAATCGGCGTCCGCCGATGCGAAATCGGAGAATCCGTTCGGGAACGATACAGAAGGATCAGTCACACGTAGCGCACGCTTAAACGGGCATTAATTTTTTGCCCCTATCCTCGCGTCATGTCCAAGCGCAGGGCCGCTGAAGATGGGCGCCGGCTGGACCCCCTGGGTGTCAATTGACGGAGGCTATCATGCCAAATCTTTTTTCTCGTTTCGTTCGCGACGAATCCGGCGCCACGGCCATTGAATATGGTCTGATCGCCACGCTCATCGCACTCGCGATCATCACTACGGTTAAGGCTGTCGGCACGGCGCTGAACACCACTTTCACCTCGGTCTCGGGCGCTCTGACCGGCTGATCGCGGTTCAGTTATATCAGTCAGTCACTGGAACGGAGGGCGGTCGCTCCAAAAGCGGCCGCCTTTCTCCCAAGGCTTACCACTGCACAACGGATGGCTTCGATGATCGCGGAATTTTTTCTTATCTTGCTACTTCCCGCAGCGCTCATCGCGGCGGCAGGCTGGGATATTGCCACATATACGATTCCGAATTTGATCCAACTCGTGCTCTTGGGGGGGTTCCTCGTTTTTGCACTTGTCGTGGGCATGACGTTTACAGCATTCGGCGGTCACCTGCTCGCGGGCATTCTCGGGCTTTTGTTCGGCTTTACACTTTTCGCCCTCGGCTATGTTGGGGGGGGTGATGCAAAGCTCTTCGCCTGTGTCGCGCTTTGGTTGGGTCTGTCGGATTTCGCCAGCTTTGCCCTGATCGCCGCCCTCTTCGGCGGGGCGCTGACGCTTGGTCTTCTCTTCTTTCGCACGTTGCCGCTGCCGGCATTTCTGACCGCGCATGGCTGGCTCATGCGCCTGCATGACGAAAAAGGTGATATCCCCTATGGGGTTGCGCTGGCGTCCGGTGCCTTCGCCGTCCTTCCGTATACAGATATATTCCGGGCCGGTTTCGCGGGGTAAGACAATTTCGGGTCGGTCCAAGTCGCCGATCGAGCCCCTGTGTGCCAATCGCCCTACCCTGATACCAGTCTTCGTTCCGTTTCTGGCGGCAGACAAATTTGGCCGCGTCGTCATTCCATGCCTGCAGACGCGTCTTTTCGCGCTCGTCATATTTCGACAAGCAGGAGGTCAGCGTAAGTGAAATTTTTGTATGACGCGCAAGGCTCATCTGCGCTTTTCTCGGATTGTAGCGCAATCATTCGCCGCTCATTAAACATTTTCTAAAGGCTTTTGTGGTGTGATCGGTTCAAAGGAGCCGCAACCCATGAACACTTCCCGCATGATCGTCCTGGCCGTAGCCGCCGTTGCCGCCGGTATCGTCGTACTCCTGGCGCGCGGTCTTCTTGGCGGCGGCACGGAACCCGTCAGAGCCGCGTTGGCCCCCGCAGTCGCCACGCGTGGCGTTCTGGTCGCCTCAGCTTCTCTCGAGCCCGGCACGCAACTCACGGCAGAAAATGTCCGCTGGCAGGAATGGCCGCGTTCGGCCGTCGATTCCACCTTTATTACACAGGACGCCCAACCCGATATCGCCAAGATCGTGGCGGGTGCCGTGGTTCGCGCGCCCCTGGTGGCAGGCGAGCCTTTGTCCACAACGAAAATGGTGCACGCGGATGCAACCGGCCTCATGGCCGCGATGGTCACACCGGGCATGCGCGCGATCTCAATCCCGATCTCCACCGAGACGGACGCCGGAGGATTCATTCTCCCGAACGATCGCGTCGACGTGCTGTCGACGCTGCAGATCTCCGACAGTCCGCGCCGCTTCAAGGCGCGTACAATCCTGAACTCGGTTCGCGTGCTGGCGGTCGATCAGACATTCGAAAGCAAGGACCAGAAGACTGTGCTGGCGAAGACAGCCACTCTCGAACTTTCTCCGCAGCAAGCCGAACTCGTCGAGCGCGCCCAGGCGGCGGGACCTCTCTCCCTGGCGCTGCGCGCGCTGGGCGACGGCGATCCGACAAAGCTCGCTGCGAGCAACGCGACGAATTCCGCTTCCGGTAAGACACAGGAAGATGCCACCCAAATCTCGATCATCCGCTATGGCGTCGAGCGGCCCACCGCCGTCGGCGTAAAGGAGTAAGTTATGCGCAAAGGCATTTTTGCGACCTCGCTGGCGGCGATAAGCCTGCTCGCTCTTCCGGCGAGCGCCGCGTCGGGCAAACTGGTTGCCAACGACGAGCCAGGAACGCGGGTCATCACGGTCACGTCGCACGGTGGCAATGGTCCGGTGACGCAGCATCTGACGCTGGCGCTGGACAAGGCGGCGATCGTGCAGCTGGATACGGATGCGCGCGATGTGCTGGTCTCGAACCCGTCGATCGTGGACGCCGTCGTGCGAACCGCACGCCGCGTCTATCTTCTGGGCGTCAAGACCGGCCAGACCAATGCCTTCTTCTTCGACGCGGCCGGCCATCAGGTGCTTGCCATCGACATTCATGTGGAGCGCGACGTCGCCGATCTCACGGGGATGATGAAAAAGAACTTCCCCGGCTCCGACATCAAGGTTACCGCGCTCAATGACAATGTCGTTCTCACCGGAACTGTCGCGACATCGCAGGATGCGACCCGCGCCCAGGATCTGGCGGCGCGTTTCGCAACCGATGCCGGAAAGACGCTTGATCCAACCAAGATCGTCAACATGCTCAAGGTCAAGGAAGGCGAGCAGGTCATGCTCAAGGTCCGCGTGGCCGAGATGGAACATACGATCGCCAAGCAATTCGGCATCAATCTGTCGGCTTACGGCCAGGCCGGCGGCTTGCCCCTCATTGCCCAAACCACAATGCCTTACGGCCTTACCGGTCAGGCGTTGAGCGATCTGTCGGGAGGGCAGATAGGTCAGGTCTGCCAGTACGCGGCTCAGGGCTATACCAACTACTCCGCCAACGCCGTAACCGGTGGGACCCATGGCTTGGCCGCTCTGTGTCCGGGATATACCAATAACGCATCGGGCGTCCTGAATGCGCTGGACCAGGTTGGCCTGGTGCACATTCTGGCGGAGCCCAATCTCACTGCAGTGTCGGGCGAAACCGCGAAATTCCTCGCGGGCGGCGAATTTCCCGTTCCCGTATCGCGAGATCAGTACGGCAACGTCACTGTCGAGTTCAAGCAGTTCGGCGTGGGCCTGTCTTTCACGCCCGTCGTTCTGAGCCCGGGCCGCATCTCGCTGCAGCTGTCAACCGAAGTGAGCGAACTCACGAATGAAGGTGCGTTCCTGTTGCCGGCCGGAGAGACGACGGGCACCAATGGACAACTCATCCAGACGGCGGCGCTCTCCATTCCGGCTCTCACTGTGCGCCGCGCGGAGACGACAGTCGAATTGCCGTCGGGCGGCAGTTTCGCGGTCGCCGGCCTCATGCAGCACACTTCGAAACAGGTGCTCGACGAATTCCCCGGGCTCGGCAACATGCCGGTCCTGGGTGCGCTGTTCCGCAGCCGGGATTTCCAGAACGACCAAACCGAACTCGTCATTATCGTGAGTGCCTATCTCGTTTCGCCGACGACGGAGACGAAACTTGCCTCGCCGACTGACGGGTTCGTCCCGGCGACGGATGTGGACACAGTATTGCTGGGCAAGCTGAATACCGTCCACAACGACGACCCGCATGGCCTTAAATCGGCCGGCTCCACCAACAACGGCTTCATCGTCGAATAAGGAGATGGCCATGAACACGAGCAATATAGTACGCGCCCTGTCCATTGCATCCGTCCTGCTGGCGGGGAGTTGCGCGGCGCCGGAAAATGATACGAAGATCTATGCCGATCCGACAGTCAATCATCCGATCTCGGTTGCACCCGGCTACAAGACGATACAAATGACGTATTCGGGCTCGTCGTCGGAGCTGTCGGCGGAAGACGCAGGGCACTTCGCGAGCTTCGTGCAGGACTATCTGGACCACGGCGACGGCGCGATCAGCGTCTCCGCGCCGCGCGGGTCCAATGCAACCGCCGAAGAGACGTATTTTGCTGAGCGACTTGCGAAGATGGGTGTGCCACGCACGCGCATCCTCGTCGGCACCCATGACGCAACAACCGCCAGCGACCGCGTCGAGATTGGTTATATCAGCTACACGGCGCATACCGATAAATGCGGAGACTGGTCGCAGGATGCGGGGGATACGGCGTCGAACCTTCCCATGCCCGATTTCGGTTGTTCGGTTCAGCAAAACATCGCCGCCATGGTCTCCGATCCGCGCGATCTCGTGACACCACGCGGCATGGATCCGTCCGACCCGACGCGGCGGCAGACGGTCTTGAGCACTTACGAAAAAGGTCAGACCACCCAGGCCCAGCAGACCCAAAAGCAGTCTGCCTCGGTATCCGACGTGAGCACCCAATAGATTTGGAGAGTGGTATGGCGAAACTAGCGTCTGAACGAAAATTGGGGAGCGGCGAGGAGCCGTTTGGAGCAGCGCCGCATGAACGGCCGGTTCCGCGAATCTCCATTCATGCCTTTTGCGAATTTCCGGACACGGGAGCGGCGTTGCAGCGGGCCGCCGACGACCGCCGCTTGTCAAAGGCGCATGTCGTGGTGGAGTTGGGCGGCCTGCAGGCCGCCATTGACCGTTTCACAGGGCAGGTTACACCCAATCTGCTCATCATCGAAACGCGCCTGCAAGGCAAGGCCGCGATCGACGAAATCGATCGTCTTGCCGAAGTGTGCGATCCGGCGACCAAGGTGCTCGTGGTGGGGCGCGTCAACGATGTCGAGCTCTATCGCGAACTGATGCGCCGCGGCGTGAGCGAGTACCTTGTTGCGCCCCTCAATCCTCTGCACCTCATCGAAGTTATTTCCGGTCTTTATGTCGATCGCGAGAATCGGCCGATCGGTCGCGTCACGGCATTCGTCGGCGCGCGCGGCGGCGCGGGTTCATCCACGTTGTCCCACAATGTGGGCTGGTGCATCGCCGAACGGTTCAAGATCAATACGACCATTGTCGATCTCGATTTGCATTTCGGTACTGCTGGCCTGAATTTCAACGAAGAACCGAGCCAGGGCGTCGCGGATGCGCTTTCCCAGCCCGAACGGCTTGACGATGTGTTGCTCGACAGGCTGCTCGCCAAAGTCAGCGATCACCTTACGCTGTTTACCGCACCGGCCATGTTGGAACGACACTATGAAGCCGATGTGGCGGCCTATGAGACCGTTCTGGATCAGGTGCGGCAGGTCACACCCTGCGTGATCGTCGACATGCCGCATGTCTGGACGCCATGGGTGCGGCAAACTTTGATGGCCGCCGATGACATCGTGATCGTTGTTGTCCCCGACCTCGGCAGCTTGCGCAACGCCAAGGCGCTCGTTGACCTTTTGCGCCAGACCCGTCCGAACGATGCACCGCCCAAGCTTGTTTTCAATCAAGTCGGCATGCCCAAGCGGCCTGAGATTCCGGTCAAGGATTTTGCCACTACGCTTGGGTTGGAACCGACATTGGTCATTCCGTTCGACCCCGCACTTTTCGGTTCGGCGGCGAACAACGGACAGATGCTGATGCAGGTCCAGTCCAAATCGCCAACCTCTGACGGCATCGGGCGCCTCGCCGAAATATTGACAGGTCGCCGGCCTCAGGCTGAACCGCAAAAAGGCGTTTTACCGTTTTTGTCGCTGCTCAAGGGACGCAAACAGGCTTAAACCATGTTCGGAAAACGCAGCGTAACCAAAGAATTCCAGGGACCGCCGCCTGTCGCGGCCGCGCGCGTCGAACCCGCGCCATCATTCGCCGTCGTGGAGCCCGGTGCCGCGCCGTCGCGTGTAGCGGCGCCTCCCATCGCGGCATCGACGCCGAAAGCGCCTCCTCTCGCGGAGACGCGCTCGGGCGATTACTATCATATAAAATCGACGATTTTCAGCGCCCTTATCGACACGATCGACCTCGCGCAGTTGGCGCAACTCGACACCGATTCGGCACGCGAAGAAATTCGCGATATCGTCAACGAAATCATTTCCATCAAATCCGTCGTCATGTCGATATCGGAGCAGGAACATCTGCTTCAGGACATATGCAACGACGTGCTGGGCTATGGGCCACTGGAGCCATTGCTCGCGCGCGACGACATCGCCGACATCATGGTGAACGGCGCCAATCGCGTTTTCATCGAAGTGGGCGGCAGAGTACAGCTCACGCCGATCCGATTCCGCGATAACGCCCAGCTCATGAATATCTGTCAGCGCATCGTAAGCCAGGTCGGTCGGCGTGTCGACGAAAGTTCACCGATCTGCGACGCACGCCTGCTCGACGGCAGCCGCGTCAACGTCATTGCGCCGCCGCTTTCGCTGGACGGCCCCACACTGACCATTCGAAAATTCCGCAAGGACAAGCTCACGCTTGAGGACCTGGTGAAATTCGGATCGATCAACCCGCCGGGTGCGCGGGTATTGGGCGTTATCGGGCGATCGCGTTGCAATGTGCTCATTTCCGGCGGTACCGGTTCGGGCAAAACGACGCTCCTGAACTGCATGACGGCCTATATCGACACTGAAGAGCGAACGATAACCTGCGAGGACGCGGCGGAATTGCAGCTGCAGCAACCGCATGTCGTGCGGCTTGAGACACGTCCGCCCAACCTGGAAGGTCAGGGTCAGATCTCGATGCGCGACCTTGTGCGCAACTGTCTGCGTATGCGCCCCGAGCGCATCATCGTGGGCGAAGTGCGCGGACCGGAAGCTTTCGATCTGCTTCAGGCTATGAACACCGGCCATGACGGATCCATGGGCACACTGCACGCCAACTCGCCGCGCGAGGCGATGTCGCGGCTCGAAGCGATGATCACCATGGGCGGCTTTCAGCTACCTTTGAGAACCATTCGCGAGATGATCGTCGGCTCCATAGACGTGATCATTCAGGCCGAGCGGCTGCGCGACGGTTCGCGTCGAATCACCAAGATCACGGAAGTCGTCGGTACCGAAGGCGACATCGTCATTACACAGGATCTTCTGACCTACGAAATCACCGGCGAAGAAGAAAGCGGCCGAATCACCGGCCGGCACGTGGGAACCGGAATCGTGCGACCGGGTTTTTGGGAACGTGCGCGCTATTTCGGCATGGAACGCGAGTTGTCCGAGGCGCTCGACGCCCTTCAGAAGTGAATGGTGCATCATGTTAAGCGTAATTCTTCTTGCATTGACCGCTGTTCTGTTCGTGCTAGGCGCCGGCGGCGCCTATTTCGCCTTCGCGGACGCCAACAGCCTGACGAAGAAACGCATGGCCGTCGTCGCGCAACCCCATGCGGCTCTTGTCGATGCGCGCGCCACCGTCGACGCCAATCAGCAGCGCAGAAAGAATGTATCGGTCCTGCTCAAAGAAATGGAAAAGCAGCAGGCCCAAAAAAAGGTACGCCCGACTTTACGCCGCCGCCTCGAGCAGGCCGGATTGCGCGTTTCGCCTCGCGACTACTGGATCCTGTGCGCAACGGCCGCGATGGCGGTGTTTGCCGCATGTCTTCTTACTCGTCAGTCGTTTCTGGCGAGCGCCCTGGCAGGCTTTGTGGTGGGATTGGGGTTGCCACGCTGGGCGCTGTATTTTCTTACAAAGCGCCGCCTTAAGAAATTTACGTCCGAGTTCGCCAACGCGATCGACGTCATCGTGCGCAGCGTGAAGACCGGCTTGCCCACGACCGAAGCCCTCAAGATTGTGGCGAAGGAGATCGCTGAACCTGTCGGGAGCGAATTTACCAAGCTCACGGAGGGTCTCAAAGTCGGCGTCACGCTCGAGCAGGGTCTCCGGCGCATGTTCGAAAGCATTCCAACGGCCGAGGTCAATTTCTTCGGGATCGTTATGACCATTCAGCAGAAGTCGGGCGGCAATCTTGCCGAAGCCCTCAGCAACCTTTCGGGTGTGCTGCGGGACCGTAAACGTTTGCAGGACAAAATCAAATCGATGTCGTCTGAAGCAAAGGCTTCTGCTGCGATCATCGGCTCCCTACCACCCGTTTTCCTGTGCCTTGTCTATGTTACGTCGCCTGCCTACATGTCCACGTTGTTCACGGAGCGGCTGGGCAACCTGATGTTGTTGGGATGTGCCGTCTGGATGTCGGTCGGGATATTCTTTATGAAAAAAATGATCGACTTCAAGCATTGAGGCGGCAACGATGATCGACGTAGGTTTTTTGAACATACTCTTCGATCTGCATTTCGACATCATGGCGATTGCAGGCGTTCTTGCTTTCGCGACGGTCGTAACTCTCGGTCTGCCGATGCTCGACCGCGACACGCTGAACAAGCGGATGAAGTTCGTCGCCGAGCGGCGGGAGGAACTTCGTCTCAGATATCACGCGGACCTCAAAAAACGCGGCGCGCGCCGCACCGAAGCAATTTCGTTCATGAAACAAACGGTTGAAAGATTAAATCTTTCGAAGATCCTCGAATCGGAGGGGACGCGCGAGAAGCTTGCCCGCGCCGGCAAGCGCGGCCAGGCTGCTCTGATCACGTTCCTTTTTTTCCGTTTCGTGATGCCCTTTATCGTTTTCGTGGTCAGCCTTTTCTATCTTTTTGTCATTGGGGGTTTCGGCTGGTCCGGCTTTATGAATTTTGCGGCTGCCGTGGGCCTCGGAGCGCTCGGATTCTATCTGCCGGATGTTTTCGTCTCGAATCTCATTCAGAAACGTCAGACGTCCATCATGCGCGCCTTCCCTGATGCGCTCGATCTGATGCTGATATGCGTCGAATCCGGTATGTCGATCGAGGCTGCGTTTCAGCGTGTCGCTGCCGAAATCGGTCCGCAATCCGCCGAGTTGGCCGAGGAATTGGCGCTGACGACCGCCGAACTTTCCTATTTGCAGGAACGCCGCATGGCGTTCGAGAATCTCGCAAAGCGTTGCGGACATTCCGGTGTAAAAGCGATATCTGCTGCGCTCAATCAATCCGAGAAATATGGAACGCCGGTGGGGCAGGCGCTACGTGCTGCGGCCTTGGAAAACCGGGAGGCACGCATCGCCCTGGCCGAGAAGAAAGCGGCCGCGCTGCCGGCGAAGCTGACGGTACCGATGATTGTCTTTTTCCTGCCTTGTCTCTTTGTGGTCATCCTGGGACCGGCCGCCATCCAGCTGATGCATGCCTTCCATCATTGAAACTGCGTCTGGGATTGTGACCTCCGTCGAGTACCGCTCCGACGACTCGAGCAATAGGCGAAGCATCAGATTGTTATTTGCATCTGCAAGCGGGTTGCGTTGTCGGTGCTGTTGTTGCGCACGTGTTTGTTGTTATTCCCAGCGATATAGTATCGACGCGAGCGCTATAGCCTAACGCGCCGACGCCAGGGATTTCTAGAGCGGTTTTGGAATGAGTTGACTCGGTGAGGGATTCCCATCGGGTAGCAGTTGGGCGAATCTGTGGATCGCATCTGATTCGGTGGTCGCTGATGGCAGGAGCTTATTCCCAGGATTTGCGTACCCGTCTGGTTCGCTATGT
>Ga0302324_100006676_pt1 | contig 24761 bp, 26 predicted proteins | sample Palsa_T0_1_FD_201949 | JGI IMG/M metagenome (GOLD analysis project Ga0302324, IMG submission 201949) | Peat permafrost microbial communities from Stordalen Mire near Abisko, Sweden - Palsa_T0_1 | ecosystem: Environmental > Terrestrial > Soil > Palsa > Peat permafrost | place: Sweden: Abisko... | reverse complement strand
GCTCTCCGACTGAACTCATCATCGAATACTTGGCGACGTCAATCACGGGGACTTCGGAATGATCGTTGACGACACGCTGGGCTGCAATTGCGTCACTTCCCCAAAGCCGCGGCGCCAGCCACGGCGACCGCATGGTCATTCTCGATGCTGCTGCCGCTAACGCCGATCGCTCCCACCACGCTGCCGTTTCCGTCCTTTAGAGGGACTCCTCCCGGGAAAGTGATTAATCCACCGTTGCTGTGCTCGATGCCGAAAAGCGGGCCGCCGGGTTGCGAGAGCTTTCCGATTTCACCCGTACTCATGTCGAACCAGCGGGCGGTGCGGGCTTTCCGCATCGAGATGTCGATGCTGCCCAGCCACGCGCCGTCCATGCGCGCGAAGGCCTTCAAATTTCCACCCGCATCCACCACCGTGATGTCCATCTTCGTATTGATCTCAGAGGCCTTTTTCTTCGCCGCTGCCACAATCTTCTCTGCTGCGTCCAAGCTTAGATCGTCTGCCATTTCGCTCCTCCTGAGCTGTGTTCGTGATTTTTCCTGCCCGTAAAGCCAAAGAACAAAATAGAGCTTCGGAAATGCAACCGCATGAAACTGCTGGAGTTCGGTGTCACCACTGCCGGATCTCGCGCAGGCGAATTACGAAGCATCGCCATCAACGGGCAAACCAGTAACCCGTAACCGGAAGGGCTAAATCGGCTCCATTGTCGGGTTTCGTACCTTCAATTCCCTTGTATACTCCGGCGACAATTAGCTACGATGTTATCGACGCTGCTCAAGTATCAATGAAGGGAGCCGGGTGACTGAGCAGACACCCCTTTCAGAGAACGTGAAAACTGTGACGCTCGCCTCCCCGCGATCATTAGACCGAAGGCGTTCTTTCCATCTGTTTCGACTAGCCTGGTACTCGGTCAATTTCCTTCTGGTTGCCGCTATTCTATTCACAGTTTGCTCCGCAGCATGGGAGTACTCAACCGATAGATATCTAAGGGGCTTCGCCGACGCAATCATTCCGGCATCTGCTTCCGGAGAAGCCAAGATAGAAGCCATTCTCCGCTGGTTTTCATACGGACCCGCCCGCCAGGATACCGATGACACCTCTTCGTTGCCCGAGCGCGATCCCACCCAGACCCTCAACTACGCTAAATTGTTGCACGCCTGCGGAACAGCCACCAATGCCTTCATCAACCTGGCCGACTCGGGAGGACTGAAGGCCCACCGGCTGCTGCTGCTCGATTCCCACCGGCTGACCAAGCATGTGGTGGCCGAAGTTCTCGTCGATGGACGCTGGATTATCGTCGATCCTGCCTTCCAGCGCATCCTCCGAGGCCCGGATGGTATGCCGCTGACGCGCGAGGAACTGGCGGAGCCTGCCGTCTGGTCAGTGGCCACTCGGGACATTCCCGGCTACGATCCGAGCTACACATATGACGTCACCGCACATGTGCGACTCACTCGTTTGATCTGGATCGGGGGTCCCTTGCGGACAATGCTCGATCGCTTCGCCCCCACCTGGGAGAATTCATGGGTACTGAGTCTGCTCCTCGAGCGGGAATCGCTGGCCGTTCTGGTGGGCTCGATTGTCCTTACTCTGCTAGTGTACGCGGTTCGTTCCCTTCTGCGCCGGTACGGCGAAAAGCGTCTCAACATCCGTACCATCCGCCTCCCGGATCAAGTGAGCCGCGCCGTCGTTCTCAGCTTCTCCCGTGCGCCTGAATCTCAAAGCAATGATACCGCGCAACCGCTCCGCAGATCTCAAGTCGCCCCCAAAAAGCCTGAACCCGCTCCGACGTCAACCACCATCGGATCCCTTCCGCGATAACGCACCGCTTCCCCGCCAGGCTTGTTCCGATATCTTTGCCGGCAAGCGCCAAGTGCTGTAATAATGCGCGGCATTAACAATCAAGTCAAAACGGCGCTGATATTTCTCCGTCGCTGGACGGGCGTGGCTTTTTGTCTCCTGTTTCTCTCGTGGTTCTGTTCTGGTGTTGCAATGATGTATTCGGATTATCCGATGGTTTCATCGGCGGAGCGCCTTGCGCGTTCGCCCGCCCTGGACGCTTCGACGATTCGCCTCACTCCGAACGAAGCCTTCACGCGTTTAGAGGCTGACGCTTTGCCCGACCACGTGGTCCTCAACGTCTTTGACGGTCGGCCCGCATATGCATTTTACAGCGGCCCCGAGAGACAGATCGTCTATGCGGATAACGGGCAGATTCAAACCGAGTTTGCCGCCGACTTAACTCTCCGAATTGCGTCCACCTGGACCGGACAACGTTCTGAAATTGCGACCGTAGAAGAAAATAAAGAAGAAGATCAGTGGACCGTTTCCGGGGAGTTTCGCCGGTTGCGCCCGATCAGGAAGTACTCGTGGCCGGATGGAGAGCAAGTGTACGTCTCAACGGTTACGGGCGAAGTCGTCCAATACACGACCGCGCATCGTCGCATGGTCGCGTATCTCGGTCCCATCCCTCACTGGCTCTACTTCACGCCGCTCAGAAAACACGGAAGCAGATGGAGCCGGGTCGTGATCTGGGTTTCGGGCGTGGCCACCGCCGTGGTTCTCCTCGGGCTGGGCATTGGAGTTTGGACTTACTCGCCGTCCAAGCGATTTCGCTACGCTGGGGCGCCTTCCGCCATTCCTTATGTTGGATCAAAGCGCTGGCACATGGCTCTTGGTCTGCTTTTCGGCCCCCTTGCTTGTACCTGGGCCTTCAGTGGAATGCTCTCGATGGACCCTTTTCCAAACCTTCAATCGGGAAGCTCAGAGGAGACCGCTGGTCGATTAGCTGAAGCTCTACGCCAACCACCAGCCACTCTTGCGCAATTTGACTCGAAGCCGCCTGGCGCTGCCCTGCAGCAGCTCGGTTCCGGCGTTCAGCCAAGACAACTGGAGCTGACGTCTTTCATCGGAGAGCCCGTCTACTTGGCGACCACCGCGGCAAACCGCTCGATGATCGTTCCGGTCAACGGCGATCCGTCGAGCCAACTCAATCCCGATAGGATTATCGAAGCCGTATCCGAAGCGGTGCGCCCCATCGCTCTAGCACAAGTTAGAGCGGTCACGGACTACGACGCCTGTTACCTTGATCGCCGTCATTTGCTCCCGCTGCCCGCGATTTTCGTCCAGCTAAACGACGCGGAAAGCACGATGTACTACATCGATCCGAAAACCGCGCAGATTGTCGAAGCCTACGATTCCCGCTCGCGACGGAACCGCTGGTTGTATCACGGGCTGCACTCGACGAATTTTCCCTGGCTCTACAGGCATCGCCCCGCCTGGGATCTTCTCTTGCTTGTACTCTTGGCGGGATGCATCACGCTGTCTATCACGTCGCTGATACTCGCGTGGAAAGTGCTCGATCGCAGCTTGGGGAAAAAGGGGTCCCGTCTCCCAATAACGCATCGATCGAGAATTTGAGATCGAATTGATGGAACCGAGCGTGCGTTCGCTCGGTCGGGTGTCGTCCAACTGAGAGACAGAGGCCGCCGGGAGGTTTGGGGTGAGGGAATGGACCCGGCGGACCCTGTCTAGTGGAAGAAATAATGCAACGGAACCTGCAAGCCAAACGTTAAATAACGGTTAAACTTACGAATCATTCTTGCCCATAAGCCGGAATTTGCCGTATTGCGTCGCCATCTTGTTAGGCCGCGGTGGCGTCGCCGCCGTAACGCTTTACAGCTCGCTCGATGCCGGGCGCGCCGGCAGCGAGGTCCTGGGCGTTCATGGCCGGACGGAGGGTAACCTTCGCACTGAACGCGAGAAACCACGGCTCGCAAACGGCCGTTATTTGCGACGATTCCTTCATATCAAAGAAGATGTACCCGGTGCGTTCCCCATCCTCTTCGGCGAAGTACGCCGCTTCTGGTTTAAGGTCGTCCAGGATGCTCCTGATCGTCCGCTCGAATCCGCCGCTTCGAGCCGCGGCGTTGCCGGCCTCAGCCGGAATCGACACCTTCAGTAGCATGCGCATCTTTTTGTGCCCTCCTCGGGCCGCTGCATTATATATGGATATCCGGAAAGCCCGGCTTACCCTCAATTATGCTTGATTGATCATGAATGTAGACATTTGTTCGAAGAACGCCCGCAGCACTTGTTCCGCCTCAGCCGGCAGACCGGCGTCGGCGAACGCTTTGTCCATTAGCTGCATCCAGCGGTCGCGAGCAGCCTGATCGATGAGGAACGGGAGATGGCGCGCCCGCAAGCGAGGATGCCCTCGCTCCTCAATGTATCGCTGCGGCCCGCCGAACCTATAGATCAAGAAGTCGCGAAGACGCTGTTCGGCGCCCGCCAGATCCTCCGCCGGATACATTCGTCCCAGGATTTCGTCCGCCGGCACCTGCCGATAAAAGGCCGCCACGAGGCGCGCAAAGCCTTCCTCGCCGATCATTAGGTAGATGTTGGCTTCGTCCACGATTACCCCGTTCCAGTCTAACATCCGTGGAAATCACAAATTGTCTCGGGTGATCGGTTGATATGAAATCACCGCCCGCATCGGCGATAATCATTTTTCGACTTGAGGGCTAAATTTATACCTGAAAGACGCGATCGTAGATGCCGACTCCGCCGCCTCCGACGAATGTGATCCCGCCCAGTGCGACCGGCGCTCCCTCTCCGCCCCCCTCGGTCGCGGATTCCAGCAAGCGTCTGCTTCCGTGGTTGATCGCCGTCGCATTTTTCATGGAGTCGCTCGACACCACGATTCTAAATACGGGGGTGCCGACCATCGCGGCGGCGCTCCACGTCGCTCCGCTCAGCATGAAGTCGGTCCTCGCAAGCTACACGCTGAGCCTTGCGGTTTTTATTCCTATCAGCGGCTGGATGGCAGACCGATTCGGCACGCGCCGCGTTTTCGCATCGGCCATTGGCATTTTCACGCTGGGGTCGTTTCTCTGCGGTATATCGAGCGATCTTCATGTGTTGGTCGCTTGCCGCATCCTGCAGGGCTGCGGCGGAGCCATGATGGTGCCCGTCGGGCGGCTCACCATGGTGAGGACTTTCGCGAAGTCCGAACTAATTCGCGCCATGAGCTTCGTCGCCATCCCTGCTTTGATCGGACCCATGCTCGGGCCGATCGCCGGCGGCCTCATCGTCGGATACCTTCATTGGAGATTTATCTTCTTCGTCAATATTCCGATCGGTCTTGTTGGCTTGATCATGGTGTATCTCCATCTACCGGATTACCGCGAGCGCACCAATCCTCTAGACGTGGCAGGCCTGATTCTCTTCGGTTCCGGCGTCGCGCTACTTTCCTACGTGCTTGAGGTGTTCGGCGAACATACCCTCAACGTGCCTGAAATTCTTGGGCTGCTCGCGATTTCCGTTATTTTGCTGGCCGGGTACGGCTTTCACGCCAGTCGAACCGCGCATCCGATGCTGCGTCTTACACTGTTTCGGCTTCGTACGTTCCGCGCGGCAGTCAGCGGCAGCTTCGTCACTCGACTGGGGATCGGCGGCATTCCATTTCTTTTTCCATTGCTCTATCAGGTCGGCCTGGGGTTCACGCCAATTCAATCCGGCCTGCTCATGATGCCTCAGGCCGTGGCCGCTATTAGCTTGAAGTTGACCACGCCTCTGATCTTGGCGCGCTTTGGATATCGTACCGTGCTCGTTTCCAACACTCTGTTCATCGGCGTGCAAATTCTTCTTTTCGCCACCATTGGGAGCGCGACGCCGGTATGGCTGATCGTCGGGGAGTTATTCTGCTACGGATTCTTCCAGTCGCTGCAATACACGAGCATGAACACGCTTACCTATGCCGAGATCACCGACGAAGAAGCGAGCAGCGCAAGCTCCATCGCCGGCACGGCGCAGCAGATGTCCATGAGTTTCGGCGTCGCTTCGGCCTCGCTGGTAACAGCGTTCTTCGTGCCGGATCGTCACACATCAAGCGCCCCTCAATTTATTCACGGTGTCCACCGGGCTTTTCTCGTGCTGGGCGCAATGACCATCCTGTCTACCATTGTTTTCCGGGGATTGAAGAGAGGGGACGGCGACGCAGTGAGCCAAAGAAAAGAACTGCATGCAGAGTAGGACTCAAGACTTGCGGGAATTATCAGGGCGACAAGCGGCTCGCGGTGCGTCGTGGCGCGATGGCGGCGAGGTAGCCTTCGCTTGATGGCTTCTCGCCGCCATCGCGCCTGAATTTAAAGTCTGCCCGTCAACGCAAGAACGAGAAGAATTAAGAGTACCAGGCCCAGTCCGCCGCTCGGATAGTATCCCCAGCCGGCGCTGTAGGGCCAGGTAGGCAGAGAACCCAAGACGAGCAGTACCAAGAGCACGATCAGAACGATTCTCAGCATCGTTTTCCACCTCGGCGTGAGTATCACTAGCCGTTTTTGAGCTAGTGCCATGCGGTTCTAGCTTCTCGAAATCTAATGCTGGGTTGTTTTCATCCTCTGCGAATCATGGGATGGGCTGCCCGGAACCAGGCCGCGCCTTGATACAGCGCTATTCCGACCACTCCAACTAGAATTATCCCGAGCGTTAGAGCAACCATCGCCAGCAAAAAGATGAGATAGGCACCGATCAATTGCATACCGGCCTCCCGGAAAGAGGCTAGCCAAAACGGTCTGACGCATCCATACGGCAATGTGTGGCTTTACAGGGAGAAAGTACCTTAGGCGACCAGGGGGGTGGAAAGGCCTTCGTGAGAGATAACTTAGCTTGTCGAAGCCTAGCCTCGGCTAAAACGCATCAATGGGTGATTATCAGGAGATGGATAATCCAAGTGAGGCCCCAGGCAGCCGCAATTGCTGAGAGGACATAAAAGAGTAAATCGTCGTTACGTGAGGTTTGGGCGGCCACCGTGTTCTCCTTTTAAGCAAGTACCAGGCAATTCAAAAACTGAGTTGCCGTTCGATACTCTTCTCAACATGATTCTTCTCAACGGGGCGTAGGATACACCTCTTCGGCAACGACAGCGCATCTCCAGCGGACGAATGTGAAGATTTTACACCAATTTAATGCCTCGCCGACATACACTGGCGGCACTTTCCAGATGGATTGCACCCTTGCGGCTCACGAGCGAAAATCGTTGAATACGGCCGCGAAAGTGATAAGCACCTAACAATGAACACCTACATTCAAGTTTGCCAAAGCATTCAAAATTATCATCTTGTAATGTGGTTCAACGAATCGATCATAGTTTCTTTGCTGATTTGGCTGGCTCACTATGTCAGCGTTTTTTTGACGATCGGCTCCATGGTGATGATTGACCTGCGGGTTTTAGGGGTCTCGGGGAGAAACCAATCCGTTTCAGACATCGCTGATTTCTATTCCCCGTGGATGTGGATCGGCTTGGCTGTCCTTTTCGTCACCGGCATGCTGATGCTGGCGGGCGATTCATCGCTGTTCTGCACGAACGGCGTCTTCGGCATCAACATGTTGATTACGATTGTCGCGGCCGCTTCTGGCGTGCTCGTTCGAAAAATGGCGCCTGCGTGGGATCGGCCATCCGGCACGCCCTTGGGAGCGAAGCTGATTGCCGCAGTTTCTATATTGCTTTGGCTGGGAACGATTTTGTCGGCACTCGAAGTCCCCGCGATTTCCGGCGTGCCTTAGAAATTTATCGCTGCTGAGTTTTTGGGGCACGGCTTGTTCGTGCGCGCTTGCCAACACTAACTGATCTGTTTCTCTAGTCGAAGAGGCTCAAAATGCACAGCGTTCTTCAGGCCTTTGCCGAATGGCTGCAGAGTACGGCGCCCGCTCAGTATGTCGCCGGCTCGTCCTGGATCTATCCTTTTGTTCAGCTGACCCATTTCACGGGCTTGTCGTTGTGGCTCGGCACCAACATAGGCTTGGATCTGCATCTTATGGGGGTTGGAAAGAGAAGACAAACCTCTGCTCAGTTCTTGAAGGCCACCATCGTTTGGAATTGGATAGGCTTGTGCATAGCGGTCCTCGGCGGCCTTACGCTCTTTTCGACTGCGGCTACGACGTTCATCGCTAATCCAGCCTTCGAAACAAAGATATTCGCTATTCTGCCCGTGGCGCTTCTTTGGCATATCATCGTCCAAGTGAAAACTTTCAGTTGGGGGCAGTCAGAGGAAGTGCCTACGGTCGCAAAGGTCGCAGGCCTCGTCGAGATCCTGCTGTGGGTTTCCATGGCTACGGCAGCCGCGGACATTCCCTATTTCTAGCCCCGCACGTGTTCCGAGCCTTGCATAAGAAATCCCGCTAATGACTTATTCTGTTTCGTCGGGTGCACAACTGGCGAGTCGTTAAGCTCCGGAAAACGTATGCGGTAAACGTGAAAAGTGGTGCGCCCGAGGTGATTCGAACACCTGACCTTGTGCTTCGGAGGCACACGCTCTATCCAGCTGAGCTACGGGCGCACGCTCGTTGATTCTACTCTGCCCCCGCAGATGCGCCAAGCAATCCCCTACAATCGCTGTACTTTGCTTGTGCGGCGGATCTTAAAGCGGCCAAAACACGCCCGCGTAAATTGATCGGCTGCGCTCGAATGGTATAATTCGCCCGCTCATTCCATGGCGAACTCCCTCACCAACTGGCTGGCGATCTCCCTCACACGCGGCGTACGCATCCTGATCATTGCCGCTATCGCCCTGGTTCTAATCCGTTTTCTGAAGGCCGTCACCAGGCGCTTAGTGCACATATCGAAGTCCCAGTCACGCGCGTCGCAGATGCGCGAGCAGCAAACTCGAACGATGGCGGGAGTCCTTTACAGCGTCGGCGCCATGCTCGTCGTCGCCGCCGCCATTCTGACCATCCTCCCCGAATTTGGTTTCAACGTCACGCCAGTAGAGGCAGTGGCCGCCGTCGCCAGCTTGGCCTTCGGTTTCGGCGCGCAAACACTGGTAAAAGATTTGATCAATGGCTTCTTCATCATTTTCGAAGACCAATTCGTGGTGGGCGACATGATCCAGGCCAATCAGGAAACCGGCCGGGTCGAGCACATAACCCTGCGACGCACCGTTCTGCGCAATCTGAATGGCGCCATGGTCACCATTCCTAACTCGCTGATCGGTCAAGTGGCCAATTTGAGCCGCGATTGGTCGCAGGTATTTGTCGACATAACCGTTCCAGCCGATCAGCCGACCGATGCCGCGCTCGCGCTACTAGAAAAGGTTGCTGGAGATTTCCGGGCCGATGCGGCTTGGTCCCCTGCCCTCGTGGATGGGCCTCGCGTCCTAGGCATCGAGTCGCTTTCACTGGACGGCGCGGTGCTCCGGCTGCAAGTTCGCACCGCTCTCAATCGCCGGGACGACGTCGCACGCGAGTTGCGCCGGCGCATTCGCCTGGCCTTCGAGGAATCACATCTTCCGCTTGCCGTTACGCACAAGGTTCAGTGGCAAGGGCAGACGCCGCCCTCGGAATCGTGAGAATTATGGCCGGCGTAGGGCCCGCCTCGCCGTCGCCAGCTCGATGAAACACTCTCTGGGGAAGAGGCGCGACTCCGTCCCCCTGCCTTCTGTAGAAGGCGGGCGGAACAACTTCCGGCTGCATCGATGACAGACTCAGAATTCCTCGGCGTAAAGCGATCGAAATCACTTTGGAAGCTGGGGGGTCTGACTCCGTGGCAACTGGCTCGGAGGGTCTTCGGCGGGATCGGCGCGAATAACATTCTCGGGAGGGCGTCCGAGCTGGCATTCGATTTCCTGTTCGCTCTGTTCCCACTGATTCTCTTGATGGTTACTTTGTTCGGGTTGTTCGCCTCACGCAGCGCGGAACTTCAGACGGATTTCCTGTCCTACTTCTCCGATTTTCTTCCACCAGCAGCCTTCCAGCTCTTGGGTAATACGGCTGCCGAGCTGGCTGCTCACGCGAGCGGCAGAAAATTAACGTTTGGTATCGTCGCCGTGCTCTGGTGCGCGTCGGGGGGCGTTAGTTCGATCATCGCCGCTCTAAATCAGGCCTACCACATCCGTGACACTCGCTCGTGGTTCAAAGTTCGCGCCATAGCCGTCGGCTTGACGGTACTTATTTCCGCTCTGCTGCTGAGCGCCTTATTTATCGTGCTGGTGAGCGGGCATGTTGTCGATTGGTTGGAAGCCGAGCTTCAGCTGCAACCGGCCACCGTGCTTTTGTGGAGAATCATTCAGTGGCCGGCGGCCATTCTGTTCGTCATACTTTCGTATTCGGTGATTTATTACTGGGGCCCGAACATACCTGAGCGGCAGTGGCACTGGGTTACGCCAGGCTCGGCATTCGGCGGCTCACTATGGCTGCTTGCCTCCGCCGGGTTCCGCGTTTATCTCAGATTCTTCAATACTTACAGCGCCTCGTACGGATCGCTGGGCGCGGTTATGATCCTCCTAGTCTGGCTCTATGTGACCGGATTGGCGTTTCTGATCGGAGGCGAGATCAATGCCGAAATCGAGCGCGCCAGAATGCCAGATTAGGACGCCTGCTCGGTATCCCGAGATTAAAATGATTAAAGTTGACATCGCTTTTCCCCCGTGATAATCGTGACTCATACGTGGCACCGGCTTAAATGCCGGTTTGCTGGATAGGTTCTGACGCGGGAGCCCAAGAACTTCCGCCGGACAGCCAGCAACAAACCCCACCCACCCCGGGAGGTGGAGCCTTCGGGCTCGCGCCTCCCGTTTTATTTTGGACAGGAACCTAAGCTAAAGGGCCGATTGGACTTAAGTTCCAAGGCAACCCAAGGCTGTCCGCACCTTTGGTTCTTGTTCCGAGATTCAGTTGTCAAAGAGCGTTCACGGCTTCGTCCAGAAGCCGGTAAAACCATTCAAACTTATTGGGCTCGTTTTGTGTCGATTAGACCGATGCGCCGACGAGTGTTTTCATGGAGTTCCGGCGGGTTCTAATCGCCCGAGTGTCGATTAGAGTTTGGGATCCCGGCTCGTGAGATCCAACTAGAGACATGGTCGAAGGAGCCGGAATAAAGTTCCGGGATGGTTCGACCTCGGTTCTTTGTTTTGAATGAGTTAGATGGGGTGAGTCCATCGAGGCGTTCCGGGCTGGGTCGAAGGATCGCCGGGACACCGAGGAGGAAGAACAGGAAGCGGGTCCGCTTCTGGCTTTCTTCCTCCCATCGTTCGCGTCATTTGCATCTTCTGCCTCAGCTCTCTTTCTTGCGTCCCCGCCTCATGGCGCCCTTCCGTACGTCCTTCGCCCGGGTCGCGGCGCACGCATAAGCTTGAGCGCGAAAAAGGCGATGGTCAATATCAAGAGCCTGTGGATATTGGGCAAGAGCTAGCCAAGGAGACACGGAGGGTCGAAGAGGGAAAGCTGACGGCAAATCGAAGAGGGATTCTTCGGCTCACCTTGTCGGATGGCCTCGGAATGACGCGGCGTTAGGTATCACAGGGAGGAGAGGGCGGCGGCGAGGAGGGTGCGGAAGTCGCTGGGAATGGTGCGGACGAGGATGGCGTTTACTTCGCGGCGGACGACTTCGGCGTCGCGAGGATGGCGGGACAAACGGTGAGCGAGATCCGCGACTTCGCGCGCGATGTCACTGGGAGCGAGCGATGCGGCGGCTGCAAGGTAGCGTTGGGCGGCAACGGGATCGGCGACCGCAAGCAGGCGGGCGCGAAACGAAAAATCGCCGGAGCTGATGGCTTGCACCTCCAGGGCAGCGGCATCGGGATCTCCGCCGCTGGTGACCGCCTCCTGCACGTCACCGCGCCGGAAGATGAGAATGCCGGGAGTGCGATTTTCGACGGCCACGCGCAGCTTCAGAGTCGTACCGCGGGCGCGCACGACCAACTGGCCCTTCTTGCCAGGCAGGAGCGGTGGGTTGGGCGGATCGAATTCGAGTGAAACGACGGTGGTGGTTACGTTCCAATTGACGCCAGGAGCATTCACGGAAACAGTGGCCGGACCGACCTCGGTGTACGGACCCGGAAGAATGACGAGACACTCCGGCGAGGCTGCGAGAACGAGCGCGGGCTGGTTATTGATCCACACGCGGTTGCCGTCGCTATCGCCACGGAGCCCGGCGCCACAAATGGGAAACCCGTCGCGCACGGGAACTACCGGCGGAAGCACGGGGGCAGGTGCGGCCGCAGACGCAGGACGCGGCGGATCGATGAGGGCCGCGACGGAAGCTCCGGAGGCCTTAGCCAGCAGGAAGTCGCCCGCGGCCGGAGCGGTGAAGAAGGCACGGCCAGTCCGGTCGGTGACAACGGTATGGCCGTTGCCGAGATCGACTTTCACATCCGGGGCGAGCCGTCCATCGACGCCGAGAACCGCGAGTGTCGCGGGTGCCCCGGCTTCGAGTTTCGGCGGAAGGACGAGGGAAACAGCCCAAGTAGTGAGCGGAGGAGAATTCGTTTGTGCGGGCGCCGACGGCACAGGTAAGAAAGCGGAAATGCTGAGGCAAGCGACAGCCACGCCGCAGACGAGCGTGCGATAGCGCTGAGCAGCCCGCGAGAGTACCCGGCGGTAATACAGACACGGATTTGATGGGCGATTCGTGGTCATCAGTCAGTGGCCGACCGCTTAGACTTTATCTCACAAGGGGCACAAAAAAGAGCAAGAACGCCTGCCTCCCTCGGCAGGCTCGAGACAAGTTCCCGCGGCCGCTACGAAGTCAAATCAGAATCTAAGACCCACCTATCGCAGAAAGCGCGCCAGATGGGGCACCCGGAAAATCTACTGCAAAGGCAAGTCACCGCCTAGCTGCTATTCGTCCAGGCGAACCACGAAGGTTGTCAGCTGCTGAGTGGCGTGCAAGTCGGCGGCGAGTTGGTGCGCGGCATCCTCGGAAGGAAATCGTCCGACGCGCACGCGATAGAAGAGGCCATTGGGCGAATCAAAAGTAGCCATGGTGGCCGGATAGCGCGCAGCGAATTGGGCGCGGAACCGTTCAGCATTCTCCTGGCTGAGGAATGCGCCAACCTGCACGGCGAAAACACCGGTACGCGGATCGGGCCCGGCAATAACCTCCAGCCGCACGGAGGCCGTGCCAGGGCCGACCATCTCGATGGCCTGCGCAGCGGATAGGGAGAGATCAATGACGCGGTTGCCTACGAACGGGCCGCGATCGTTGATACGCACTTCGGTTTGCCTGCCGTTGGTAAGGTTCGTGACGCGCACGACGGCGCCGAATGGCAGCGTGCGGTGGGCGGCGGTCATTTCGTGCATGTTGTAAATCTCGCCGTTCGATGTGCGGTGGCCGTCGAACGTCGGGCCATACCAGGAAGCCGTTCCTTCCTCGACCCATTCGCCGGGGACAGCGGGCTGCCTCTCCACAGGAGGGGGCGGACCCGAAGGCACACCGATCGGCGGGACCTGGGCGGGCGCGGGCGGAGCTTGCACCGGCGGTTGCGTAGCCGTGGTGGTGCGATGCGCGCAGCCTGCAAAGACCAAAGCGGCGCAAGCAATGGGAAGCAGATGGAGAAAGCGAACCGCAGGCCGCGGGCAATCAAGAGAGAGCACTGTTCGCTTGTACGAACCCAAGTCCGCTATTATAGGAATGCGCGCAGGTTCCCGCAAGGAATGGTGTCGCTACCAAAGGCGCCCGCCTGAAAGGCGAGGCGGCCGCTACGAAGGCTTGCCTGCACAGGCAGGAGCGCTTGTGCCACAAAGGAATATCCAACTGGTGAAAATGTGAGCGGATGGTTTGGGCGAGGTGGCGCGGGGCGCCCTAAGGTTTGTCCCGCATGCGGAGCGCTGGTGGGATCGACTGGGGCGCGCTGCTACCAGTGCGGAGCGAGCACCACGTTTTCGCTGGCTGCGGCTAGCAAGTCGCTCGGGCGGCTGATGCCGACCACGGCGCCGGTAACATATGGAATCCTGTCAGTAAGCTGCTTGCTGTACGCCGTGAGCCTGGCGGCAACGTTTCGAGAGACCGGAACTCTTGTGGCGCCTGGCGGAATGTTCAACATTGGCGGTATCGCCGGTGACGTGCTGCAGCGGCTGGGAGCATCACTGCCGCTGTTTATCGACATTAATCAGCCGTGGCGTTTCGTGACTGCCGTCTTCCTGCACGGGAGCATCCTGCACATTGTGTTCAATATGTGGGTGCTGATGGACGTCGGCCCCCAGATCGAGGAGATGTACGGCTCAGCACGATATCTTTTCATTTACGTGATTACCGGAATCGGCGGGTACATCCTGAGCAGCTATTTCGGGAAGTTCAGCGTAGGCGGATCAGGCGCGCTCCTTGGCTTGATTGGAGTGCTCCTGGCGTTGACAATGGGGCGTCAAAGTACCAGCATGCAAATGCTGCGCGGGCAGCTGATCCGCTGGCTGATTTACATCGCCGTGTGGGGATTTTTGTTCCCCGGAATCGACAACTGGGCCCACCTTGGCGGATTCGCAACGGGATTTCTGCTTGGGAAAATATTGAGCGACCGCCCGCCGGCAACCGCAGACGAACGAAAACGCGCGTATGCGATGGGGTGGTTCGCCGCGCTTACCGTTGTGGCGAGCTTCGTGATGGCGGCGATGAGCGCCTTGCGAGGCCAGGGCTAAGAGCTGGGCGCTTCGCCCGCGTGGGCGTGAAGCCGGCGGGCCATGACGATGCTGTAGTGAATCCCCGAAATCATCACCAACGCAGCGACCAGGTACGCGCACGCCTCGCGCGCGTCGTACAGAGGGCGAACATCCCACACCGCCAGCGATAAAGCCAGAACAACCAGAAGAATCTCAGACATGGTCGTGGCTTTTCCCCAGATGCTGGGCGGGAACGACCGGTAGCCGGCGGCGAGCAGGATGACCGCGCAGGCGACCAGGATCAGAACGTCTCGACCGAGAACGAGAATGGCCAGCCACCATCCGATTTTTCCCTTGAGGGCGAGCACGACGTAGGAGGAGGAAAGCAAGAGCTTGTCGGCGATGGGATCGAGATAGGCGCCGAGCGTGGTCTTTTGGTTGAGCTGGCGGGCGAGCAGGCCGTCGAGCGCATCGCTGACACCGCCGGCAAGGAGAATCCAAAGCGCCACGCCGTAGCGATCGTACTTGATGGCGATAATGAAGAAAGGCAGGAAGGCCAGGCGCAGAAAAGTAAGCTGATTGGGGACGGTGAGGATTCTGTTCATGGGCTTAAATCAGCGACAACGCATCATAAGTAGCCGGTAAATCGAAAGCTCACGCGAACTGCTCAAGATACTCCGCGAGCGAGCGACCCACCTTCTTTTCAAACACTTCAGCCAAAGATGGAATGGAGCCCCGTGGTTCGTCGAGGGCGATGCGCTCGATGCGCAGCATGGGAAAGAAAAGCGTCGGCAGGCCGATGCGGTCGCCCTCCGGGTGCAGCACCTGGCTGACGAAATCATCGAAGCCGCCCAAGTCGATGCCGCGCAGACTGACGCCGGCGCCGGAAATATCGAGAAGCTCGCCCCATACCCGTTCTTTGGGGCTGTGCAAACTGACGACGACGATCGAATGCGGCTGCATTGTGTCTCCCATCTCCCTGGGAACCCCGTATGGCGCTCATAGTAACGCAAACTGGCGGAGTCTACTACAAGTGCGGCCAAGCTCAAGATTACCGACAAAAGAAAGATAAGACGCTATTTCGCGTCCCTGCTGCGGCGGCTGATTCCCTCTTTCGCGGCCCTTTTCAGCGCGCGGATGCGGTCGGCTACGGCGCTCGCGGCGGCTTCGGGGCTGGCCGCTTTTTCAATTTCGGCGACCAGAGCGGAGCCGACTACGGCGGCGTCGGCGATGCCTCCCAACACTGACACGTGGGCCGGCTGGGAAATTCCGAAGCCGACGGCGAGCGGCAGGTTGGTGAATTGGCGGACGCGGCGGGCTAGAGCGGGCAAGTCCTCGGGAAGAGCGTCGCGCGTGCCGGTAACGCCCATGCGCGAAATGATGTACAGAAACCCCGTCGAACACTCAGCGATGAGCGCGAGACGCGCATCGGTGGAAGTGGGCGCGGCAAGAAAGACGGTGTCCAGGCCGTGGGCGCGCATCACTTCGCGGTACTCGACGGCTTCCTCGGGAATCAGGTCGGTGACCAGTACGGCGTCGGCGCCTGCGTCTGCCACAGCGGCGGCGAATTTTTCGAGGCCCATCTGCAAAATAGGATTGAAGTAGCTGAAAAGCACGAGCGGAACTTCGGTGTGCAGGCGGAGAAGGCGGACCAGGTCGATGACGCCGGCGAGTGTGGTTCCGCTATGTAGGGCGCGCTCGCTGGCACGTTGAATGACCGGCCCATCGGCCAGCGGATCGCTGAACGGCACGCCCAATTCGATGACGTCCGCGCCCGCTTCAGCGGCGGCCAGAACAATTTTCTCGGTGGCGGCGAGCGACGGATCGCCGGCGGTGATGTAGGCGATGAGGCCGAGTTCACCCGAACGAGACAACTCCGCAAAACGCCGGGCGATGCGGCCGGGAACCTGGGAAGCATCAGGTTTTCGACCCGCGGATGAAGCTGGGGGGATTGCCGCGTCAGACATAGCGGGAAAGGGTTTCCATGTCTTTGTCGCCGCGGCCGGAAAGATTCAAAATGGCGATTTCGTTTTTCCGCATTTGCGGGGCGCGGCGAATCAGTTCGCCAACGGCGTGGGCGGATTCGAGCGCAGGGATGATCCCCTCCATGCGCGCGAGCGTGCGAGCGGCTTCGATGGCGGCGGCGTCTGAAATCGCCGTGTACTCCGCGCGACCCTGATCGGCGAGCCAGGCGTGTTCCGGGCCGACGGCGGGATAGTCGAGACCGGCTGAAATGGAGTGTGTGGATGCGATCTGACCGTCAAGCGTCTGCAACACGTAGGTGTAGGTTCCCTGCAGAACGCCGGGGCGCGCGCCCGTGAAACCATTACTAGACGCCAGACGCGCTGCGTGTTCACCGAGCGTATTGCCGCGGCCGCCGGCCTCGACGCCGATCATGCGCACGCCAGCGTCATTTATGAAGGCATGGAAGAGCCCGATTGCGTTGGAACCGCCGCCGACGCAGGCGAAAAGATAATCGGGCAAGCGGTTTTCGGCCTTGAGAATTTGCTGGCGTGCTTCCTCGCCGATGATCTTCTGGAAATTGCGCACCATTTCCGGATACGGATGGGCGCCGAGCGCGGAGCCGAGCAGGTAGTAGGACGTGCCGACATTCGTGACCCAGTCGCGCATGGCTTCGTTGATGGCGTCCTTAAGGGTACGGCTACCGGCATCGACGCCGATGACTTCAGCGCCGAGCAAGCGCATGCGAAACACGTTGAGGCGCTGGCGCTCCATGTCTTCCGTGCCCATGTAAACCGTGCAGGAAAGACCGAGTCGCGCGGCGACGGTAGCGGTGGCTACTCCGTGCTGGCCTGCGCCGGTTTCCGCGATCACGCGCTTTTTGCCCATGCGCACGGCGAGCAAACCCTGTCCGAGGCAGTTATTGATTTTGTGCGCGCCCGTGTGGAGTAGATCTTCGCGCTTGATGTAAATGCGCGGGCCGCCCAACTGTTCGGTGAGGCGCGAGGCAAACTGCAGCGGCGTAGGGCGACCGGCAAAATTGTGGAGCAGGTCGTCGAGTTGAGCTTGGAAGGCGCGGTCGGCACGGGCTTCCTGGTAGGCGCGCTCGAGCTCTTCGAGCGGGGCCATGAGAGTTTCGGGAACGTACCGGCCACCATAGGGACCGTAACGGCCATGAGTGCCGGAAATGCGCTGGGCGGTGTAGCTCATCGGATTCTTCGTGACGCTTCGCTAAAAACGCTCATCGGGTTCCTTTTGTTGCTTCGCGAACGGCGCGCATTAGCGCTTTCACACGCGCGCCGTCTTTCTTTCGCGGCCGCGCCTCGACGCCGCTGCAAACGTCAACAGCATAGGGCCGGGCAGTGCGAATGGCGCGTGCGACATTTTCTGGTGTCAAACCACCAGCCAGAAAGATGCGGTTTTTCTTGCCGGCGCGGCGAGCGATTTCCCAATCGAAAGTCTTGCCCGTGCCGCCGCGACTGCGGCGAGCGAACGCATCAAGCAGAACGGCGCTCGCGCGCCGAAACGGCACGAGTTGCGCGGAGCGAAACGATTTCGGAACGCGCACGGCCTTGATGACCGGGATAGAAGGGCTGAGACGCGCGACGGCCAGCGGAGATTCGTCGCCATGCAGCTGAAGATAGTCGAGGCCCACGACGCGGGCGATGCGCAGCATTTTCTCTTCGCTTTCATTCACGAAGACGCCCACGGTGCTAATTTTAGGCGAGCGGGGCAAGCAGCGAACGATGCGGCGGGCGCTCGCGGGGCGAATGTAGCGCGGGCTGTGCGGGTAAAAGTTGAAACCGAGGAAATCGGCGCCGGCTTCCGCAGCGCGGCGCGCGTCGGTCCAATTGGTGATGCCGCAGATTTTCACTTTCACTCTAGCCATGTGCCCTGAGCCATATGTTGGGCGCCTCACGCGCCCGAAGGAGCGGACAATCCGGCAGCCCCACCAAGAAGCGCGCCCAGGGCCGCGGCGGGGTCCGCGTTCTTCATCAGATGCTCGCCGATCAGGAAAGCGTCGAATCCAGCGTTGCTAAGCCGGAATATGTCTTCATGGCTCTGCAAACCCGATTCGCTGACCGCAATGCACTCTTCGGGAATCGCGTCGACAAGATCGAGCGAAGTCTCCAGGCTGACGCGAAAGTCGCGGAGATCGCGATTGTTGACGCCAATGATGCGGGCCCCCACGCCGAGCGCGCGGCGAAGCTCCTCGCGCGAATGTACCTCAACGAGCGGCTCCATACCCAGAGACCGTCCTAGTTCGAGCAAGTCGCAGAGTTCGCCTTCCTCCAAAATCGCGACGATAAGAAGGTAAGCGTCGGCGCCCACGGCACGCGTTTCCCATACCTGCCACGGATCGATGATGAAGTCTTTGCGCAGAACAGGAATTTTCACGACTTTTTTCACGGCCTTCAGATCGGCGAGCGACCCGAAGAAAAATTCCTCCTCGGTAAGAACGGATAAGGCCGCAGCCCCCGCGGCTTCAAGGAGCGGAGCAAGCGTTGCCGGCGCATAATCCTCACGAATAATACCTCGCGACGGCGAGCCCTTTTTCAGCTCGGCGATGACGTTGTAGCTTTGGCGGGTGAGTGCTGCGGCAAAGTCACATGGGGGAGCCGCTTTTTGCGAGGCGATCTTCAGCGCCACGTCTGGAAGCACACGTTTCCGGTGCGCGACCGATTCGCGGCGCGCAGCGACAATCTTGTCGAGAATAGTCTTCTCGCTTGAGCTGGTTTCCATGTATGGAAGAGGGCCATGCGCCTGCGGGACGCCCAGCCTTCCAGTAATTGTACCTGAAGGATGGGCACGCTTCACCCCGCTGGACAACTCGCCCAAGGGAAAAGCAGATCCCTCACCCCCATCCGCAAATGACCCGGGTGGGTTCGGGATGACAGGAGGTTCGCTTTTCGATCAATGTCTAGTTGGCGGCGTGCGTGGTAATTGATCCCAGCAAGGGATTGGAGAGGCGAATGGGAATGCCGAAATTTGAGCCGCCGAAACCTTCGAGAATCGCGTAGGTGACGCCAATCACCTTGCCCTGATCGTTGAAGAGCGGGCCGCCGGATCCGCCGGAAGTGGTCTGGGCGTCGAAGACGATCTTGTCGGGGAGAATATCTCCAATGTGGCCCTGGGTAATGACCGGACGTATGAGACCGCGGCGCGCGAGTTCGTCCAGAATCTGCGAAACGTCGCCGCTGCTGCTCTTGAGAATCTGCTGTGCGGTGTCTTCGTCGGTGCGGGCGAGAATGGCGGCCAGGCCCGTGGCATAGCCCATCACGACCATAGGTCCGCCCGTTACGGCGGCTGTATTTCCGGAATCGATGGGCAGTACCGGGCGCTTGAGATCCTGGAGATCCGCCTGCATGGTGGCGAGATCGGTGTCCATCGAAATCTGCTGGATTTCGGCGTGGAAGGCGCGGGGATCTCCCGGAAAGTAAGCGCGGATGGAGGAAATTTCGGCGCGGAAGCCTTGCGAGGTGATGTCTTTCAACTCATCGTTTTTCCACCAGGGCTCAGCCACATGGCGATTCGTGAGCAAGCGCCCGCCGGGACCGGCGAGGAAACCGGTGCCGAATACATCGAGAGTCACTTCGGGGCCGCGGCCCTCGACCGTGAGAACAGGATTGCCGTCGCTATCCTGCAGGGGCTCGCCCTGGGAGTTCAATCCCGCGTAGCGGAGACGCTGTCCGCTCTGCATACTGCGAAAAGCCACGGTGACGTGCAGCAGGCAGACGCTCTGGACGTCGGTGCGGATGATGACCTGCGGCGCGCCTCCATCGGTTTCGACACGCTTGACGCGGGCGTTGGTTTCGTCGAGTTGCTTTTGGAGGTCGGCGAGCTGATCGGAACTTGCATTCGCCATCTTGGCTTTCAGATCGGCGGCGCGCTTTTGCAATTCCGCTGAGTCTGGAGAACCGACGCCGCCAGCCTGCTGCTCGCGCAGCTTGCGAGCCTGGGCGGCCAAATCCTGCTGATGTACCAGGCCGCGTTCGAGACGCGCAATGGTGACGTTGACGCGCTGAGTTTCCTTTTGCGCGCTTCGCGCGAAAAGGAAGTAGATACCAGCCATAAGCACAGCAACGGCAAAAATTGCTGCGACACCGATTTTTAAACGGCGATCGAGCGAGAAGGCGTCGTGAGTCATCTTCTCGGTGACGGCCAGGGCCTCAAATGCGGTGTGCGCGATCTGCTGACCTTCTTCGGCTATGCGCACCTGCTGGCGCATTTGGTCTTCCGCCCGCCGCATGCGTAACTGCGCGCGAACACGCGCGGAAAGCTCGGTAGGGTCCCATGGCTGGGAAATAGCATCGTCGGCGCCGGAATCGAGGGCCGCCACGCGATCCTGGTGGCTGCCGCCCACGAGCGCAACCACGCGGATTCGTTCCGTGCCCGCGGAACCGTGTAATGTGGCAAGCGCCTCGGGGACATCGAGTCCGCCGGCCGATGCGATATTGGCGACGCTAAGGAGCAGGATATCTCCGCCGGAACTGTGGAGATCATCGAGCGCTTCGCGGAAGGTCGCGAAGGCGGCCACGCTGTGACCGGCGATCTGCATGGCGTCGACCAGGGCGGCGCGGCTGGCCGCATCGGATTCAACGATGACGATCTTTTCGAGGGCTTGTTCCATACGCTGGAACGCTCCGGGCGCTTATGACAATTCCATCGTAGAGGAAGCGAACACATCCTTGCAAGACCGGCTCCAGATGCTAACCTGACCGCTTGCCCGGCGAACGGGATCGGATGCACGAGGCACGGGCGGAGGATCGGTGCCGGAAACGCTCGAACAACTGAACAAGAGAATCATTCGGTGCCGCAAGTGTCCGCGGCTGGTGCGCTATCGCGAAAAGGTGGCTCGCGAGAAACGCCTTGCTTACCGGAACTGGGACTATTGGGGCAAACCTGTGCCGGGATTTGGCGATCCGCGCGCGCGACTTCTGATTCTTGGGCTTGCGCCGGCAGCCCACGGCGGCAATCGTACCGGGAGAGTTTTTACCGGCGACCGGTCAGGAGATTTTCTCTATGGCACTCTCTACGAGGCGGGATTTGCAAACCAGCCAATCGCGACGCATCGCGGGGACGGTTTGAAACTAACGGACGCCTATATTTCCGCATCGGTTCGCTGCGCGCCGCCCGGGAACAAACCGCTGCCGACCGAAGCGGCGAACTGCCGTCCGTATCTGGAAGCGGATATTGAGATCCTGCGGCCGCGGGCGGTGCTGGCGCTGGGAGGGATCGCCATGCGGGCGTATCTTGGAATTCTGAAAGACGAAGGCAAGATTCGCAGCCTCGCGGCGTTTCCGTTTCGGCACGGCGCGAGCTATTCGCTGGGCGCTGGATTGCCCCAACTCTTCGGCTCGTATCACCCGAGCCAGCAGAATACATTTACCGGCAGGTTGACCGAAGCGATGCTGGCCAGCGTCCTCGGCGATATCCGCGGATTTCTCGAGGAGGGCACGAAGTGAGCGAAGCGGCGATTATTGAGTTTCGCGACGTGAGCTATTCGCTTCCCAACGGCCAGGCGCTGCTGAAACGTTTGAGCCTGACAGTGCCACTTGGCGAGACGCTGGTGATGCTGGGGCGCAGCGGCGCGGGAAAAACGACGGCAATGAAATTGATCAACCGGTTGCTGGAACCTAGCGCGGGCGAGGTGCTCGTGGAGGGCCGGCTCACGACCGTGTGGGACGCCATCGCGCTGCGGCGGCGCATCGGTTACGTGATTCAGGAAGCGGGACTATTTCCGCATTACACGGTGGAAGAGAACGTTTCGCTGGTGCCGAAACTTGAAGGCTGGCCTGCGAGCCGGAGAAGGGCGCGGGCCAAAGAGCTGCTGGCGCTGGTGGCCCTCGACCCAGACCAATTTCTGGGGCGCTACCCGCATCAGCTTTCCGGAGGGCAGCGGCAACGAGTGGGTGTAGCGCGGGCGCTGGCGGCCGATCCCTCGATACTGCTGATGGATGAGCCGTTCGGGGCGCTCGATCCGCTGACGCGCGCCGAGATCCGGCAGGAATTTCAGGAGCTGCAGCGGAAGTTGCGGAAAACGATCGTGCTGGTGACGCATGACACGAGCGAGGCCTTGTTCCTCGGCACGCGAATCGCGCTGATGGAAGCGGGCGAACTGCGCGGGGTCTACTCGCCGAGGGAATTTCTGAAATCAAATGAGCCGGTGGCGGCGGCTTACGTTTCGCAATTGCACGCGCTGGAAGGATTCGAGGGGAAACAATGAACGTAATACAATATTTTCAGCAGCACGCGGACGAAATTCTGCAGGCCACGCTCGAACACATCTGGCTGGTGGGAATTACCATGGCGATTGCCGTGGCGATCGCGGTGCCGCTGGGCATCCTGGTGGCGCGGCGGCCGTGGCTTTCCAAACCGATAGTGGGCACCGCCAATGTTGCGGAGACGATTCCCAGCCTGGCGCTGCTGGGGATTCTGCTCCCCGTCCCGTGGCTCGGCGAGCGCGCGGACCGTTTGGCGATTGCGGCGCTGACGTTGTACGCGCTCTTGCCCATCATCCGTAATACAGCAGCGGGGATTGCAGGCATCGATCCGGCGGTGCGCGAAGCGGCGCGCGGCATGGGCATGACCGAGCGGCAAATCCTGTGGCAGGTCGAGTTGCCGCTTTCGCTCTCGACGATTCTGGCGGGGATACGCGTGGCGACGGTGCTGACGATAGGCGTTGCCACCATCGCCGCGGCGGTCGGGGCCGGAGGACTTGGCGAATACATCTTTCGCGGACTGGCAATGGTGAACAACTCGCTGATTTTGGCGGGGGCCATCCCGGCAGCGCTGCTGGCGCTGGGCGCGGACTTCCTGCTGAGCGTGCTCGAACACCGGCTGAGCCCCGCGCGATGACCCTCCTATGCGATCGCTGAACGCTTATCCCAAACTTTTTCTGGCAGCTTGCCTGCTGCTGGCGGGATGCAGCGCTCGCCCGCGCGACACGCTGGTAATCGGCTCAAAGAATTTCCCCGAGCAGGCGCTACTGGGCGAAATTTTGGCGCAGCATCTCGAGGCGCAGACGCACTTGCGCGTCGAGCGGCGTTTTTATCTCGCCGGCACCTACATCTGCCAGCAGGCGCTGCTGGCGGGGCGCATCGATGCATACGTCGAGTACACTGGAACGGCGCTGACGGCGATCCTGCACGAACCGCCCGGCCGTAATCCTCAAGCAGTCTTCGATCAAGTGAAAGCGGAATATCAGCAGCGCTTCGGGTTAACCGTGATGCCTTCGCTTGGATTCAACAACACATTTGCAATCGTGATTCGCGGCGAAGACGCGCGGCGGCTGAATCTAAAAACCCTGAGCCAGGCGGCGGCGTACGCACCGCAATGGCGCGCCGGATTCGGGTTTGAGTTCATGGAACGCCCGGATGGCTATCCGGGGCTTGCGCGCACCTATGGATTGCATTTTGCGGGACAGCCAAAAATTCTGGACTTGGGTCTTCTCTACCGCGCCCTGCTGGATAAGCAGGTCGATGTTTTGGCCGCAAATTCAACGGATGGGCTCATCGCGGCGAAGGATCTGGTGATTCTGGAAGACGACAAGCACTACTTCCCTCCCTATGACGCAGTGCCCATCGTGCGGGCGGATACGATCGCGCGTTATCCGGAAGTCGAGACCGCGATTGCCGGGTTGGCGGGAAAGATTTCCGATGCCGAGATGCAAAAAATGAACTATGAGGTAGCAGGACAGGGCCACGATGCGAGCGATGTGGCGCGGCAATTTCTCCGGGACAAGAAGCTGGATTGACGGAGCCGCGTGGTACTACTCGGATTCTTGCATGCTCTTGAGGTGTGATTCGAGCGCGACGCAATATTGCCTTTCGGCTTCCAGCTCCGCCTGCAACTTTTTCACCAATAGCTCGAGCCTCCGAATTTCATAACGGAGTTTCTGCGACTCGGGCGTAGCGCGCGCACCACTGCCTGAGGCGCCGGGCGAGGCCGAGACGTTTGGCCGTGCCGCTGGAAGAGAGCCTAAAGGCATCGAAGCGGCCGGCGATTGAGCGGGTGCGAACATGGTGTTAAGCGCGTGCGGCTGCGCAAGAGGGGCCTGCTGCACTTCCAATGCGGGCAATGTTGGCAAGATGGCCAATGTGGAATCGCGAGGCACGTCGGCGGTCGATTTCGGAGCCAGGAGACCCTTCACACGCAAAATCAATTCATGCGGCTGAAACGGCTTCCGAATCAATTCGTCGGCGCTCACCGCAGTGGCCTTTTCGGCGACCATGCGATTGACGACGCCGGACATCAGAATCACGGGGGTGTGGCCGAAGCGTTCATGCTGCTTGATGAACTGGCAGACTTCGTAGCCGTCTTTGTCGGGCATGATCACGTCGGTGATGACCACGTCGGGAGCAGTCTCGACGAACTGGGCCATCGCCGAAGCGGCATCCGCGCAGGTAATGAAATTGAACTTCTCCTTGCGGAAG
>Ga0302324_100006673_pt1 | contig 24766 bp, 22 predicted proteins | sample Palsa_T0_1_FD_201949 | JGI IMG/M metagenome (GOLD analysis project Ga0302324, IMG submission 201949) | Peat permafrost microbial communities from Stordalen Mire near Abisko, Sweden - Palsa_T0_1 | ecosystem: Environmental > Terrestrial > Soil > Palsa > Peat permafrost | place: Sweden: Abisko... | reverse complement strand
GCCGCGACCGGTCCCTGGGTGGGTCAGCTCACCTTCGTCGGACTTGCGGCGTACCGTCTGCTGCCTGCGCTGCAGCAGGCCTTCACGGCGATAGTGAACATTCGCACCGACCGCGCCGCCTTTTCCGGTGTCGAGATGGATCTGGATCGCCCACCGGCCGGGCGCGACCGGTTGCCCGCTGTTGTCTTGGATCACGCATGGCACGGCCGGCCGCGCCATGAGGTGCGGTTGTGCGAGGTATCATTTCGCTATTCGCCCGAGCTTCCGCCGGCCCTGAGCGATGTGTCGCTGGTCATTCCGGCCGGCGCAATCGTCGGCTTCAAGGGCGCCAACGGATCCGGCAAGACGACCTTGCTCGACCTGGTGAGCGGATTGCTGTTGCCGCAGTCAGGGCATATCGAGGTGGACGGGATCCGGCTGCGGGGTGCGAACTACCGCTCCTGGCAATCGGGCATCGCCTATGTTCCGCAGCACGTGTTTCTGCTCGAGGGAACCCTGGCTGAGAACATCGCCTTTGGCGTGCCACCTGATCAGATAGACCGCGACAGGCTGCAGACCGCAGCGCAATTAGCATGTCTGTCGGATTGCATTGCCGGTTTCCCCGCGGGTTTCAATGAACGGCTTGGGCAGACCGGGCGCGGCTTGAGCGGCGGGGAGCGCCAGCGCGTGGCCATCGCCCGAGCGCTCTATCGGGATGCCTCGATGCTGCTCTTCGACGAGGCTACGAGCTCTTTGGACAGCAGCAGCGAAAGCGATATCGGCGAGATGCTGCAGTCGCTGCGCGCCGACAGGACCATTCTCATTGTTGCTCACAGGGCTGGGGCCCTGCGTCACTGCGATGTCGTCTACGAGCTCGCTGCTGGAAAGATCGCCGGCCAACATTCTTGCCTGTCAGTCCTTTCGCGGCAGGCTGGACGTGCTTGACTTGGCGCTCGTTAGCCGCGCCTGCAAGGCCTTGCTGTTGGCCGGGCTCATGACACTTCTGGTGCTGAGAGGCGTAATGCCGGCGTTCACGGAAATTACCGACGATTTCCCGGAGTATTTCACCTCCGCAAAATCCGTGCGCGACGGGCAGGATGCGGTGAAGCTCTACGATGGAGCGTGGTTTCGAGAGCAGACGCGTCGCTACGGAGTAGGGCACGCGGAAAATCCCGGTGAATTTAGCCCGTATCCTCCCCCGACAGCCCTGCTCCTCATGCCGCTCACGGGTTTCGAACCGCTGACGGCATTGCGCATCGTGACCGCTTTGAACCTGGTGTGCCTGATCTGTTCGATGCTGCTGCTCAGCAGAATCTTCGACTGGCGCCTGATGGATTCGGCCCTGTTCGTACTCTTATCGGGGTGGGGCCTGCTCGCGGGTCTGCGTTTCGGCCATCCGTACATCCTCATTTCGACTTTCTGTCTTCTGGGATACTACCTCTACCTCAAACGCATGCCGTTGCTGGCCGGTCTGTGCCTGGGTGTTTTCGTGCCGATCAAATATTATCCGCTGATCGTTCTGGCGGGTTTTCTCTTGCACAGGCAGTGGCGAGTATTGCTGGGCGGTGGCATCGCGATGGCTGTCGTGGCATTGGTCAGCGTCGGCGTGCTGGGTTGGAAAGTACATCAGATCTTCCTTCTTGATGTGATCTTGGATCACTTCACGGGACATCTCGTCCCGGGTCCGCGGTTCACTGCGGTATTCCAGTCGTTCGATACCCTGTTCGAGCGATTGTTCATACTCGACCTTGAGCGAAATCCGCATCCGTGGCTTTCGGCGCCGCCGGCGGCGACGGTCGCGATCGTCAGTACGAAGGGCTTGCTGGTGCTCGTGGCAGCGGCGGCACTGATTAATCTCTGTCGCGCGCGCAGCGTGCACGCAATCGGACCCACCATCGGAATCCTCGGAGTTCTGGTGTTATTGATCGCCCCGGGCTCAGGGACCTACGCGTTCGTGCTGCTTTGGCTCCCGGTTGCATTGCTCATCAACTACTTCCTCTCTGAACGTGCCCGCGTGCCGGCGTACCTGATTCTCTCCACATACGCACTTATCGGATTCATCCCCTACGGCCATGCCTACCGGTTTGAAGGCGATGGCGCTCTTACCGTGTTGGCATACCCGAGACTGTTCCTGCTGCTCGCGATGTTTGTTGTGTGCGTCTATGCTGTCGGCTTTGCAGGCCCTGCGGCGCAGCGTGCTGCACGCCGCCGGATCCATCCGGAAATGCAGAATGTCTGAATACAGTATTCTGCGCGGCATTACGCGGGCGGACATTCGTCACGAGCCTTATGCGCATGTCGTGGTCGAGGGCTGTCTGCCTGCACGACTGTACGCTGAGCTCGCGCGGACCTTTCCCTCCGACGAAACGATTTTGCGCCTCGGGAGTTCGGCCAAGCGCGGGCGCGCGAAACCCAATTCCAGGCATGACGTCGGCGCCCGGTGCATATTGCAAAAACCAGATTGCTTTTCGAAGCACTGGCAGGAATTCACCAGATATCACGTATCGAATGTTTTCTTTCAGGAATTCATTGGATTGATGGGACAGGAAATAATGGCGGCCTATCCAGAGCTGGAACGACGTCTGGGCCGGCCGCTGTGCGAACTGCGGACCGGCATTCTCGATACCCCGGAAGCCGCTGAGTGCGACATCGCACTGGATTGTCACATCGGCATCAACACTCCGTCACGGCGCCGCGGCAGCGTGAGACGGGTACATACCGACGCACCTGATGAACTCTTCGCGGCGCTCATCTACTTTCGCGCTGAAAATGATCGGGCGGGAGGCGGGGACTTGGAAATATTGCGATGGAAGCGCAACAGCGCACGACTGTTCGTCGGGTCAGAAGTCGCCGAATCAGATGCCGAGCCGGCCTACACCGTGGTGACCAACCCAAACACCGCGGTAATATTTATCAACTCCGCAACCGCACTGCATGCGGTGTCCGCGCGCAGCGCGTCGCTCGTGAGCAGGCGGCTGGTAAACATCATGGGGCGCATGCCCCGCTCTATACCTGAAGGACTTTTCGAGAAGAGACAGAAGAGAGGCTTGCTGTCTCTCGGGCGCCGTGCCCTACAGCGCCATAGAATCGCTTCCGGCCGATTTTAGCAGCGTGCCGGAGCGCGCCGGCGAAGCCGGCAAGGAGGACGAAAATGGACGACGTGATGCACAGAAGGGCAATCCCGATGGCGGGGCTGCTTGCCGTGATCTTGCTGTTGGCCACCTCGGGCTGCAACCGGCCGAATCAACCGCTGACGCCGAAAGATCAGAGCCTGGTCATCAAGCTTCGCTGGATCAAGAGCTACCCCAGCCAGGCGAGATCGCAGGCCGACACGGGCTTGTTCTGGGCGCTGTCATTTCTGGGCGCAAAATTGCCGGCCGACGCCGCTATTACTTCCTGGGATGGGACGACAGTGACCCTCGACCTGGATGCCGCGGGAGTCATGGAAGTCTCGAAGCCGGCCTGGAAGAAGCTGCTGGATGTCCTCAAGTCCGGTGACGAATATCGCGTGATGGGAGGCATCGACATCGGCCGCTTCCTCTCTCTCAGTTTGTGCAGTTCCTACCAATACTATGCGCTCACGGGAGTCAGCCAAACTTACGCGGAGTTTCGCGCCAAGCACGCTTTCTTCCCTAAGCAAGTGGCCATAGTCGAGTCGGCGGTCGCCCACGGCAATCGCCTGATAGAAGTCGGGCAGGGTAAGGGCATCAAGTCCATGGCCTTTGTGGCATTCGAGGGAGCCGGCTCTCTGCAGGCTCATTCGTTCGAGAAGGCGGACATCGAGACCCTCGATTTTATGGAGAACGGGCAATTGCGATTCGGTCTCTACGACCTGGAAGGACATCTGAAAGCCGCGACGACGCCCACTCTTACCGCTGCGGGTAAACCGAGCAAATGCCTTTGGTGTCATGAGATAAACCTGCAACCACCCTATAGAAATGTCACGGATCTCGAAGGCTACTACAGCACGAAACAGTTCATGGAACTCGTGGCGGGTTACACCAAGGTCGTCGCCGGCTACCGCAAGACGCTTGCATCGAAGGTGGATTTCACAGGGCGGGAAGATCATGAAAATGCGGAAGATCTGTATGTTTCCTTTGCGGAGCCAACCGCGAGCCGGTTGGCGGCCGAATGGAATATGCCCCTCGAGCGGGTGAAGCAGCTGTTGGCCGGTCGGAATCTCAAAACACACTCACACGGCGAATGCAGCGGCGGCATCCAGAGCGACGACTTGTACGATCGAAACGAGGTGGACTCGCTCGCCCCATACGCGACGATCCGTGGCCCTTCGGATATGCGAGAGGCCTCAAGCTACGAACCGAATCCGCTGCAGTGACGCCGCGAAACTCCGGGAGGCTGCCCGCAGCAGCCGAGTCAGCGTTTCTCGAAGGCCACGGCCCGATAGCGCTCGCGCTCGCCGCTCATCAGCGTGTTGTTGCGATCGAACAGGACATCGAGCGCCAGGTGTTTTGGATCAGCTTCGTAAACTACATCGAAGTCCCCGGCGACTGCCGTATCGCAAAAACGGAAATTGGTTGTGTGCAATGCCAACAATCCGCCCGGCTTCAGGCAGCGGGCGAAATCGCCAATCATCCAGTCGAATCTCTCGAAATTAAGCAGAGGATCGCAGCGCTCCGCGTTCGAGGTGGTCAGATCACCATTGACGAGAACCGCCAGGCAGAAAATCGCGTCATAGAAACCCGTGGGTTCGCGTTCCGTGGTCGCCGCAACCTCAAAGGTCACGTTGGACTTTTCCGCGCGCGCACGCGCCAGACCTCGAGAGATGTTGCGCGGGTTGATGTCGATGCCCTTGACGGCGGCGCCGGGAAAGTATTTTTGCAGGCTGAAAACCTCTTCGCCGCGGGAGCAGCCAAAGGACAATATGCGCAGGTCCTTGCGCGTCCCGATGCGCGTGACCGCAAAGCCAAACAGCCACGGATATCGATCGGGCAGGGTGTAATAATAAGGTTGGAATTCCCCGGGCTCAGGCCGACGGACTGCGCGACGCAGCGAGAGGCCGACGTCCCAGATCGCATGGCGGCCCTTGCGCGCAACGCTTTTCAGTGTCGCCAGATTCGGAAATTTCATCGCCCGTTCGACCGCCGGCCGGTAGTCTTGCGCAGCCGCAACCCAGCCGGAATTATAGCCTGCGGATCGGAATTTTAAGCGTGGTCACCGAAACATCTCTCAAGCCGGTTCGCGTGCTGGTCATCGGAGCGGGTCCGGCGCCCGGCGCGATTCATCTACCGGATCTTGCGCGGCTGCGCGACCAAGGCGACATTGTGCTGACGCTGGTTTGCGACATCCAGCGCGAACGCGCGGCGGCTGCGCGGAGTAAATTCGGATTTCTGCAAGACAGTGGTGACGGTGTCGCGGCCCTCGAGCGTACGGACATCGATGCCGTATACATTTTTGGCAGCGCGCAGCTGCATTATGAATACGGAATGCTGGCGCTGCGAAAGGGCAAACATCTGTTCGTCGAAAAGCCCGTGGCGCCCACCTACCGCCAAGCGCGCGAGCTGGCGGATCTCGCGAGCGCGCAAGGTCTCATCGCTGCCGGTGGTCTCAATCGCCGCTTCGCGAAATCCCTCACCGCGGTTCGTGCGCGCGCCGGCCGGGCCGGTTGGAGATTTGCAGAAGCGGTATTCCACAAGCCCGAATTTCGCAATCCGCCCTCATTCGGGGCACGCACCTGGTTGGGTGCGAACGGCATTCATGGCCTGGATACGCTGCTTTTCATGATGGGCGGCCTGCCCGAGCAGTTGACGGCGCATTTCGGAGAAGCCGCTGAGTCTCAAGCGGGTGCGTTCTCGGCCTTGATGCGTTGGCGCGACGGTGCTCAAGGCGTATTCCTCTGTAACAACAACGCGGGTTCGCGGCGTGAAGAGTATGTCTTCCATGCTCCCGACGAAACTTGCAGCGTCACTGGTGCGGGCCTCACCATAGAAAAAAAAGGTGAGTCAGCGACAACCATCCCGCTGCCGATGCAGGGCGACGGGTATGCGGCCGAGCATGACGCCTTTTTTCAGGCGATCCGTAGCGGTGCCGAGCCGCAGCACAGCCTCGCCGCGATCGCTCCATCGCTGTTTCTCGCCGAGCTGATTGAAACCGGTTTCAGCGGGCGCGTTCAGCTGCCGCAGACCCAGCTTCGCACTGTTGCGCCGAGGCGGGCGCCCGAGGGAAAATCCATTCTGGTGGTGCCGTCCTCCGAATTACAAGCGCCGCTCGCGGGTCTGCTTTCGCAGTACCGGCTGGTGACTCTGGAGGATGTTGGGTCGGCCACCGAGCGTCCCGATATTATCGCGGCTATTTTGGGCCGCGGGTCATCCGCGCTGCCCGCAGACATCTTGGACAAGCTTCCGCGCCTTGCGGTGGTCGGCATTGCGGCCCTGTCGCTCGCGCGTCATGAGCCCGAAGCTCTTCTGGCGCGCGGCATCCGGTTGCTCAATGCAAGCACAGCTTACGCAGAAAGCGTGGCTGAATTCGCGCTTGGGTTGGCGATTCTCGGTCGCCGTCGCGCCTTTCTCTCCCACGATGTCATGCGCGCAGGAGGCTGGGGAACTGTGCCGGACGCGGCCGGATTGAAAGGCATGTTGTATCGGGCCGCGCGCGCTTCGCGGCCTGCCATGAGGGCGGCGGGTCTCGAAACATTTTTCCTGCATCTCTGGAGAGCAGCTTCACCGTTTGTGGGCATCTCGGGACAGAGCACGTCGCGGCCCCGCGATCTGCAAGGGGCCACGGTGGGGCTCGTCGGCTGGGGCGCAAATGCGCGCGCTTTCGCCGAAAGCCTTGGGCACGCACAGGCGCGTATCCTGGTTTACTCGGAGAATGCGTCGGACGACGATATCCGCCGCAGCGGTGCCGTCCCGGTTTCGCTGAGCGAGGTGTTGGCCGCCGACATCGTGTCCTTGCATCGTGGCCTCACTGCAAGCACGCGGCATTGTCTGGGCGCCGCCGAACTGGCGAAACTGCGCCCGGGCACGGTGCTCATCAACGTTGCGCGCGGCGCACTCATCGAACCCAATGCCTTGCTCGCCCGCCTGAAACGGGGTGACATTTTCGCCTGCCTGGATACATACGAAGAGGAGCCGTTGATCGCCTCCCATGCCTTGAGGCGCCTGCCGAATGTCTTCCTTACGTCGCATATCGCCGGCGGTTCGCCCGATAACTATGCGGCCGCGGCTGTCGAAGTGGTGCGGAAAGTCGCAGCGTATCTGGCCAATGAGGCCACCGAGTCGATATCCGCCGAACGTTTGGCAACCATGTCATGAAGCGAATGCCCGAGCTGCGCTCCGACCCGTTTGAGGAGCGATCCGCTGCGCGGATGCACAGGGACATCCACGTGTTGGGAGCAGGGGTCCGGTTCGAGAGCAACAGTGCGGATTTGCTGCGATTGGTGGATTCAGCCTACGCCGGTCTGCCGCGGCACAGGCTGCCCGGCGGCGAGCCGCAGCTGCGGGTGCGATTGGTACTGACATCTTCCCAGGGTAAGCGCGCGCGCAGCGAGCCGGCGCCCCTGCAGATGATGTCGGGAGGGGGACTCCTCGCCGGAGCCGGGGAGTCTTCCAGTTTCGTGGTCGTGTCGCCGCATGAGCGGGCAGCGCTCGTGGTCGTAACGCCGAGAATGTTGCGTTTCCCGTATCACACGCGTTATGAGTTGATCGAGTTCGCCGTCTTCACGCTTGCAGCGCGGGTCCAGCGGCTCGTAGCGCTGCACAGCGCCTGCGTGGGTCGCGCCGGCCGTGGAGTCCTGTTGCTGGGCCCGAGCGGTGCGGGGAAGTCGACGGTGACTCTGCAGTGCCTGATTGAAGGCCTGGGGATTCTTTCAGAAGACAGTGTATTCGTAACTCCGGACACGCTTCTTGCTACCGGAGTCAGCAACTTCCTGCACGTACGTGCCGACTCCCTGCGATGGAACGCCCGGGACCGCATTGTCGCAAAAATCCGCAGATCGCCCGTCATTCGGCGCCGTACGGGCGTGCAAAAGTATGAGATCGACCTGCGCGGAGACGACTATCCGCTGATTGAGCGCCCGCTGAAGATAGGCGCCGTCGTATTCTTGTCCGCCCAGACCGCGGCGGGGCGGCCTTTGCTCAAGCGGCTGCTCCCGGCGCAGGCTCTGCCAATGTTGGTCCGTGAACAGGCTTATGCCGCAAACCAGCCTTCCTGGGCTTTGTTCACGCGCTCCGTCAAACACGTGCCGTTCTTCGAGCTGCGCCGTGGTCAACATCCCCGCGAGTCTGTTGCCGCGCTCGAGGGGCTCATGGAGAAACCATCGCGAGCAATTCGTTGAGTGCGGCGGGCCTGACCGGCGAGACGTAACGTTCGCAGATACCCGCGGCGCGCACGGCGGCAGCGCAGTCCGTGGATTGGTCGGCAAGCCTCATGCGATCGATCAGATCCTGCGGCGAGGTAACCGCCTCGCGCCACTCGCCTAGCTCGAAAAGGCAGTCGAACGGCAGCTCGCCGGGTCGCGCCAAGTAGTATGGTTTGATGCCGGCCCGCGCTGCCTGCAGGGCCGCGGACGAACCGCGGTAGAGGCAGTAGCATGACCGCGCGAATTCCTGCTCGAGCGGCTTATCCGCCGACAGCGATGCATTCTGCGGCAACTTTCGCAAGAACGGCAGCCGGCGCAGCAGCGACGGTATGTCGACCATTGGATGGGGCCGTAACGCGAAGTCGATGTGGGTACTACGACGCGCGCAGTCCACCGCGAATTCGAATAGTGCGGCGCATTCGTCATGGCTGGCGTCCGGGAGGACCAGGCAGCGGCGCGGGCGATGCTGCGGGTGAGGCAGCTCCGGGAGCGTGGTGCGCCGATGCGACCCATACTCGATGAAACGCACCGATCGCAGCCCGGCGCTGGCCGCGAGCGTTGCGTGCGGGATGTCTCCGAGAGTCAAGACGGCATCCGGATCGCAATCGATACCAGGGGCAGCAACGGGGCGTCGGATCGCATGGGCACGTTCGAGCACCATGGCGTGTTGATAGCCCACGCACAGCGGCCGCCGTGCTGCCGTGCGCGCCGCATGCCAGATCAATCTCTCAGCGACGGTACCTTCGTAGGTGGTGATGACGATTTTTGGATTAAGGGCTCGGCATAGGTTTGCGATGGCGGCATGCATTCGGAGGTTGACCACCGTGGGTGCCGACAGCGCCCGGCGGCTGGCGAGCATGGCGAGCCGCTCGTCGACGGAGTTGCGCGCGGCGGCGGCCTCTCGACGCAGGGCTCTCCATGCACTCGTGCATTGCCGCCAGATGTTCACTTCTGTTGCCGGCGACACTGTCTTAGGCAGTATCGTGCGGAGAAATGGCAAAGGCTGCAGTCCCAAGCCGCTTCGATCGACCGTCAGATGACTGATCAATACCAGCAGGGAAGTGAGTCCCTGGTCCTTCAATTGACTCTGCATGGCGCCGAAATAGAAATCGTTGCCCTGATGCAGTTGCTCCCGCTTGAGCAGATGGGAAACGATCACCACATCGACCGGGTCCTGCGCAAGCGCGGCCGGACCAGGCGCGGCCAGCGAGCGAATTACGCCGCGCACCGCGCGAATCACAGCCTTTGGTCCGTTGGAAGGTCCGGCGTCCGAACGATCGGTGAGCAGCGGCGCGTACTGCGCGAGGGAACTCGGGTGCTCGTTCAGGAAATGAAGCGCGGGGATGGCCAGCCGTGCGAGACTGGTGCCGGGCGCGCGCAGCAGCCTGTCGCAGGCCGCCGCGATGTCGGCGTATTCTTGTTCAGTCATCCGCCCGCATGCCCGCGCGCGCCGCTCAAGCGGGCGCCGTGCCCACCACACGGCTCATCTCGTCCCTCGCCTGTTTCGCGGTTTCGATCAGGCCGGCGGCGCGCTGCGGATCGGTGTTGGCCAACCTCGAGGCCTCCACCTCGCTGCGCAACCAGACATCCGCAAGCCGATAATAGTCCTTGCTCTTGCGGCCGCCGACGACGTAATCGCGGTCCGTGGCGTTGACCCAGTCGAGCGGCAACTGCACCTTGCCCGCGACCGCATCGAAGTATGGTGTCCCTTTGATCGGATAGGAGACGGTCGTGAAAAAAACTTCCGGATTGCTCTGCTTGACATGCTCGACGGTGGCCGCAATATCCTCCATCTCCTCGCCCTCGTAGCCCCACATCAGGAACATGCCGACGCGGATGCCGTGTTTTTGCGCGAGTTTGACGGCACGGCGAACCTGCTCGACGCTGACGCCGCGCCGCATCGCGTCCAGTATCCTCTGGCTGCCGCTCTCGGAGCCAATCCAGATCTGATAGCAACCCAGGTCGCGCAGTACTTTGACGGCGTCCTCGGATTGCAGGCGGTCGGCGCGAGTGATTGTCTCGAACGGCAAATGCAGTCCACGTTTGTCGAGAGCTGCCTTGTACCCCTGCATCCATGGGTGGCTGATGGTGAAGACATCGTCCGCATACCAGAGCTGGTCCGGGTTATAGCGCTTCACTATCCACTCCACTTCCGCCGCGACATTCTCAGGACTGCGGCGCCGGTGGGAGTAACCGTACACAGCATGCGAGCACCAGGTGCATCGATACGGACAGCCGCGCGCCGTGATCAGATTGATGCTGCTCGCTCCGTGATGTGTTCGCCACGCGTCGAGATACTTCTGATGATCGATGGCTTCGCGGTCCGGCAGCGGCAATGCGTCAAGATCGTTGATTTTCGTGCGCTCGGGCGTGTGCACGGCTTCGCCGGCTGCGTTCTTGAAGACGATGCCGTGTACGCTGTCGAGGCCATGCGGGCCCATTGCCGGCAGCATCGCCATGAGTTCCGCCAGCGTCGACTCACCCTCGCCGACCACGATCACGTCGGCACCCGCACCCAGATACTCGGCGCTGTGATTCGCGCTTTCCGGGCCGCCCAGTATGACGGTCGAGCCGGCTTGCTTCGCGGCGCTGATGATCTGCAGCACGGAGCCGCGAGTCATCAGGTTTGTATAGATGCCGACGATGCCGCCGGGCGAGCGGCGGATTTTCTGCAACAGCTCGGACCGGGTGCCGAACGTGCTGTCATACACTTCCACCGAGTGCCGGCGGACCTTCAGATAGGCCGACAGATACAAGAGTCCGAGCGGCGGATAGGGCTTCATGATCTGTCGTTCTTTTTCGTCCTCGGACAGGAAATAGCCGTGCGTGAGCAGGATATGGGTCATATTTGCCTCACGATGCCGCCGGAAAGGGGCGTCCGTTGCAGCTTCTGAAATGCTGGTAGATGCCGCTGGTGTGAAAGAATTGTGCATCGTCGCCAGCGGAATCCTCGGATGCAATTCGGGTGACGAAGAAGGTGTGCGATCCAATGGCGGCGAAGTCCAGAATCTCGATCTCGCGAACTCGCAACGCGATGGCGGGGTAGGGCAGGGAGAAATTTCTGGAGCGCCGGATCTCGAAGGGCAGATGATCCCACTCGACCATCGCGTTTTTATGGTGGACACCCAGTTTATAGGCGGTCGCGCACTCGCGCGCGGGGACGTCCGACAACACCACTCGCCGCGCGCTCTTCATCGTCGCTATCGACGGGCTGGTGCTGCGAAGCGCCAGCGTGAAACGATCCGAAGACACGGGGCCGATCAGGTCCATCGGAAACAGGTTGCTGTGGCTGCCGTCGTCCACCGAAACGAGCACCACGGGGCGCGGGCAAATGTAGAAGATCATCTGCTGCTGCACGGCGTCGGGAGGCATGAAGAAATTATTCGGATCGGTGTTTTTGCGCATCCGCCGATTCTGCAGCCAGCGGTTCCAGGGCCGATACGGCCAGCGGACGCAACGTTGGGTGCCCCGTCGCACCTCGAACAGTCCGATTACAACCCCTGAGGTGTTCCAGTTCCGCACGTGCTGCAGTTGCAGCATTCCGACGACGCGCCGGGTTTCGAGATCCACGAAATGCAGAGCCGGCGCAGAGCGCTCTTCGATTGCAGACATCAGGGGGTCGAGACCCACCGCGAGAGTCAACGGTCTGAGGGCCGCGACAACGGCGCTGCGCGTAACGTCGAACTCGCCGCGATCGGTTGCAAGCTTGACTTGAACAGCTTGTTGCGGCTGGCGCAGTGCAACGGGCGGCCACTGCGGCAATGGTCGCACGCGCCGTTTCAGGGCTGTCGGCAACGGTAGCATCATTGTCGGACCGTCTTTTCAAACAGGAGAAACACGTAGCGGCACCTGGTGATGTGCAGCCATGAAAAGCGGCCGTCTTGCACGGCGCTGTTCCAGTGTCCGCCCGCGGAGCGTGGCACTCCCGGAAAAACGCGGCTCAATGTGAAATGCGGAGCGCTCACGCTGCGAAAATTGCGTAGCAAGCGCCTGTAATAGGGCGCCTGCGGTCCGGGCAGGAACAACTCGCCGTCGCGCCAGAGACGGGGCGCACCGCGCCACCACAAACGGGATCGCAGGTCGCCGATAAAACAAGGGCTCAAGACACTGGCGAGTATCTTGCCGTTCGGACCCGTAAGCGCGTGGAACTTGGCAAACAGCTCGCGCAGATCGTCTACCAGGTTCAGCGGCGCGAAATTGGATATGACCAGGTCGGCGCGGCGCCCGCCCGCGGCGCTCATTCGTGCCAGGAACTCCCGATAAGCGCTGCCGTCAAGGGTAACGCTTCCCGAGTCGATCAGGTCCCGGCAATGGATGGCGAAGTAGTCACGCATCCGCGGATCGACGTCGTAAGCGTCGATCGTGAAGCCACGCTCGGCGAAAAACCGCGCGTCAATTCCAGGCCCGGCACCGAAGTCGAACAGCCTTGCACCACGCGGCGCCATGCTGAGGACCAGATCCCGGAAGGCCGAGCGCGTGCGGCGATCCGACTCCCGCGCGGTGATCTGACTGACGTACTCCGCGCCCGCCGGCGTGCGCAGCACGTATCGAATGTCGGGATCGTTGCAACTCATGCGCGCTAATGAGCCTGAGCGAGGGCCATTCGCACGGCATGCAGCGTTTCGACCCGAAGCGGCCTCGATGTCAGCCAACGCAACATGCGCTGCTTCTGGGACAATCGCCCCCACTGGGTCGCCGACGCGGCGACCTCGGTCTCCACCAGTTTGGCCCGCTGACGCCGCATTTCTTTGTTGGGCCAAATGCGGGCGCCGAGGTATTCGACCATCTCAGCACCTGACCGAGACCAAACAATACCGGGAAAAGCCTCGATCCAAGGGTAGGACAGCGACACATCCGATAGGCGGCGACGCCGCGCGACCTGACGCAAAGACCACGGGCATTGCGTGGAGAGCGCCACGAGCACATCCCTTGGGACGGCATCGGGATAGTAACGGGCGGTTAATTGCAGGGGCGGCAGCGCCCACCAACGCCTGTTCGCATTCCGGCTTTGCACGAGCTCATCCCAATCCGAGCCTGCCATCCGCGAGGAAACCAACGCGATGTCGTGCAGGTTCAGCAGCCGCAAGGAACGCGACGCCATGGAACCTGCCGCATGAATCAACAGATGGATCATCAACGCTGCATGCGACGGATAGGCATTGAGCCCCGGGTGCGGTGTGGGCGGATAAACACAGCCGGTTACATCGGTGATGCGTGACGGCAGTTTTTCCGCGATGCGCGCGTGGAGCTCGATCTTGAGGTAATTGTCCGCGTGCTCGCCCAAGCCTAAGTGCAAGGTGCAAACCTCGGGGACGAAGACCCGGTGCCGCCAGTTCGCGGACGACTCGCTGAAATCCAGCGATTTCAGTACCTGTGCGGTCCGCGTCGTGTCGCCCGCATGCACCAGAAGATCAACGTCGGCCATCGGCCGCTCGCCGGTGCAATAGAAGCCCATGGAGTGCAACGCCGCGCCTTTCAGACCAACGATCGCGATCCCTCGCTCGCGGCAGCGCGCGTCGATCTGATCCAACAATTCCTGGATGCGGCGATGACGGGCAGCAACGTGCACCTTTTGGCCTGCCAGGAAGGCTCTCCATTGCGCCGGTCCCTGCCAGCGCAGCGACGCCGACAATAGAGGCGATACGCAGTGGATCACGGCAACGGCGCGGGCCAGCAGCCACTCGGTCGGGGACCAATCGGGCGCGGCCAGGGTGGGCTGAGCCAGCTCGGCCGCCAGCCTTTCCGTGATTTTGCGCAAGGTCCCCTGAAGTTGATCCATCCAAAGTCCAGTTGAGCGAGGCCAAAGGGTTCCATGGTAGGTACCGCTGCGTGGACATTTGGTTGGACGCAACGGCAAGGAATTTCGGGCTGCCGCGGGCCTTGGAATTCTTATGATCAAGAGTGACTGAATAGGTGGCTTCAACCCTTTGATTTAGTTAAGCTCTCGCTCCCATGAACATCGCCTCGGCCGGGCTTGAATTCGAGAAGATCCACGTTTGGCGGGGTGACCGGCATGTGCTGCAAGGCGTGAGCGCACACGTACGTCCCCGGGAGCTGCTGCATATTTCAGGTCCCAACGGCACCGGCAAGACCACGTTGCTGCGAGTCGTCTGTGGCTTGTTGCGCCCGGAGCAGGGGTCGGTCAGGTGGCTGGGACGATCGATCGCGACCTATCGGAGCGAATACCAGGCGGCTTTGGCCTATGCCTCCCACGAGCCGGCGCTCAAGGGTGACCTGACGGCGCTCGAGAACCTGCGTTTTGCCGTGGGATTGAAGCGCCGCATCACCGTCGACGAGTTGCTGGCCGCGTTGCATCGCACCGGGGTCGGCACCTGCGCAGACCTGCCGGCCCGGGTGTTGTCGGCCGGCCAGAGACGCCGCGTCGCCATGGCGCGGGTTTTGGCAATGAACGCTTCAGTATGGTTGCTCGATGAGCCTTACACCAATCTCGACGCGTCGGGCGCGGATCTCCTGTCGGGGCTGCTGCAGGCGCATGTCGAAGCAGGCGGGCTGGCGCTGGTCGTGGCGCATCAGGAGCTCAAGCTTGCCTGCGGCATCGGGCGCCTGGAGCTCAATTCGTGAGTGTAGGCGCATGGCACGCTTTTTGGCTGGTCGTGCGCCGTGAGCTATGTCTCAGTTTCCGGCGGCCTGAGCAATTATTGCAGCCGTTGGTGTTCTTCTTGATCGTGACCACGCTGTTTCCGCTCGGCTTGAACTTGCAGTTGTCGCTGCTGCGGGACATGGCGCCCGGTGTGCTCTGGGTGGCAGCGCTGCTGGCGTCCCTGCTGTCGCTCGATTCCTTGTTCAAGAGCGACGCGGATGACGGCACGCTCGAGCAACTGGCGCTGAGCGGCCAGAGTTTGCTGCTGATCGTGACCGCCAAGACTTGCGCGCATTGGCTGGTAACCGGGGTGGCGCTGGTATTGGTCTCGCCGCTGGTGGCAATTGCGCTCAACATCCCCGGCTTTGCGTTTGCGACAATGATGGCGAGTTTGACCATGGGCACATTGACGTTGAGTTGGTTGGGCGCGATCGGCGCGGGCCTCACCATCGGCCTGCGCCGGAGCAATGTGTTGTTGTCGCTGATCGTGCTGCCGCTGGCCATGCCGTTGCTGATTTTTGGCGCGGCGGCGACGGATCGCGCCATCTCGCAAATCGGCGCGGCCGGAGCGCTGTACTTTCTCGCGGCGCTGTGCGTGTTCACGTGCACTCTGGCGCCGTTCGCGGCCGGCGCTGCACTACGGATCACTCTTGAGTAGGTAAAATATGTGGACTTGGTTCTACAAGCTCGCCTCGCCGCCGTACGTATATGCGGCCGCGGCCAGGCTTGCGCCGTGGTTTTTAGCAAGCGCGGCCTTGACCATCGGCTATGGGCTCATCGACGGTCTGGCCTTTGCGCCGCCGGACTATCAGCAGGGCGACGCCTTTCGAATTATTTACGTGCACGCGCCCGGCGCTTGGATGTCGACCTTCATCTACACCACGATGGCCGTGGCGGGCGCCATCGGCCTCATCTGGCGCATCAAAATGGGCCATGCCGTCGCCGCGGCATGCGCGCCCATCGGCGCGTCGTTCACGCTCCTGGCATTGGCCACCGGTTCTCTCTGGGGCAAGCCGATGTGGGGCACGTATTGGGCCTGGGATCCACGCCTGACCTCCGAGCTGATACTGCTGTTTTTGTATTTTGGCGTCATGTCGCTGCGCAGCGCTTTCGAGGACGCGGCGCAGGGCGATCGCGCCGCCGCGCTGCTCGCCGTGGTCGGGGTCGTCAACGTTCCCATCATTCACTACTCGGTGGTGTGGTGGAATTCCTTACATCAAGGGGCCACGGTCGCCAAATTGGGCAAACCGGCCATCGAATTGAGCATGTTGTGGCCGCTTTTGTCGATGATCCTCGGGTTCATGCTGTTCTTCGGCGCGGTGCTGTGCATGCGTCTGCAGGGGGAAGTGCTCAATCGCGAGCGTCAGGCGGCTTGGGTGCGTGACGCGGTAAAATCGCGTGAGGCGGTAAAATCATGAGCAGCGGCGGGTTTTGGGCCATGGGCGGCTATGCGCGCTACGTATGGCCATGCTTCATATTGGGCGTGCTCGTTTTGGCATGGAATTTATGGTCCGCGCGCCGCTATCATGCGGCCGCGCTGTTGCGCGTGAGGCGGGCTTTGGCTATGGCGGCAAGTGAAAAAAATCATGACTCCTAGGCGCAAGCGATTGCTGGCGGTGCTGGCCATACTCGGCGGAGTCGCCGCTTCCGTGTCCCTGGCCGTCGTGGCGTCCCGGCAGAACATCATGTTTTATTACGATCCCTCGCAAGTCGCCGCCGGCCAGGCGCCGGCCGCCAAGCGCTTTCGCATCGGCGGCATGGTGGTCAAGGGCAGCGTCGAGCGCAGTCCCGGCGATCTTAAGGTGCGCTTCGTGCTGTCGGATTTCGCGCACGAAGTCCCGGTCGAATATACCGGGGTGCTGCCGGATCTATTTCGCGAGGGACAAGGTATCATCGCGCACGGCAGCATGAACCCGAACGGCGCGTTCGTCGCCGATGAGGTGCTCGCCAAACACGATGAGAAATACATGCCGCCGGAGGTTGCCGCGTCGCTGAAGAACAAGGATGGCGCGCATCCCACTGCGCGCCGGCCGATCACTTGAGCGAGACCAAGCCATGGCACCCGAATTAGGAATCTTCGCGCTTATTCTAGCGTTCGTCCTGAGCCTCTCGCAGGCCTTCTTCGGCCTGGCGGGCGCATGGAAGGGGAACGCCGATTGGATGGCGGTGGCTCGCCCGGCGGTCACCGGACAGTTCGTGTTCGTGGCGACAGCCTTTGGTTGCTTGGTGTACGCCTTCGTGCACGACGATTTCTCGGTGGCGTACGTTGCGCACAATTCCAATTCGCATCTGCCGCTGTTCTATCAAGTAGCAGCGGTCTGGGGTGCCCACGAGGGCTCGCTGCTGCTGTGGATCCTGATCCTCGCCATCTGGAGCGTCGCCGTGGCCGCCTTCAGCCGCGCTCTGCCGCTGACCTTCTCGAGCCGCGTGCTCGGCGTCATGGGCCTGATCAGCGGCGGCTTCATGCTGTTTACGCTCTGGACCTCGAATCCTTTCCTGCGCCTCATTCCTGCATGGCAGGACGGCGCGGATCTCAACCCCGTTCTGCAGGATTTCGCGCTCGCCATTCACCCACCCATGCTCTACACCGGCTACGTCGGATTCTCCGTGGCGTTTGCCTTCGCGTGCGCCGCGATGCTGGAGGGCCGTCTGGATCAGACCTGGGCGAAGTGGACGCGGCCCTGGACCATATTCGCCTGGATGTTCCAGACCATCGGCATCGCGCTCGGCAGCTGGTGGGCCTACTACGAGCTGGGCTGGGGCGGCTGGTGGTTTTGGGACCCGGTGGAGAATGCCTCCTTCATGCCCTGGCTCGTCGGCACCGCGCTGATTCACTCGCTCAGCGTCACCGAGAAGCGCGGCATCTTCAAAAGCTGGACGCTGCTGCTGGCCATCTTCGCGTTTTCCTTGAGCCTGGTCGGCACATTCCTGGTGCGTTCCGGCGTATTGGTATCCGTGCATTCCTTCGCGACCGATCCTACCCGCGGGCTATACATTCTCGCCTTCCTGGTGATCACCATCGGCGGTTCCCTGACACTGTATGCGTGGCGCGCACCGAAGCTGTACGCGCCGGGCGGATTCGAATTTTTCTCGCGCGAGTTTTTCCTGCTCGTCAACAATGTCATTCTGGTGAGTGTCGCCGGACTGGTGCTGTGGGGCACGCTGTCGCCTCTGGTTTACGAGTTGCTTGGGATCGGCAAGATCTCGGTCGGACCGCCGGTATTTGCGGTGATGTTCCTGGTACCGATGCTGCCGCTGATGGTGTTCCTGGCGATCGGCATGCACTCGACGTGGAAGCGCGCAAAACTCACCGTGGCGGCGAAACCCCTGTGGTGGATGGGCGCCGCGGCGATCCTGCTGTCGGTGGCGATTCAAGGCCTGGTGTTTCGCGAATTCCATGCGATCGGCTTGATCGGGTTCAGCTTCGGTTTTTGGATCATTCTGTCCTCGCTGCTGGAACCGGTGCGCCGGCTGCGCCAGAGGCAGACGTTGGGCGCCGCGCTGCTCGGCATGTCGATCGCACATCTCGGGGTCGGCGTGTTCGCCATCGGCGCGAGCGGAGTGGAGAGCTACAAGATCGAGAAAGACGTGGCGCTGAAGCCGGGCGGAAGCTTTGCCATCGCGGGATACGACTTCAAGTTCCTCGCCGCCGCGGATGTGCGCGGCCCGAACTACGACGCCGTTCAGGCAGCGGTCGAAGTGCGCCATGGCGGCAGACTCATCACCACCTTGTTTCCGCAGAAGCGCCACTTCTGGGTGCAGCAAACCGACAACAGCCAGGCTGCGATCTCGGTCAGTTGGGCTCGCGATCTGTTCGTCGCGATGGGCAATCCGCTCGGCGCGGATGCTTGGAGCATGCGCATCCAGTACAAACCGCTGGTGCGCTACATCTGGCTGGGCGCCATCATCATGGCCATCGGCGGGCTGGTGGCTGCGACTGATCGGCGCTATCGCGTCAAAGTGCCGGCAACCGCTCCGGAGAAAGCGGAACCGCCCGCAGCGCAGCCCCAACCGGGATCTGCCTAACCGAAGGTTCGCGTAATGTGGAAGTTCACCCTACCGTTTGCCGCCTTTCTCGGTCTGGTCGTGCTGTTCGTATTTGGGCTCAATCCCAAGCGCGACATTCATGCCTTGCCGTCGCCGCTGATAGGCAAGCCCGCGCCGCTGTTCTCGCTCAGCCAGGTGAATGACCCGGCCAGCGTCGTCAGCAATGATTCTTTGAAAGGGCAGGTCTACGTGCTGAATGTCTGGGGTACCTGGTGTCCGGAGTGCCGTGTGGAGCATCCCGCACTGCTCGCAATCGCGCGCGAGAACGTGGTGCCCATCATTGGCATCGACTGGTCCATCGACCACGGCGTCGAGGAGCGGCAGAAGGCAAGCCAATGGCTGCAACAATTGGGTAATCCGTACGCCGCGGTGGCCTTCGACCAGGATGGCCGCACGGTCATCGATTGGGGCGTCACCGCGGCGCCGGAAACGTTTCTGGTGGATGGCCAAGGCCGCGTGATCTACAAGTTCGTGTCGCCGGTTACGGAGGAAGTCTGGCAACACGAGTTCCTGCCGCGCATCGCCGCTGCGCGCCGGGCGGGCGCGTGAGGCATATCCTCACTGCGTGGCTGCTGACGAGCGTTCTCGGATTCACGGCCGGACGCGGCGCGCCGGCACTCGATGTCAACGGCCAACTCGAGGATCCGGCGTTGCAGACGCGCTTCGAGGACATCACCAAGAACCTGCGTTGCCTGGTGTGCCAGAATGAGTCCGTCGCGGACTCAAACGCGCAGCTGGCGGGGGATTTGCGGCGCCAGGTGCGCGAGATGCTGGTGGCCGGCAACAGCGACGCTGAAATATTCAAGTTCATGACCGATCGCTACGGCGACTTCGTGCGCTTCAATCCGCCTCTCGAATCCAAGACCCTGCTCATCTGGGGCGCTCCCTTCATCATGGTGGTCGTGGGCAGCTTCATCGTCGTGCGCATCGCGCGGCAGCGTGCGCACATGCCGATTGAAGAATGAGCACGTTCATCGTCGTCGCAGCACTGATGGCTGCGATCGCCGCAGCCATCGTCGCCATCCCGCTGCTGCGCTCCAAGCGCAGCCGCATGCTCGGAGTCGTTGCCGCAGCAATCGTGACCGGCGCGGCCGCAGGCCTGTATCCGCTCTGGTCCAATTGGGACTGGCACTCGCCGGCGGATATGCAAGCGGCCGCCAGTCCCGACGTGCTCGCCATGGTGGCCAAGCTCGAGCAGCACTTGAAGGATGAACCGAACGATCTGGCCGGCTGGCTGATGATGGGACGTTCATACATGACACTGGAGCGCGCCGACGATGCCGTCATCGCGTTTCAGCATGCGAACTCATTGGGCAAGAACGCGGATGCCGCGCTGGGCTTGGGCGAGGCCTTGAGCGTGCGGGCGGGCGGAGAGATCACCCCGCAGGCCTCGCAACTCTTCGAGGAGGCGCTGCAACTGGCGCCGGACAATCCCAAGGCGCTGTTCTACGGCGGATTCGCCGCGGCGCTGCGCGGCAACACGGATCTGGCGCGTCAGCGCTGGCAGGCACTGAAAGATTTGCATCCGCCGCCGCAAATAGAGCAGATGCTGGATGCACGCCTGGCCGAGCTCGGTCCGGATACGAGCCCTGGGGCAATCCGGCCCGGGACGAGTCCGTCGCCGGGGGGGACGAATGCGAGCGCCGCAGTCTCGGCAGCGGCCCGGGTGAATGTCAATATAAGCATTGCACCAGCCCTCAGGGCGCGCGTGGCCGGCGGGGCCCCCTTGTTCGTGTTCGCGCGCGAGCCGGGTGGGTCCGGGCCGCCTCTGGCCGCCAAGCGCTTGACCACCGCCGCCATCGGCACACAAGTCAGTTTGTCGGCGGCCGATTCGATGATTCCCGGCCGTGTCCTTTCGAGCGGCCAGAAGGTCTCGATCACGGCGCGGGTGTCCTTCAGCGGCCAGCCCACGCCGGCAGCAGGCGACTTGTATGGTGAGGCAGCTTATGAGGTGGGCAGCGGCGGCGCTCTCGACCTCGTGATCGACCGCGTTGCGCAATAGGTGCAAAGGATGAGCGTGGTAAAGGGTCTGGTGTCAGGGCGGATTCTCGAGGAGCAGCTGTTTCCGTATCCGAAGCTGCGCGACAAGGATCGCGAGGTGCTGGGAGCGATGCTCGATGCCATCGATCAATTTCTGGCGCCGAAACACGCGGATTTCAAACGCTGGGATCGCGATGCCGAGCAGCCCGCCGATTTCATCCAGGGATTGCGCGATCTGGGGCTCTTCGGACTCATCATTCCCGAGGAGCACGGCGGCATCGGCTTGTCGAACGCCGCCTACGCGCGAGTCTTGAGCCAGAGCAGCGGCCACGACAGCTCGGTGACGCTCACAATCGGCGCGCACAGTTCCATCGGCATGAAGGGATTGCTCCTATTCGGCACGGAGGCGCAGAAAACCCGCTATATGCCCAAGCTGGCCAGCGGCGAGATGATCGCCGCGTTCTGCCTGACCGAGTCCGGGTCCGGTTCCGACGCCGCTTCGATCCGCACCCACGCGGAGAAGCATGAAGACGGCAGCTGGACGCTGAATGGCGAGAAGATCTGGATCACGAACGGCGGCATCGCCGATCTCTACACGGTATTTGCGCGGACCCCCTCGCCGCAGGGAAAGATTACCGCGTTCATCGTCGAGGCGGCGTGGCCGGGCGTGAGTCACGGCCATCACGAAGACAAGATGGGAATACGCGCCTCATCGACGACGACGGTGAGTTTCGCCGATGTGCGCATTCCGGCGGCCAATGTGCTCGACCTGGAGGGCAAGGGTTTCAAGGTGGCCATGGCCATTCTAAACAACGGCCGCACCGGGTTGGGCGGGGGCGCCGTGGGGGGTATGAAAACTCTCATCGCTTTGTCCAGCGAACAAGCGCGCACGCGCAGGCAATTCGACCAGCCAATCGGCGATTTCGGCTTGATTCGCGACAAGATTTCGCAAATGACGATCGATTGCTTCGCAGCAGAAAGCGCTGTCTACATGGTTGCCCATTACATCGATTCGGGCTACGACGACTACTCGGTCGAGGCGGCCATCAGCAAGGTGTTCGCCAGCGAAGCGCTGCAGCACGGCGCCTACGAGGCGCTGCAGATCGCGGCGGGCAGCGGATTCATGCGCGAGTATCCGTACGAGCAGATCACGCGTGATTGCCGTATTTTGACCATTTTCGAGGGAACCAATGAGGTCCTGAGGCTGTATATTGCTTTGTCGGCGCTCAAGGACCTGGGTAAGACGCTCGGCGGGTTGAAAGCGGCTGTGGACGACATCTTCAACCACCCGATCAAGGGCTTCGGGGTTTTGACGGATTATGCCGAGCGCCGCTTGACGCAGGCAACCGGAGTCGGACGGGATAAGATTCTTGCGCGAATGCCGGCGGCCTTGCGCGAGAGCGCGGCGATTTACGAACGCTACACGGTTGAGCTGGCGCGCGCCTCCGAGGCCCTGCTGCGAAAGTTCGGCAGATCGATCGCCGAGCAGCAGCGCGCGCTGAAGCGCATCGCCGACATTGCGATCGATTTATTCGTCGGCCTTTGCGTCACGTCGCGCGCCGCGGGTCTCGCTGAAGGTCCGGCCGAGGAGGGTGCGCAAGCTTTAGGCGTGGCCCAGGTGTTCGCGCGCCAAGCCAAGCGGCGCATGGCCGGCAATTTGCGCCGCTTGGAGCGCAACGAAGATGAGGAGCTGAATCAGCTCGCGGGATTCATCATGGATAAGGGACACTATCCCTGGGATGTGCTGTGATGGACGAACGGCCCTCGATTGAACACTTCCCCGAAGAGGGCTTCTGGAAAAAAAGCCGCAAAGGCGTCTGGCTGTTTGCGACCGTGGCGGTGGTGTTGGCGGGGCTGCTCGCGCTGCGACTGACCCAGGCGCTGGCTGTCAAGAACGCCGTCGGCGTAAAAACCATACCGACCGTTTCGGTGACCAGCGTCGGCGTCAGCACCGTGCCGACCACCGTGAGCATCATCGGCACGATTGCCGCGCGCTTCGACATGCCCATCGGCGTCGAAGGCGACGGCGGGCGGGTGGCGGCGATCTATGTGGAGGCCGGCGATCATGTCAAGCAAGGCCAGGTGCTCGCGCATTTGAATAATTCGGTGCTCGAGCCGCAGGTGGCCAATCTCGAGGCTGCCTTGGAACAGGCGCGCGCCGAGGCCGAGTTGGCCGACGCAGAATATCATCGCGCCGAGGCGGTCGGCGCCTCGGGCGCGCTGTCGGCCGAGGAGACCGAGAAGCGCCGTTCCAGCGGCGTCACCGCGGCTGCGCACGTCAAGGTCGCCGCCGCGCAACTCGCCGAAGCCAAGGCGCGTCTGGCGCGCGCGGACATCCGTGCGCCCGCCGACGGGATCATTTTGACGCGCACCGTCGAGGTGGGGCAGACCGCCATGCCGGCCGGCGACGCCTTGTTTCGTCTCTCCAAGGACGGCGAAATCGAGTTGCGCGGTCAAGTCGCCGAACAGGATCTGCCGCTGCTGAAAGTCGGGCAGAGCGTGGATGTCAGGCTGACGGGCACCAGCAAAGTCTATGAAGGACGGATCCGGTTGTTGGGTGCAGTCATCGATCCAGCCACGCGCTTGGGGACAGTGCGCGTATCGCTAACGCCGGATCCGAACCTGCGGCCGGGGGCCTTCGCCCGCGCGCAGGTGACGGTGAGCAACGCCGAGCGGGCCGTATTGCCGCAGACGGCGGTGTTGACCGATGAGAAGGGCAGCTACGTGCTGATCGTCAATGCGCAGAACAAGGTCGAGCGGCGCGCGGTGCGTGTCTCCGGCATCGTGGAGGATGGCGTGAGCATCGCGGAGGGCGTGGTCGCCAAGGAACAGGTCGTAGCCACCGCCGGTGCCTTCCTGCAGGAGGGGGAGTTGGTAAAACCCGTCGTGGCGCCCGCGGGTAGGTCATGAGAAATATTTCCGCCTGGGCGATTCGCCATCCGGTTACGCCGATCGTGCTGTTCGTCGTGCTGTTCTTTTTGGGCGCGGCTGCCTTCGTGCGACTGCCGATCAATCTCAACCCGGATATTGCCTTCCCCGGGGTGCGCGTCGTCATCGAGCAGCCGGGCGCGGCTCCCACGGAGATGGAAACGCAAATCGCGCAGAAGGTCGAGGGATCCATTTCCAGCATCGGCAACGTGCGCCACATTCAGACCGTGATCAGCGAAGGTCAGCTGTTCATCGAAATCGAGTTTCAGATCGGCACGCCCGTGGACCGGGCGGTCACCGATGTGCGCGACGCCGTGGCCAAGGTACGCAACGACCTGCCCCAGGGCATATTCGAACCCCAGGTCCAGCGCGAGGACGCTGACGGCGGAGAATTCGCCATCTATGCGGTCAGCACCAGCGTTCTGACGCCCGCGGAGCTGAGTTGGACCATCGACAACACCATCACGAAACGGCTGCTGGCGATCCCGGGGGTCGCAAAAGTGCAGCGCGACGGCGGCGTGGAGCGCGAAATCCGCGTCGAGCTGGATCCGGCCCGCATGCAGGCGATGGGCCTGACGGCGGTCGAGGTCAACGACCAATTGCGCGGACTGAATTTGGACGCCGCCGGGGGGCGCGCGCAGGTCGGCGGCGGCGAGCAAGCGATCCGGGTTCTCGGCGGCGCGAAAAGCGCGGCCGCACTCGCCGATGCTGAGATCATCGTGCGCGGCGGCAAATTCGTGCGCTTGGGCGAGATTGCGGAGGTGCGCGACGGAGTCGCCGAGGTACGCAACCTGGCGCGGCTCGACGGCCGGCCCGCAACCGCTTTCTCCGTGTTCAAGGCCAAGGGCTCGTCGGATGTCAGCACCGCCGAGGCCGTGACCAAGGAAATCGCGAAGATCGTCGCCGAGACGCCC
>Ga0302324_100006672_pt1 | contig 24770 bp, 20 predicted proteins | sample Palsa_T0_1_FD_201949 | JGI IMG/M metagenome (GOLD analysis project Ga0302324, IMG submission 201949) | Peat permafrost microbial communities from Stordalen Mire near Abisko, Sweden - Palsa_T0_1 | ecosystem: Environmental > Terrestrial > Soil > Palsa > Peat permafrost | place: Sweden: Abisko... | reverse complement strand
CGGTTACCTTGGTGGCCAGCAGCCGGTCGGTGAGGGCGGGCAGGGGAGCGAGGTGGAGGTAGGTGAAAAGGACCAGGCCTTCGCGGAAGAAGACGTACTCTTTCTCAATGGGCTCTTTGACCTTGACGACCATTTCGGCATTGGCCCAGACGTTGCCGGCCTCGCCGACGATCTCCGCGCCGGCGTCCTGATATTCATGGTCGGGAAAGCCCGACTGCGACCCGGCGTGGGTCTCAACCAGCACGGTGTGACCGGCTTCCGCGAGCGCCTTTGCGCCTGCCGGGGTTACGCCCACGCGCGCTTCGTGATCCTTAATCTCTTTGGGTACACCAATGATCATGTTTGCCGTCTCCTCGGGCGTATGCCGCTCACCTCATTGTAGATGGCCGAGGCCATGATCGGACGGAGGCCGTGGCGATCGCTACTTTGCGACCGTCCTGGCTGCCGGAGCAAGTCGATCGCTTTTTGGAAATGGCGGCGTTAGAGTGCGAGCGCACCGAGCACGTTTAAAACATAGGCGATGGCGCCAATCGGCACACTGCGAAATAATGGGGAGATGCGGCATTTGCAAAATTCCCCAACACCGGCAGCGATCGGGATCGATTTCGGCACCACCAACAGCTCGGTTGCGCTGGCGGCCGGCGGCTCCGTGGAATTGGTGCGGTTTCCACGGCGCGGCGGAGAGACTGAGTCCTTCCGGTCGGTGCTGTATCTGGAACGGGTGCGGCAGGCTGGCCACTTTCGCATTGGAAGCTGGACCGGGCCGTCGGCAATTGAGCATTATCTGGACGCAGAGAAAAAGGGGCGGCTGATCCAGTCGCTGAAGAGCTACCTGAGCAGCGGCAACCTGACCGGGACGGAGATTCTTGGGCGTCATTTCAGCTTTGAGGATCTGATTTCGCGCATCCTGACCGATTTGCGGCTGAATGCCGAACGGCAGTTTGGAGGAGAGATCCGCTATGCGATGGTGGGCCGGCCAGTGCGGTTTGTGGGAGCGGAAACTGCGGAAGACGAAGTTTTTGCGGTGAGCCGGCTGCAGCGCGCGTTCGAGCTGGCGGGCTTTGAGCGGATCGAATTTGCCATGGAGCCGGTGGCCGCGGCTTACGCGTATGAGGCGACGCTGGACCATGATGAGCTGATCCTGATTGGCGACTTTGGTGGCGGGACAAGCGATTTTTCGCTATTGCGCGTAGGGCCGGGAATTCGCCGGCGCGGGCGCAGCGCGAACGATCTGCTGGGCAATAGCGGCCTGGGACTGGCGGGAGACGCCTTTGACGCGAGGATTGTGCGCAAGCTGGTTTCGCCGGCCTTGGGCGCCGGTACCCTGCTGCATCCGGCGAGCAAGATGCTGCCTGCGGTTCCAGCGTGGATCTACTCGAATCTGGAACGCTGGCACTATCTTTCCTTCCTGCGCACGAGGAATGTGACGGAGATACTGAAAAGCGCGCGGGCGCGGGCGATGGAACCGGAGAAGATTGAGGCGCTGATCACGCTGGTTGAGGAAGATCTTGGGTTTCAGTTGCATCAGGCGGTGCAGAGGCTCAAATATGAGTTGTCGAGCGCGGAGACTGCCGAGTTTCTCTTTGTGGATGGCACGCTGGAGCTGCGCATGGCTGTGACGCGCTCCGAATTTGAGAGCTGGATCGCGGACGAGCTGGCGGCGATCGAGGGCTGCGTCGATTCGCTGTTCCAAAGCGCCGGAATTGGATTCGGGAGTGTAGACCGGGTGTTTCTCACTGGCGGAACTTCGTTTGTGCCCGCGGTGCGGAGCATTTTCGAACGCCGTTTTGGGGCGGATCGCGTCCGCCGGGGCAATGAATTCACCTCCGTTGCGCGCGGACTGGCACTGAGGGCTGCTGAAAGCCTGGCCTGACAATCCCCCTCTCCCCACGAGGATTGAATTCCTGACGGAGTCGCGAAGTCCCGCAAGCCCATCGCCATTTTTCCCTGTAGCGAAGCCGAAGGACCCGCGGTTGTTTTTGCCGTTGCTCTTGCTCCGAACGGAATGAAAAGCCGTGATGAGCGCGAATATGATAGCGTTATCTTCGCGACGAACTGCGGGCCTTGAGTTATATGCAATTGCAAGACTCGCGGTTGAACGCAAGGCAAGAGAAGCCGACGCTGCCGGCCGCAGTTATGCCAAAGGAGTTCCTTCATGTTGCAATCGCTCAATGGCAGGAATCTTGCCCAGGTTGCTCTGGCCGCTTTTCTCGCGGCTTCGCTAACTCCGTTGTCCGTTTGCCAGACGCAACCGGACAAGGGCGACGACGCCCGCCAGAGTTATGTGATCCACGAGACGACGCATCGCGTGCTGGTGGATGTCGTGGTCACCGATGACAAGGGCAAGCCGGTTCGTGGCCTGAAAAAGAGCGACTTTTCGGTGTGGGAAGACAAGAAGCCGCAAACGATTCTCTCCTTCGATGTGGAAGATGGCGACAAGCCCAGTTTTGTTCCGCCGAATTTGCCGCCGATGCCGCCGAATACCTTTCTCGACCTGCCCAAAGAGCCGGAGCAGGGGCCTTTGTATGTGCTGGTCTACGACATGGTGAACACGGAGTTGGCGGATCAGGCGACGACCTATCATCCGCTGCTGAACTTCATTGACAGCAAGCCAGCCGGGACGCGATTTGCCGTGTACGTGAACTCGGATGGACTGCATCTGATTCAGGGGTTTACCGCAGACAAAGCGCTGCTGCATACCGCGATCACCAGCCGCGGACCGGGACCGCATATCCCCAACCAGTTTTTGCTTGGCGGGAACTACGGCCGGGGTGAAGCGGGTGCTACGGTACAGCTCTTCAAGTTTCTGGCCGATTATCTCGCAGGCTTTCCGGGGCGCAAGAACCTGATTTGGATGTCGGGCGACTTGCCGGTTTCACTCAGCCCGGACCCCAACACCGAGGGTCAAGTCGACGTGGACGATGTGAAGCAGGCGCTGGAGGCGATGATGCGCAGCCAGATCGCCGTTTATCCGGTGGATGTGCGCGGGGTGGTGGTTGCTGAAGAGCGGGCTGGCGCGGCGCCGGGCGGCAGCAATTCGCCGACGACGGGGGCCGGCACGGGGATTTCAAAGACGCTGGGAGACGCGATGAATGCGGATGCGTTGGGCGCATTCACCGGGGGCCACGCGTACCACGGCGACAACGATCTGACGGCGGTGTTGCAGGAGGCAGTTTCAGATGGCGCAAGCTACTACACGCTGAGCTATTCGCCGACCAACGACAAGTACGATGAAATGCCGCGGAATATTGAGGTAGCTCTCGCGAAGAAGGGCTATCACCTCGAATACCGCCAGCTGTACTACGCGCTTCCTGACGATGAAGCGGCGCCAGCGGCGAAAGCCAACACGCCGGACGCGCGGTTCCTGGCAGCCAAGCAGGACGATACTCTGGTGACCAGCGTGGAACACGGCGCGCCGATGCTGCATGACCTGATTTTCCGCGCCTATCTGCAAGCCGATCCGCCGGCGATGGCTACTCCGCAGCAGATGGCGACTTTGGAAGATGAGCCAGCGTACTTTCGGACGCGAAAGAAAAATCAGACGCCCAAGCCGCTTGCGCCCGTCCAACTGCAACGGTACCGGATCGACTACACGGTGATCGATCCCCAGTTGCGGGCATTTGCGGAGAAGACAGGTCGCCCGGCGTCCATCGAGTTTGCAGCGGTGGCCTACGACGCGAACGGCCGTATGCTGAATGGCATGGTGAACGACGCGATGTCGCAGCCGCCGAGTCAGGCTGGCAATGCAGCAGACCCGAAGGCGCGGGCGATGTTTCGCGTGGAGCAGGAGTTGTATGTGCCGGCAGGCGCGGCGTGGATTCGCCTGGCGGTGCGGGATATGCTGACCAATCGGACCGGGACACTGGAGGTTCCGCTGCCGCTGGCGAGCGAGCCGAAGACGGCTGCGGGCGCGGGGCAGTGACCTTGAGCTAAGGAGGTGTGGTCAAGCGATCACCCGGTAGCCTTGGGATGCGTAGCTCGCTACTTCAGAATCGGTCGTGAGAAGCGCTAAATTTTCTGCGGTTGCTTGTGCAATCAGGATGCGGTCGAACGGGTCCTGATGAATCGGCGGGAGATGAGACACTCTTTCAACGTGGTTACGCTCGATACTGAGTTCAACGGCGGATAGTTCCTTTAATGCTCTTTCCCACCAGATGCGGGGATCGCCCACATGAAGCTTCCCCTTCATGCTCTTGACGACTACTTCCCAATAAGTAGCGACGCTCAAACAGTTCGAACCAGCGGCCACCAAGACACGGATTTCGTCGCTCAATCGAGGGTCGTTCGTCAGCGCGAATAGCACGACGTTTGTATCCAGCAAATACCGACTCAAAAGTCACCCGCGAGGAAGCGGTCTTCGTCGATGGGATCGTCCCAACCGGGATAAAGCTTGATGATGTCTTTCATGCCGCCGAAGATAACTTTCGGGCGTTTGGCGACCATGAGAGTGGTCAACTGGGCCACTGGTTGGCCATGGCGCGTAATAATGACATCCTCGCCCGCTTGGACGGCGCGGATCAACTGGGGGAGGCGATTTTTTGCTTCGGCAGTGCTGACGACCATGACAAGAGAATAGCGCAAATTATAGCTAAAATATATAGCCATAATTTGCCGGGAGAACTGAAAAGCCAAAGGCCCGCGTCTCGGGATGAGAAGCGGGCCTTTGACTTTGTTTAGGTTCAGGTTTAGCTGACCACCGTCTCCTTGGCGGCTTCGCGGGCGGCGGCTTCCTTGGCTTCCTTGGCGGCTGCTGCTACCGTGGTTGCCAATTGGCCGAGGTCCGAGGCCATGCGCTCAGTGGTGAAGGCTTCGATAACGTCGCCTTCCTTGAGGTCGCTGAAGCCGGTCAGGCCTACGCCGCACTCCATGCCGTTGGTGACTTCCTTCACATCGTCCTTGAAGCGGCGAAGCGAGGCGATCTTGCCCTTGAAGACCTGCTCCGTGCCGCGCATCAGGCGGATTTCCGCGTCGCGGCGCAGAACGCCGTCGGTGACGCGGCAACCGGCCACGGTGCCCACCTTGGGAATGCGGATGACGTTGATGACTTCCGCGCGGCCAAGTGAGCTTTCCTTGAACGTCGGATCGAGGAGGCCGAGCATGGCTTTGCGAATCTCATCCTGCAACTCGTAGATGATCGAGTGCAGGCGGATTTCCACGTTTTCCTGCTGAGCCAACTCCTGCGACTTGCGCTCGGGGCGGACGTTGAAGCCGATGATGATCGCGTTCGAGGCCGAGGCGAGCAGGATGTCGCTTTCGGTGATCGCGCCCACGCCGGAGTGAATGACCTTGATGCGCACCTTCTCGGTGGACATGCGGACCAGCGAGTCGGCAATGACCTCGACGGAGCCCGTAACGTCGCCCTTGATGATGAGCGGCAGATCTTTGACGCCCGCGGTGCGAATCTGTTCCGCAAGGCCTTCGAGAGAGACGCGGCTGCTCTTGGCAAGCTGGGCCTCGCGTTCCTTCATCTTGCGGTACTGGGCGATGCCCTTGGCCTTGTCGCGATCGGCAACGACCAGGAAGGTATCGCCGGAGTCCGGCATGCCTTCCAAGCCGAGCACTTCGACCGGGGTCGAGGGCCCGGCTTCGACGATGGTGCGGCCACGGTCGTCGAACATGGCGCGAACCTTGCCGAAGGTGTTGCCGACGATGAAGCTCTCGTTGACGTGCAGGGTGCCGTTCTGCACGAGGACGGTGGCGACGGTGCCGCGTCCGCGATCCAGCTTGGCTTCGAGCACTGTACCCACGGCTTTGCGGCCAGGGGTGGCCTTGAGAACCTTGTCGTCGGTGACTAGGCAGATCATCTCCAGCAGATCGTCGAGACCGATGCGCTTCTTGGCGGAAACGTTGACGTAGAACGTATCGCCGCCCCACTCGTCCGGGACGAGGCCGCGGTCGGCAAGCTGCTTCTGCACCTTGGCCGGATCGGCGTCGGGTCGATCGATCTTGTTGATGGCGACGAGGATCGGCACGCCGGCTGCCTTGGCGTGATCGATAGCTTCAATGGTCTGAGGCATCGGGCCGTCGTCTGCTGCGACAACGATGACGGCGAGGTCGGTGACCTTGGCGCCACGGGCACGCATACGGGTAAAGGCTTCGTGACCGGGGGTATCGAGGAAGACGATCTCGCGGCCGTTGGCCGGAGAGCCTTCCTTGGCGAACTTCACCTTGTAAGCGCCGATGTGCTGGGTAATGCCGCCAGCTTCGCCGGATGCCACGTCGGTTTCGCGGATGGCGTCGAGCAGCGAGGTCTTGCCGTGATCGACGTGGCCCATAACGGTGACCACAGGCGATCGCGGTACTTCCAACTCGTCGATGTTGTCGCTTTCCAGGATCTCTTCGATGGCCTGGTTGGCGATTTCATCTTCGTAACTGATAACCGTGGCGCCGGCGCCGAAGCGGGCGGCAACATCCTTAACCATTTCGGCGTCGAGGGACTGGTTGACGGTAACGAAGACGCCGCGCATGAGCAGCGTTCCGACTAGATCTTTGGCTCGAATTTCGAGCTTTTCCGCCAGATCCTTGACGGAAATGCCTTCGGTGACGGTGATTTCACGCGTAACCGGCGGCATTTCGCTGGAGCCCATGTACGCTCCGCCGAAACGCGGCGGCGGCGTAAAGCCCTTCATCGGGCCTTCTTTGGTCTTGGGATACTGCTGGCGGCCACGGCCACGCGACGGGCCGGTAGGACGCGGGGCGCGGGGCGCTTCACCCGCAGGCGGTGCTCCACCGGGTGCGCCGAAGCCGCCGGGACGCGGGGCGCCAAAGCCGGGACGGGCTCCGAAGCCCGGACGAGCGCCCGGACCACCGGGACTCATGGGTCCGGAGCCAGCGAAGCCAGGACGCGTCGGGTGCTTGGGACGCGGTCCGCCGGGGAACTGGCCGGGCGCACCCTGATTCTGGAAGCCTGGATTTCCCTGGAACTGATTCGGATAACCGCCCTGAGGGCGAGGCGTAAAGCCGGGACGGCCGCCTGGTCCACTCGGACCGCTGGGACCACCCTGTCCGCCGCGATCAAAGATAGGACGGCCGCGCTGGATGCCGGCGTTCGGACCAGCCGCCGGAGCAGCGGAAGGCGGCGGTGGCGGAGGAGCCTTGTAGACGGGGCGCGGCCCGGTCTGCGGCATGACGACCTTGCGCGGCTGGACGACGGGAGCAGGCGGCGCAACGGCGACAGGTTCCGGCGCGGGAGCTTCCGCAACGGGTTGGGCGACAACTGGCGCAGGCGAGGCAGCTACCGGCTGCGCGCCATTGCTCGCCGAATGGCTGGCTGCAATGGGAACCGGAGCTTCCGCAACGGGAGCGGGCGCCGGTTCGGCGACGGCGACTGCCGCTGGCGGAGCTGCGACTTTGGCCGGTTCAACGACGGGAGCAACCTGGACTTCCGGTTCAGCGGCAACGGTCTTTGCGGGCTGCGCAACAACGGCAGCCGGCGGGGCCGCGACGGGCGAAGGAACAACCGCGGCTGGAGTTGCGGCCACGGGCGGCTTAACCACCACGGCAGCCGGCGGCGCAACGGCGACTGCAGGACGAGCAGCCGGAGATCCAGATTGCGAACTGGCCGCTGGACGCGCAATGACCGGCCCGGCAGGCGGACGCGAGGCGATGGCCGGAGTCGATGCAGGAGGCGCGACATGGACAATCGGCGGAGCCTGGCGAGGCTGCGGCACGATCCTGCGCGGCTCAGGCCGGGGAGCCGGAGTAACGAAACGCGGCGGAACAGGCGGTGTAGACGTCGCGGGACGAGCAATTCCGGAACCGCTAGTCGAGGCGGCCTGGCTGGAACCTGCAGCGGGAGCCGGTGGGCGCACCACGACCGCGGGCGGCGCCGATGCCGGACGCTGCGGGTATTGCGCCGCGCGCTCTGCTTCCTGCTTGCGCGCCAGAATCGCCTTCATCACATCGCCGGGCTTGGAGACATTCGAGAGGTCGATCTTGGGGCGATTGTCCTGCTCGGAACGAGAACTCGCGGATGGCGCAGGCCGGGACCCGCGTTCAAAATAGTTACGCACGCGCACGGCCTCATGCTCCTCAATGGAACTCGAGTGGGTCTTGCCGTCCGCCAGATTCATATGTTCCAGTGCGTCGAGAATCTGTTTACTCTTGACTTCCAGCTCACGCGCCAGATCGTTAATTCGAACCTTACTCAATCCGCCTCTTTTCGTTGTCCTGCCCTATGTCGGTTAACTGGTCATAGCAACCTCACGGCACGCTAAAACTTGGCCTATTGCTATTATCCTCTGAAACCGTGAATCCATGTTTACGGAGCGGCGCAACTTACGCATCGCCCCGCTCCTCGCCCGAACCCGCATCCAGATCGTTCCCTTGATCCATCGCCGCTTCTTCCACTTTTTCCGTATCTTCCAGCACCGCTTCCGGAGAAACCTGCTTCAATTCGCGCGCTGGAACCACGTCTTCGGCTTCCACCGGATGCGGACGCTCCGGATCGGCGGCGTTTTCGACTTCCATCGTTTCCGTTGCTGCGTCGTCGTGCTTCGATTCTGGCTTCAGCTCCGCAGTCGCTTCTTCCGCTGGTTCTTCCGGCGTGCCCGGCTCGACAACTTCGTCGGTGGCAGCCCCAGCCGTAGCACTCGGATTGGCTTCGCCCTCTTCGTACTGGCCGAAGTAGTGCCGCACGGCGACGCTGATGCGTTCCAGCGTCTTTTCGCCGATGCCGGGGATCTCTTCGAGTTGCTCGGGCGTCATATCGGCCAGGCTCTCGACCGTGGTGATGCCCGCAGCCACCAGCTTCTGGATGATGCTCTCGCCCAACTCGGAAACAGCCTCGATCGGCGTCGAAGGACCGCTGGAGAAGCCGCTCATCTGCTGCTCCACTTCCTGGCGCTTCTCTTCCTCGCTCTTGATGTCGATCTTCCAGCCGAGCAGTTTTGCCGCCAGACGCACATTCTGGCCTTTTTTGCCGATGGCCAGCGATAGCTGCGTGTCGTCGACGATGACTTCGAGCTGTTTGTCGGCCAGATCGACGATGGAAACGCGGCTGACCTTGGCCGGCTGCAAAGCCTTTTCAGCGAAAGTGGTGATCTCTTCGTTGTACTCGATGATGTCGATCTTTTCGCCGCGCAGTTCGCGGATGATCGACTGGACGCGCATGCCCTTCATGCCGACGCAGGCGCCGACCGGATCGACGTCCTTGTCGCGGCTCATGACGGCGATCTTGGTGCGCTCGCCGGCTTCACGGGCAATGGCGCGGATGACGACCGTGTTGTCGTAAATCTCGGGGACTTCGGACTGGAAGAGGTTCGAAACCAGCTCCGGCGCGGCGCGGGAGACGACTACTTGCGGCCCCTTGGCGGCGCGATCGACCTTGAGCAGCACCACGCGGATGCGCTCGCCAACCGAGAACTGCTCGAGGCGCGACTGCTCGCGCTTGGGCATGCGGGCTTCCGCTTTGCCCAGGTCGATGATGATGTCCTGGCCCTCGATGCGCTTGACGGCCGCGGAAAGCACTTCCTTTTCGCGATGCGCGTACTCGTTGAAGACGGTATCGCGCTCGGCCTCGCGCACCTTCTGGAAGATGACCTGCTTGGCGAGCTGCGCGGCAATGCGGCCCAGCGGGCGCGTGTCCTTATAAAGGCGAATCTCCGAGCCGGGCTCAAGTTCCGCGCCGGCGGCCATTTCTTGAGCCTCAACAAGCGTGATCTGATTGACCGGGTCTTCGATCTCTTCCTCGTCGCTCATCACCGTCTTGTAGGCGTACACCTTGATTTCGCCGGTTTCCTTGTCCAGCTCGCCGCGCATGTTTTCCTGCGTTTTGTAGTACTTGCGGGTAGCGAGGGCGATCGCCTCTTCGACCGCCGAAACGACGATCCCCGGGTCAATGCTCTTTTCGCGGCTCAACAACTCAATGCTCTGGTACAACGCGCTGGACATATGCTTCTGCTTTCCTTGCCCCGAACTTCAGGTACGGGCTTGCTTGGGGATGGGCCGGTGGAAACAAATCTTTAACCAGCCTTCAAAAGTGGAGTTTCTGGCTCCGAATTGCGGGCCTAGAACTCCGGAACCAGATGCGCCTTCTCAATATTGCCGAGGGCGATTTCGACCGAACTCACGCCGGTCTTGCGGGCCTTGCTGTTTTGTTTCGTCGCGGTCAGGTCGAGCGTGACCGTATCTTCCTTCATCGCCGTCAGCCGCCCCTGCCAATGGCGATTGCTGGCGATCGGCTCCAGGGTCTGAATCTTGACCAAGGAACCTCTAAACCGTTCAAAATCTACCTGCCGGGTCAGCTTGCGATCCAAGCCCGGTGAACTGGCCTCAAGCACATATTCGCTATCTGGAACCAGGTCTTCCACGTCGAGCAAAACGCCAAAATCGCGGCTGAACGCGGCGCAATCCTCATGCGTGAGCCAGGAAAGATGCTCGGGATTCAACTCGCCGGTCGTAAACCTCTCCGGAACGGCCAAAGCCATATCGATCTCGATGGCGCCCTCTGGATTGGATGCAACAGCGGCTCGCTGGGCTGCCGCCGCGGCCGCCTGCCGGGCGCGCCCTTCGGCGTTCTTCTCCAGATAGACGCATAACGTGCGGTTCTTCGCTTGGCCGATGAACTCCACGTCCACCACATCCAGCCCTAGCGATCCCGCGACCCGGTCTGCCGCCTTGCGAATTTCGTCCTGCTTTGCCGCCATCTGCTCCAGCTCAGTCGCCCCAAATTCCGGCGAAAACTACCAAAACCCACGCGATTCAGGCCTGCGTCCGGCCCAATTTTGCCCCAAAGAAAAAGTGGGCTGTAAGCCCACTCCTCTCTCCGACCCCCGGTTTGCGCACGGCGGCACGGACAAATTCGTCTGCTTTATTAGAATACGGCCAAACCGCGAGAAATTCAATGCGCGATGGCTTGTTTTGCTCTTACCGGGCGAATGCCTGAGAAGTTAGGCTGCTCAATCCGCTGCGCTCTTGACGACGACCATATAACGTATATACGATTTGCGGAATGGACGTGCATTTCACTCGGAACGGGCTCGACTTCGTGTGGAACGCAGACAAAGCTGTCGCGAACGTAAGAAAGCATGGAATTCGTTTTGAGGCAGCATCTCTCGTCTTCCTCGATCCATTCGTTCTGTTCGGGGACGCGAGCGTCGGCGGCGAGTTAAGGGAAGCAGCAATCGGCCAATCGGAAGGCCTCAAGCTCGTCTTCGTCGTTCACATGGCATGCGAAGGCGAAGAGATTCGCATCATTTCAGCACGGGAAGCTACGTCAAGGGAACGGAGAGACTATGAAAACAATGCGTGACCGTCTCAAGCAGCGCATGCGGAAAGACCGGCCAATGACGGTGATCAGCATGCGTATTCCAGACGATGTGATCGACGACCTGAAAGAGATCGCACCGACTCTCGGATTTTCCGGCTATCAGCCGCTCATGCGCGCTTACATTGGGCAAGGTCTGCGCAAAGACCTGGCACGCCTGGAAAACTCGCCGGAGCAGCGGCTCACGGAAAGCCTCCGTCGCCTTGGGGTTTCGGATGAGATCATCTCCGATGCGCTTGCCGATGCGAAGCGGCTTGTGACTTCAGCCGTGGCGGACGACGAGGTGGAGATTTTCGCCTGACCGCTATCCAAGCGGCCCGCTCCAGACAGTCGCATAAGTCTGCCCGCACCCAAACCGCACAGCGATTCGGGCCGGAGACGTCCCAACGGCACCCGCAAAACTGAGCGCCATAGGTGCTCCTTTATCCCAGCCCAGGCCAACGGCCTGGGTTTCGGGTGCCAATAGCGAGATCGAAGGGCTGAAGGCCCGGCATATCGGCTCCCATTTCCCTCCATGCGATTACCCTTCCGATCCTTGTTGCACAGAATTAAATCCATTTTGCATACAATGAGGGAAAACCAGTTAACAGCATCCGCAATCACAGCGATCCACGGCAAATAGGCATGAATTGGCGGCAAAAGTGGCACAAAAGCACGCAAAATGTGCCAAGTAACCTACCACTAAGCAATACCGAATCAGCACATTATGGCTGATTTTTCAGCAAAACACCCCACCCCCCGGTTTTCGCCCAGCAATTGAGATCGGATTAGCTCGCCCTACGCAGGCTGAGACCAGATATTCAGTTCACGGAATCGCTCTTGGGCAGCGCGTGTATTCTGCTGCTCTGGAGACTCACATGCACCTGAATCGCCTCTGCCGCGTCGCTGCCGGTTTTTCTCTGCTCGCTGTTGTTGCCTTTAGCCTTGCGCAGACCGCCGCGCCGGATGCGGCCAGATCTGTTACGGCCAGCTCCGATGAGACGGCCGGCAAAGTGTGGTGGGCGCATGTGCAGTATCTGGCCAGCGACGCCATGCAGGGGCGGCAAACCGGAAGTCCGGAGTTCCTGAAAGCAGCGGCCTACGTCGTGGAACAGTTCAAGTCCTACGGGCTGAAACCTGCGGGCGTAGCTGGAGGGTGGTATCAGCCGGTGCATTTTGACGTGCAGCGGGTTTTGGCGGATAAATCAACGATTGGCCTCATGATCGACGGCAAGGCGACGCCGCTGGTACTGGGGAAGGATGCGATTCTCGGCACGCGTTCGCAGCAGCCGAAGACGATCGATGCTCCGCTGGTGTTCATCGGCTACGGTCTGCATCTGCCGGAGGCGAAGTATGACGACTTCGACTCGGCCGACGTGCCGAAGGACGCGCTCAAGGGCAAGATCGTGGTCTATCTGAATGGCGGACCCGCCGATCTGCCGGGACCGCTGAAGTCCTTTGCGCGGACGACGCCGTTTATCAAGGCTATCCGCGATGCCGGAGCCGTGGGCGCGATCTCGATTCCGACGCCCAAGTCGATGGATTTCGGATGGTCACGCGTGGCAAGCTCAGCTTCGCAGCCAGGGATGCGGCTGGCGGCAACTGCCGACGAGGCCGAGGTCGAAAAACGCCATCCGGCACTGACTAACGACCACGGCGAGCTGTTCACGGCCACGTTTAATCCGGGCGAAGCCGAGAAGCTTTTCGCCGGCACCGGGCACACCTTTGCCGAAATGCTCGCGCTCGCCGACGCGCAGAAGCCGCTGCCTCGCTTCGCTCTCGGAAAAGGACTTTCTGCAACGGTGACGACCGAAGTCACCCATGTCGAGTCGCCGAATATCGCCGCCAAACTCGAAGGCTCCGACCCCACACTTAAGTCCGAATACGTTCTGGTGTCTGCGCATCTGGACCATCTCGGCGTAGGTGAACCGATCAACGGCAAGACCATTTATGCAGGAGCGATGGACGACGCTTCCGGGGTTGCGACAGTGCTGGAAGTGGCGAAGAAGTTCTCGGAAGCGAAAACGCACCCCAAACGCTCGATGCTCTTTCTGGTCTTCACTGCGGAGGAAAAAGGTCTGCTCGGTTCGCGGTATTTCGCCAGTCATCCGACGGTGCCGGAAAACGCGATCAAGGCCGATCTGAATCTGGATATGTTTATGCCTATTTTCCCGCTCAAGAAGCTGCATGTGCAGGGCTTGGAGCAATCGACGCTGGCTGATCAGGCGCGCGCCGTCGGCGCTGAGCATCACATTGAGATTGCCGTCGATCCCGAGCCGGATCGCAACTCGTTCATCCGCACCGACCAATACAGCTTTGTGCAGGCGGGCGTGCCGGCTCTGGCCTTTAAATTTGGCTGGACCGCCGGCTCATCCGAATACAAGGCCTGGCGAGCGTGGCTGGCGCAGCGCTATCACTCGACCGATGACGATCTCACGCAGCCGGTGGACTTTGCCGCCGCCGCGCAGTTCAACAGATTTCTCGCCGATCTGGCGCGAAACGTCGCCGACGACCCCAGCACGCCGCACTACCTTGATACCAGCTTTTTCAAGCGGTTTGAAACGCGACGGTAACGGAATTTGGCTGATCTAATGCAGCCCAAGTCGATATTGGATGGTCTAATGCATACAGCGTAGCGGGGTGGTTACCTTTACACTCTATTCGCGGCGCCGTTGTATGTGGTATACATCTTCCACACCGCAAGCGGCGCTTTTGGAGGGTTTATGTCAAAGATGGCGTACTTTAATTCGTACCTGTCGACCGCCAACAAGTCCATTGTTTATAACGTATTGAAGACCTCGGACGGATGGAACGTGGAGGTAATCGTGCCCCCGCGCATTCCTGCGTCTGACAGAGTTAAGGTTCTTGAATGGCTGCGAGATTACAAGGGACAGGTGAAAGCTGCGCACCCGCTTTGGTCTACGGTCCTCCACCCCTCCTTGAACCGTTACGTACTGGAGATTCGGAAAACTAACAGCGATAAAGAGTTGATTGCTACCGGAGAACAGTTAAAGTCCATATGCGGAGAGATTTTGGAATATGCCTGAGGATGATGGCAATAAGAGCACAGATGAAGCTGGTACAGTCCTTCCGGCCGTCTCTGCTGAAGAGCTCCCCGCAATAAATCCGCCTCAAACGAAGACTCCGATCAGTTTCAACCAGCAGGTGAACAACTTTCAGCAGATTCCTCCCTCCGCTTGGGACGGTTTAACTCCCGAGCAACGTTTAGAGTTGACGCGGTCTATCCTCGCGCAGATGGACGCTATGGACAAAAGGCATTACGATTTTGCGATTACGCACGTGAATGCCGAAGCGAAGCGCGGAACGGTCGGCACGATTTGCGGCTCAATCATAGCGCTGGTCGGATTTTCGATGGCGGGGTATTTGGCGCTTCACGGCCAAACGATTGCAGCCCTAAGCATCTCCATGCCCTTGGCCACTATTTTGGCGATAGTAGTGGGCAACCGATTTGTGTCTCGCCCTTAATCGTTATCAAAATCATCACGTGGATTTAAGCTGGGTCCCGCAGGATAATCAATCCTCTTGACCACTCCGCTACAATAACCAGAAGCTCCCGCGCCGGCCGAGCATATTGCGCCCTTGAAGCTCAAGAGACGCCGGGAGCATCTGATACTTATGTTGACTCACCCTTTGCCCGAAGCTTTGACTTTTGACGATGTGCTGCTGGTCCCGGCACACTCTGACGTTGTTCCGACCCAGGTAAGCACTCAGACTCAGCTCACCAAGCACATTACGCTGAATACGCCGCTGATTTCGGCCGCCATGGATACGGTGACCGAGTCGCGGATGGCGATCGCCATGGCGCAGCAGGGCGGCATCGGCATTGTGCATCGCAATCTGTCGATCACGGACCAGGCGGGCGAAATCGACAAGGTGAAGCGCTCGGAAAGCGGCATGATCGTGGATCCCGTGACCATTGAGCCGGACCAGCCGATTGCCGCTGCGCTTGAAGTGATGCGCCGCTACAAGATTTCCGGCGTGCCGGTGACGCGCGGCAAGCGCCTGGTCGGCATCCTGACCAACCGCGATCTGCGCTTTGAGTCCCGCACCGATGTGCCGATTGGCGACGTGATGACCAAGACCGACCTGATCACCGTCCCGGTCGGAACGACTCTCGAAGAGGCGGAGTTGATCCTGCACAAGCATCGCGTGGAAAAGCTGCTGGTGGTTGACGACCAATACCAGCTCAAAGGGCTGATTACCGTCAAGGACATCCAGAAAAAGCTGAAATATCCGAATGCTTCCAAGGATTCGAAGGGCCGGTTGCGGGTTGGTGGAGCGATCGGCGCGACTGGCGACTTTCTGGAGCGCGCCGCGGAACTGGTTCGCGCCCGCGCCGACGTGCTGGCCATCGACTCGGCACACGGGCATTCTTCGCGCGTGCTCGAAGCGGTGAGCGAAGTGAAGAAGGCCTTCCCCAACATTGGTCTGCTAGCCGGCAACGTGGCCACATACGACGGCGCCTTGGCGCTGATCGACGCGGGCGCGGACGCGATCAAGGTCGGCTTCGGACCCGGCTCCATCTGCACCACGCGCATGGTCACCGGCGCCGGTATGCCGCAGATTACGGCCGTCGCCGAGGCCTATCGAGCGGCCAAGGAACACGGTATTCCTGTGATTGCCGATGGCGGCATCAAGTATTCAGGCGAAGTAACCAAGGCTATCGCCGCCGGCGCCAGTTCCGTGATGATCGGGTCGCTCTTTGCCGGCGTGGATGAAAGCCCGGGCGAAACGATCCTCTACCAGGGACGCAGTTTCAAATCCTACCGCGGGATGGGCTCGCTGACCGCGATGGCGCTTGGCTCCAGCGAACGCTATTTCCAGGCTAGCGACGATGCCGGTTCTTCGGCTGAAAGCGTCGAAAATGTGGTGCAGCGCGAGCGCTCCAGCCAGAACCGCCTCGCGAAGTTCGTGCCCGAGGGGATTGAAGGCCGAGTTCCCTATCGCGGACCGCTGGAAGGCATGGTGCTGCAACTGGTAGGCGGGCTGCGCTCCGGCATGGGCTATCTAGGTTGCGGGACCATTGCGGATCTCCAGGAAAACGCTAAGTTTGTGCGCATTACCGGCGCAGGATTGCGCGAGAGCCATGTCCACGATGTCATCATCACCCGCGAGGCGCCCAACTACCATGTGGAGTAATGACAATGTCCAGTAGCGTGGCTCCCCCGCCAGCCGCCGGCGACACGGCCCGCACCCGAGTTAGCTTTGGCCATTGGGCCAGGGCTTGGCTTCCGGTCGTTGTGTGCATCGGGGTCATCGGCTTGGAATCGACCGTTGCCTTTGGCGCCGACCACACCAGTGCTCCTCTGCAACGCTTCTTCGAGTTTCTGCTCCATCGCCATTTCACCCAGCCGGAGTGGTGGCGTTTACATATGACCATTCGTAAGGGCGGTCACTTTACCGGTTACGGCATTCAGTCGGTTGCCTGGTTCCGCGCCTTTTGGATGACGTGGCGCACGGACGACCCTGCTCGCAACCGCGTCGCCGTTCACGGCCTGGCGATGATGGGAACCTTTTTCATCGCCTCCTGCGATGAGTTTCACCAAACATTTCTGCCCAACCGCAGCGGCTCTTTCTGGGATGTCATGCTCGACTGCTCCGGAGCGTTGGTGCTGCAGGTCGTGATTTGGTTGTGCATGAGAAGACGCATCCGATCCTGAGCGGGGAGTGGTGCAAAATCCCGGCATTCGTGCATCCTTGGCGGCCATTTTGCCATCTGGATAAGGTACAGTTTCATGCGGATTTCAGTCCTCGGACTCGAATGGAAGAAGCAACTTCATCCCACAGAAAATTCCTAGGGGAAATGCATGGCAAGTTCCACCGGAGTTCTAACCGGTAACGACTCGATTCCCGATTCGCCAGGACAATCTCAGGCGGCCGGGTCGAAAACGGTACAGAATCCAAATCCTGCGGTTCATGACCATGCGAATTGGAAGCCGCGGGTCAATCCCTGGGCCATTGCCGCCACGGTTGCTTTAGCTGCGTTCATGGAGGTGCTGGACACCTCCATCGCCAACGTAGCGTTGCCGCACATTGCCGGCGACCTCGGCGCCAGCACCAATGAAGGCACATGGGTGCTGACCAGCTATCTGGTGTCCAACGCCATTGTGTTGCCGATCGGCGGCTGGGCCTCGAGCGTAATCGGCCGCAAGAACTTTTTCCTGCTTTGCATCACCATTTTCACGGTCGCCAGCTTTCTCTGCGGGATCGCGCCTTCCCTGCCCATTCTGCTGCTCTGCCGCGTGCTGCAGGGCGCCGGCGGAGGCGGCTTGCAGCCCATGGCCCAGGCCATCATGGCCGACTCTTTCGATGAACGCAAACGCGGACAGGCCTTTGCGCTCTACGGCCTGGTCTCGGTGCTTGCTCCCTCGATCGGCCCGTCGCTGGGCGGCTGGATCACCGACAACTACTCCTGGCGCTGGATCTTTTACATCAATATCCCGGTCGGCATTCTGGCCTACCTCATGGTCACGCGCCTCGTGGACGATCCGCCATGGATCAAGCCGGACCGAAAGCGCATCTTCAACATGGATTACATGGGACTTGCCTTCCTGGCTTTGGCCATGGGCGGCTTGCAGATCATGCTCGACAAGGGCGAAGAAAACGACTGGTTCTCGTCGAACTTCATTCGGTTTTTCCTGGTCATGTTCATCGTTGGCATGATCGGCCTGATTGTCTGGGAGTTGAAGAAGAAAGACCCGCTGATCAACCTGCGTCTTTTCAAATACAAGAACTTCGCCATCTGCTGCTTTCTCATGATGCTGATTGGCGGCGTGCTCAACGCCAGCACAGTGTTGCAGCCGCAGTTCCTGCAGCAGTTGCTCGGCTATACGGCCACCAACGCAGGGCTGGCGCTGACAGGCGGCGGTATTTCCCTGCTGGTGGTGATGCCTTTTGCCGGCTGGGCCACGGGCAAGTTTCCCGCGCGCAACATCGCCGCGGTCGGCTTCTGCTTCTTTGCGCTTTCGTTCTGGCTGACCACGCGCGACCTGAGCCTGAACATGAGCTTCGCCAACGCAAGCTGGCTGCGCGTGATTCAACTCGCGCCCATCCCGTTCTGCTTCATTCCCATCACCACGGCAGCTTATATCGGGACCCCCAGGGAGCAAAGCAATCAGGTTGCCGGACTGATCAACTTCGTTCGCAACATCGGCGGCAGCATCTTCATCGCCGTCACGGGCGCCGCTGTGACCAACCGCGATTTGTGGCATCAGGCGCGGTTGCAGGAGAGCATGACCTCTCTGAACATCCCCTACAGCCAGTACCGGCAGGGGTTGACCCATTCGCTGGGCCAGAGCTTTGGCGGCCCACAGGGTGCGGGAATGGCCAGGGGCAGTATCTATAACCAGCTCCAGCAGCAATCCGGCATGTTGGGGTATCAGGATGTCTACAAGATGCTCTTCTGGATGGCGATTGGGATGATCTTCTTTGCCTTTCTGTTGAGCAAGAACAAGCCCGGCGGCGGGGGCAGCAGCGCGGCGATGCACTGAGATACGGTACACGCCGCAGGCCAGTGCTTATCGCGGAATGGAAAAAGCCACCAGCGCGTCTCCGAGCGGCTCCTCCGGAATCGCCTGGTGTCCGCCTGCGGCAATCACCAGATACTGCTCTCCGCCAGCCTCGTAGGTCATCGGCGTTGCGTTTCCTCCGGCTGGCAACTCTGCCTCCCACAGCATCTTTCCGGTCGAGGAGTCGAAGGCGCGGATGTGCTGGTCTGTAGTTCCAGCGATAAAAACCAGTCCCCCGGCGGTTGCGATCGATCCTCCCAGGCTGATGGAGCCCGCCGGGACTGCTGGATGTTTCCCGCCGAAATTCTCCATCGTACCCAGAGGAACCTGCCAGCGGATGCTTCCCGAAGCGAGATCTAGCGCGGTGAGAGTGCCCCACGGTGGCGCGCCGCACGGCAAATCCGACGGCGACTGCAAGAAGCGGCGCAACATGGCATAGGGCGTGCCGCGCTGGGCGCCGTAGCTGCCGTCTTCGTTATCGGACGCAACCTTGTCGCGTGGGATCAGCCGCACGCGAGCAGGAAGATTGTTGGTATTCACGAAGAGCAAGTGCTGCACAGGATCGTACGAGTAGCCGCTCCAGTTCATGCCGCCAACATTTCCCGGCGCAGACAGCGTTCCTTGGATGCTGGGCGGCGTGAAAATCCCGTCGTTGCGCAGTTTTGCGATTGCGGCGCGGCAGAACTCGCGATCGGCTGGAGTCAGCCCCCAGGCTAGGTCGGCGGTCAGGCTTTGCGGCGCAACCGCCGGCAAGACAACTGGAAACGGCTGGGTTGGCGACGCCATTTCCCCCGGAACATCGCTTTTCGGCACGGGCCGCTCTTCCACGGGAAATATTGGCGCACCGGTATCGCGATCGAGAACGTATAGAAACCCGGTCTTATTGCCCTGGACAACAGCATCGACCTGTTTGCCGCCATGAGGAATCGTGGCGAGCAGCGGCGGAGACGCCGTGTCGTAGTCCCATAGATCGTGATGCACCAGTTGAAATCCCCATGCCAGCTTGCCTGTCTTCGCGTCGAGCGCAACGACCGAGTTGGCCCATCTGTCATCGCCAGGGCGCAAGCCGCCGTAGTAGTCCGGGCTGGCGGCTCCGGTCGGGACAAAGACCAGGCCGCGAGCTGCGTCCACGGTCATGATCGACCAGGCGTTGGCCGCGCCGGAGGCCCATTTCTCTGAAGAGACGGCTGTCGGGCTGGCCGTGATGTTACGGCGGATCGGGTCCCAGCTCCAGCGCAAGGCGCCGGTGCGGGCGTCGTATGCGCGCACCACTCCCAGCGGCATGTCGGCGCGGTTGTTGTCGTCGATGGCCGAGCCAACGATGACCAGGTCGCCTATGGTGACCGGCGGCGAAGTCATGTGATACCAGCCCTGGTGGTGCTCGCCGAGCCCGGCGCTGGTGTAGCCGGGCACGTCGCGCAAATTCACCTGGCCATGATCGGCGAAGTCGGCGCAGGGCTTGCCAGTTGCGGCGTCCAGCGCGATCAGCCTTGCGTCAAGCGTGGACTCAAAGATGCGCCGCGCGCAAGGCTCGGCTCCTTTTCGCCCAGAATCGATCCATGTGGCGACGCCGCGGTTGATGAGGCCATCTCCATAATCTAGACTGCGATCGATCTGAGGATCGTAGGCCCAGCGCTGCGTTCCGGACTGCGGATCAAGCGCGATCACTTGGTTGAACGGCGTGGTCAGATAGAGCGTGCCATCCACCATGATCGGTGTGGTTTCAAAGCCACTGCGTTTCTGACCGTTGTTTCCGTTCGAAATGTCTCCGGTATGGAAGACCCATGCGACCTTGAGCCGCGCGACCGTATCGCGATTGATTTGTGTCAGCGATGAGAAGCGCATGCCGCCTGCATCGTTGCCGTAGCTCGGCCAGTCGATCTCTTTGGGAGTTTGCGCCAAGGCTGTTATGACCAACCAATTCGCAATTGCTCCGATGGCAATCGCCCTGCAAGCTTGTTTCCAACGCAGTATCTTCATAAGCCAAGAAATATCGTGAAGGCTTCGCTTTTGCAAAGGCTTTGGGACAAGCGGGACGGTGCTGGGACGAACGGGAACTGCCGAAGTTTTCTTTGCATTGCTCTTCAATTTACGTGGCGCGATGGCTGCATGAGACGGCGTCTTTGGGTTACTGTGGAATTCATGCCGGGGAATGCCCAATCCGCAAGCAGCCGCTACGCCGTGGTGACACGGACGCAGACCGTTCTGCTGGTCTGCCTGGGATTCACCGCGCTCGGCATACTCAATTTCGGATACCGCTATCTTGACGACCTGGCTCGGGACCGCACCGGCACCTTCGGCATACGCCTGTTCGAGGAGATGACCGGCGTTTATGCCGGCCTCGCGCTGTTCCCGTTGTTCCTGTCGTTGATTCGGTGGGCGCGCATCCGAAGAGACAACTGGTGGCGCACGATCCCGCTGAATGTGCTGATATTTCTGGTAATCTCCGCGTGTGACACCACGCTGATGGGCGCTTGCCGCAGCCTGCTTGCTCCTCTTTTTGGCCTGGGCGCATACGACTACGGCAATATGACTTTTCGCTACCCAATGGAGTTTGCGCAACATGTGCTGCTCTTCTCCGTGGCCGCAAGCACCATTTATTTCATCGACTCCTATCGTGACGCGCGCAACCGGCAGATGGCTTCCGCCGATCTCGAAGCGCGGCTGGCTGAGGCGCAGTTACAGAATCTGCGCTTGCAGCTCCAGCCGCATTTTCTCTTCAACGCTCTGAACGCCATTTCCTCCGTCATGCACGAAGACGTCTCCCGCGCCGACACGATGCTGGCGCAGCTCAGCGATCTGTTGCGCCAGACGCTGCATCTCGGCCACGCGCAGGAGATCCCGCTCAAAGACGAACTCGCCCTGCTCAAGCTGTATATCGCGGTGATGGAGGGGAGGTTCGCCGAAGATCTGCATGTTGAGTTCGAGATCGACCCTGCGTTGGCCGAGGTTCCCGTTCCTCAGCTAATCCTCCAACCGCTGGTCGAGAACGCCATCCGCTACGGACGCGGCACACATGCTTCGAGTCTTCGGATCGGAGTGACCGCGAGCCGCGAACAGAGCGAACTATTGCTTCGGGTCAAAGACAACGGTCCCGGAATCGCTAACCTCGAAGCGGGAGCGTGGAAAAAGGGGATCGGGCTTTCCAACACCGAACAACGTCTCGCCAGCCTGTACGGAGAAGACCGCCGCATCTCTTTTGAAAATGCGAATGGGCTAACCGTGACTATTCGCGTGCCGATGAAGGCCGCAGCCGCATGACAGGGATGGCCAGACTGCGTGTTTTTATCACCGACGACGAAGTTCCGGCGCGGAAGAAGCTGCTGCGCTTCCTCGCCTATGAGCCCGATGTCTCCGTGGTCGGCGAGGCTGGAAACGGCCTGGATGCCGTACGCGGTATCCGCGACAGCCGGCCGGATTTGCTCTTTCTAGATGTGCAGATGCCGGAGATGGACGGCTTCGAGGTGATTCGAACTCTTAAGGACGACGTTCCTCCGCGCATTGTATTCGTCACCGCGCATGATGAATACGCCATTCAAGCCTTTGAGGTACACGCCTTCGGCTATCTGCTGAAACCCTTCGATCAGCCGCGATTTCGCAAGGTCATGGCCGATGTGCGGGATCGAGTGCGGGCTGATGCGGGCGAGAGCTCCGTCGCCAGAATGCAGGAATTATTGCGCCAATTCCAGCGGCAATCCGCTCCGCAACCGAAGCTCCTGGTGGAGGATCACGACCGCGGCATTCTGCTCAGTCTCAATACGGTGGACTGGGTCCAGGCGGACAGGAACTATCTCTATCTCCACGTCGGCGATCGTCGATACGAGGTGCGAGGAACGATCGAGGGCCTGGAGGAGAAACTCGACCGCGACCGCTTCCTGCGGCTGAATCGTTCCTCATTGGTCCGGATCGACTTCATTCGCGAGTTTCAGAAATGGACGCATGGTGAATACCGCGTCATCCTGCAATCCGGCAAGACGCTTACATGGACGCGCCGCTATCTCGACCACCATCCGGAGTTACTGCGGAAGCTCTGAGCGTGATTCCGCGCGCAAGGCAAAGGCAAGCTGCAGTTATGCGCTTGCCTTTGCTTTGCGCGAATTCTTTCCCTGAACGGCCGTCAAAACTACCCGCTTCCGTTTCGGCGAAGCGGACGGCAAAGAGCCGCTTCGGGTATTCGGTTTCGTAAGCTTGACTTGAGCTCCTAGCTGTAACTTCCCAGCACATTGAATGAGCTTGCCTACGCTGAATTTTGAGACTTTTCCATTCAATAGATTACTGACATCCGGCTGGTGCATCCCCAGAACGAGCGCAAGCTCCTGCTCGGAAATCCCTTGTTCACGAATATATTGCAGCAGCTCCCGATAAATCTCGGCCTTGACCTTGATTTCAAGAGTCTAAGAGGGGCTGAATCACAAGTCGTCCAGAACGCTACCCTTCGCCGTGATTGACGGGTTTTTCTTCGGTTTTGCCACGCTTCAATATAGCAGTTTATCTATAGGAGCCAGGAATCATGTAGAGGCGTCTCGGGAAATTGTGCTTTCTACTGATCGCGCCTGATTTCCCGGTTAATATGGAACCACCCCTCCCCAAATGCGCTCAAGCTACTGCGGAACCACGCAGGAAGAGGTGAAAATGAAATCCGACTCGTCCAAACCCGGAATCGCTTTCCTCGTGGCCGCACTCGTAATTTGGCTTGTCACGCTCTTCCAAACCATTCAGAATCTGCACTCCGTGCGCTGGCCGCATAGCTGGCTGTGGGCAGTGACTGCGTACAGCTAGCCTTCCTTGGGACATGGGATCGACACAGAGAACTTGGGCAGATGGTCGAAGCTCTTTGCGGTGGACTCTTCATCGTAGATTCCTACGTGTTAGCCAGGGCTCACGGTTGGCAGTTCTGATTACTGGCCTGCTTCCTGACTCTCCCGGCATTTGTATTCATCAACAATGCCCGCAAGCTATTCTCAAAACATCGCCTGCGCGACGCACAAGAAAAGGCACCCTGCTGAAGCAGGATGCCTTTGTCGTACTGCACGGAGATGCCAGAGAAGAACTTTAGAAGAGCCGGAAAACTAAGCCGCTTCCTCGCCCTTATCTTCGCTCTTCTGCTTTTCCATGGCCTCTTCAAGCTCGGCGCGCTTCTTGGCTTTCGCGTCGGCGCGCTTCTGGCGCTTCTCGTCCAACTGCTTCTCGGCGCCGAGAAGTTCAATGAAGGCCTTCTCCGCCCCATCGCCCTTCTGGAAGCCGGTCTTGACGATGCGCAGATAGCCGCCCTGGCGATCGCCGTAACGCGGAGCCACGGTGTCGAAGAGCCGCTTGACCGAGTCGTCGGTCATCAGGAACGCGAGCGCCTGGCGACGCGAGTGAAGATCGCCCTTCTTGCCCAGGGTGATCATTTTCTCGACCAGCGGGCGAACCGCCTTCGCCTTGGCGATGGTGGTTTCGACGCGGTCTTCGATGATGACGGACGTGACCAGGTTGCGCAACAGGGCGCGGCGATGGCTGGTGTTGCGTCCGAGTTTAAATCCTGCATTGCGATGGCGCATGATGGTGCTCTCTTTCAGAAAAAGTGATCAGTGGTCAGTGAACAGGGATCAGTGCGAGGAACTGCGCTTGAGGCGCGATCACTGATCACTGACCACTGAAAACTCGTACTAGAAGTTTTCCGTCTCAGTCGGCAGCAGCATATCCACGGAATCCAGCAGCTCATCCTCATCGTCAAAGCGGCTGAAGCCGGCAGCCAACGCGGCGGCGGGAAGGATGCTGGTCGGTCCGGGAACGGCGTTGCCGTTTTCGTCGATCTTCATGCCCAGCGAAAGTCCCATCTGGGCCAGAATTTCCTTGATTTCGTTCAAGCTCTTGCGGCCAAAGTTCTTGGTCTTGAGCATTTCGGCTTCGGTCTTCTGCACCAGTTCGCCAATGGTCTGGATGTTGGCGTTCTTGAGGCAGTTGTAGCTGCGGACCGAGAGCTCCAGCTCTTCCACTGAGCGGTTGAGATT
>Ga0302324_100006668_pt1 | contig 24775 bp, 32 predicted proteins | sample Palsa_T0_1_FD_201949 | JGI IMG/M metagenome (GOLD analysis project Ga0302324, IMG submission 201949) | Peat permafrost microbial communities from Stordalen Mire near Abisko, Sweden - Palsa_T0_1 | ecosystem: Environmental > Terrestrial > Soil > Palsa > Peat permafrost | place: Sweden: Abisko... | reverse complement strand
GGTGCAGTGACCGGCCTCGCCCTTCGCGGCCGCCGCCCCTACCAAACAAACTGAAGGACACGTGGTCGCACCTTGGCGGGGCAAGTGAGGCGACGTGTCGCGTGGGGCGGTGCGGACGGGCGTTGAGTCGCGGGGAATCCACGATGCCCCGTTGGGCGCGCGGCTTGCTTACAGGGGCGCATGCTCCACAAGATGGCCCTTCTTGCAGTCGCGGCATCGGTTGCGTCGACCGGCTGTATGGATCCTACGTCGATGGCGTCATCCCCCGTCGAGCCCACGCCGACTGCGGACACCGTGGCGGCAAACGCTCAGGCGGCAAACGTTGACGATGACACCGATCCGCAGGCGCTCGGGGCCATACGCGACGAGCTCGATGGCTACGGCTCGTGGTCAGACGACGCCGACTACGGAAGCGTGTGGACACCCAATGAAGTCGCCTTCATCCCTTACGTCACCGATGGGCGCTGGGTGACCGTTGGAACCAACGAGCCGATCTGGCTCGCCAACTCCACTTGGGGTGCGGTCACCACACATCACGGGCGGTGGGTCGCTACCCCAAGCGTGGGAGTAGCGGCCGCGAGCAGCACGCCTCGGTGGCGATGGGTCCCGGGAGTGAAGCTCCAAAGCTCTTGGGCGGCGTGGCACACGCCCACGACACCGACGACGATCTGGCGCAGTGAGGTCGCCGAGAAGCTCGGTACCGCCGTCGCCGCTCCGGCTGTGGAGACGAAGGCGAGTGAGGTTACGGTGCCAACGCGAGTGCAGGAGGCCGTTCCAGAGGTTCGTGTCGCGCAAGCCACGACGCGCGAAGACGTCGTCCAGGCGACCGAAGCGACGTCGCGAACACCAAACGTCGACGGATCCGCGACGTCGCGAACAGTTGAAGACGCGCCGCGCGATCTCCGGATGGCCTGGAACGGTACGCACGCCGGCACGAGCGAGAGCGTGCACGTTTCTGAAGGAGGCCACTTCGCCCACAGCGGCGGGTCGACGAGCAGCAGCCACGCTTCGAGCGGTGGTCACGGCGGTCACCGGTAGACGCCTCGAAAAGAGCCTATTCTCGCGCGGCGGATGGCAGGGTCTGATCTTCTCGCTCCGAGCACACACGATGCGATCTTTGGAGGACGCGTCACGCTCCACCAACCTGCGCGCGGCCACGGCTACCGCGTCAATGCGGATTCGCTGCTGCTCGCGGACTTCGCCGGCTCCGCGAAGCGCGGGACCGTCTTCGACCTCGGCGCAGGCGTGGGCTCCATCGCGCTCGTGCTCTTCGCTCGCGGCCTCGCCTCGCGCGCTGTCCTCGTCGACGATGATGGAGTGTCGTGCGCCCTCGCCGAGCGCAACGTCGCGGTGAACGGGGTGAATGCGACGGTCGTGTACGGCGACGTGCTCGACGTCGCGAACGAACGCCGGGGCCAAGCATCCCTCGTGGTCTGTAACCCACCGTACTTCGCGCCCACCGCCGTTCGACCTTCGAAGGCGAGGGGCACGAGAGCCCGCGTGGGCGATCTCGATCGCTTCGTGCGAGCGGCGCGCGCCGTTCTCGGCCGACGCGGGCGGGCATGTTTCATCTATCCATCGAGCGACGTCGTGCGGCTCTTCGCGAGCCTCCGCGCGGCGGGGCTCGAGCCCAAGCGCCTCCGCCTCGTTCACCCGAGCGCCAAAGCGCCAGCACGCGCCGCGATGGTCGAGGCCTCCGCGAGCAAGCCTGGTGGCCTCATCACGCTGCCACCCCTGCTCGAGCGGGGCGGCCCACGCCACGGCGACTACACGCGCGAGGTTGCGCGTGCCCTCGGCTTATGAGCGGGCACCGCGGAGGCGGTCGAGGTAGATCGCACACGCCGAGCGAACGCTCAGGTGGTTATAGCCGGAGTCGCCCGCGGAGACGATCGGCGCGAGCCGCGCATTCGCGCTCTGGTGCACCTCCGGCGCGAGACCCCAGGCCGTGCCGAAGAGGAGCAGGACCGCCGTGCCTTCCTCCTCGACCTTCGTTCGTGCAGCGTCCGTGGAGAGTGTTCCGCCTTCATCCTTTGCGGCGGTGCTCCAGACTTCGATGGCCTTTCGGCCCCCCATGGCTTGGTAGGCGTCGTCGAGCGACGCCACTGGCCGCACGAGCGCGAGCGCGTCCTTCCGCGTGGGGATGCGGCGCCCGCTCGACCCCTCTGCCCAGTGCTGCTGAATGCGGAGGACGAGGTCGCGTTGCGCGGTGATCGGATGCACGACGAAGTAGTCGCTCACGCCATACGTGCGCGCGCTCCGCGCGAGATCGTGCACGTCGAGGTTCGTGATGGCGCTCGTCACGACGCCGCTCTCCTTGTCGAGGACGGGAAAGTGTACGAGCGCGATCGCGAGCCGCCTCACATCAACTCTTCGGCTTCTTGAGGAGGTCGGGCCGTCTCTCTTCCGTGCGCGCTCGCGACTGCGCCGCACGCCACGCCGCGATCTCCGCGTGGTTGCCGGAGAGGAGCTCGGGCGGAACACGATCGCCGCGAAAATCCGCAGGCCGCGTATAGTGCGGATACTCGAGCAGGCCCTGGTTGCCTGGGCTATGCGACTCCTCGTGTGTCGAGGCCTCGTTCCCCAAGACCCCGGGGAGGAGCCGCACCACGCTCTCGATGACGGCCATTGCCGCGACCTCACCACCCGTCATCACGAAGTCTCCGATCGAAAGCTCCTCGTCGACGTGCTTGCGAATGCGCTCGTCGAACCCTTCGTAGCGCCCGCAGACGAGCATGATGTCTGGCTTCGCGGCGAGGGCGATGGCTCGCTCTTGGACGAAGGGCTTTCCCTGAGGCGTGAGGAGAATGCGATGGGGGCGCGGCTCGACCGACTCGATGCACGCGACGAGCACGTCGACGCGCATGACCATCCCCGACCCGCCGCCGTAGGGCGTGTCATCGACGCTCTTGTGGTTGCCGATTCCGAACGCACGCGGCGAGTGAAAGGCGAGCGCGAGCTTTGCGCCCGATATGGCGCGGCCGACGAAGCTCGTCGTCTTGAACGTGTCGAAGAGCTCGGGGAACAGCGTGACGACCGATACGTTCATGACGGCTCGAGCGCAGAGAGAATCACGACCCGCGCCTCGACGTCGACGCGCTCGACGATCGACGCCACGAACGGGACGTCGATGAAGGTCCCGTCGCTCTTCTTGATGACGATCACCGACGCGGTCGGATACTCCTCGAAGCGTTCGACGACGCCGATGTGCGCGTCGCCCACGCGCACCTCCGCACCCTCGACGTCGCATATGTAGAGCTCCCCGTCCGCGAGCTTCGGAAGGTCGGAGCGCATGACGCCGATCGTCGCCCCGCGGAGCTCCTCGGCGCGGTCGCGATCGTCCACCGAGTGGAGCTTGAGCAAGATCGTCTTGTCGGCGCGGCGCGCGCCATCGAGCGACACCACGTGCTCCTTGCCGTCCGGCAAGCGGACGATGACGTCGTCGCGGTCGAGCAGCACGTCGCTGTCTTCGTTGAAGAGCTTCAAACGCACTTCGCCGCGAACGCCGTGGGGGCGTGCGATCTCGGCGAGCGCCACGAACCGTTCGTTCAAGTGTTTGTTGTGGCGGTCAGTCGACGATGTCGAGGTGCACGCGCTTGCCGAGCTTGGTCGACACGGCCGCGAGGATGGTGCGCATCGACTGGGCTGTGCGGCCCTCTTTGCCGATGACCTTGCCGATGTCTTCCTTGGCCACGCGAAGCTCGATGACGCTGTTGTTCTCGGTCGCGATCTCGCGGACCTCGACCTGATCGGGATGATCGACGAGCTCCACGGCGATCGTGCGAATCAGCTCCTTGAGCGGGGAGCTCGTTTCCATCGTCCGACCCGTCAGGCCTTCGCTGCTGGCGCGGCTTTCGCCGCATGCTTGATGAGACGCGACACCGTTTCCGACGCGCGCGCGCCCTTGCTCGTCCAGTACGTCAATCGGTCCTGGTTGACGAGGAACGTGCCGTCCTTCGCGGGGTCGAACGTGCCGATGCTCTCGAGAAAGCGTCCGCCACGAGGGCAGCGCGCATCGGCGACGATGATGCGATAGAAGGGGCGCTTCTTTGCGCCTGCACGTGAGAGACGAATGGTGACCATGAACTTCCTGTGTGGAGGGTAGCACCCGACGAACGGCACGCTACCAAGGGCGGCGGAACTTATGGTTTTTGGCCGCTTCCGTCAAGCGGCGGTTCTAGCCTGGGATTCGTACGCGTCGAGGATGTCGAGACACCCCGCGAGTGAATCGCAGAAAAGGAGGTGGCGGCGGAGCTCGGCCGCACCTGCCATGCCGCGCAGATAACCGCTGAGATGACGCCGTGTCACGCGCACGCCGTGGAGCTCGCCGCGCTGCGCCACGTTCTCGCGCAAGTGCGCCCGGCAAAGCGCGAGACGCTCGTCGAGCGTCGGTGGAGGGATATCTTCGCGGGCATCGAAGCGCTGGCGGATCTCACGGAATATCCACGGGTGCTCGATGGCGCGGCGGCCAACCATGACGCCCGCACAGCCCGTCTCGCGAAGGGCGCGGTCGGCAGCATCGGCGCTGTTCACGTCTCCGTTGACGATCATCGGAATCGAGACCACCTCGCGAGCCCGAGCTGCCCAGCTCCAGTTGGCCTCGCCGCTGTGGCCCATCTGCGCGGTTCGGCAGTGGAGCGTGATCGCGGCAACGCCCGCATCTTCGAGGCGCCGAGCGACGTCGACGATGGGTGTGCGCTCCCAGTCGAGCCCGATGCGCGTCTTGACGGTGACCGGGCACGACACGCTCGACACGACCATCGCGGCCATCGCGACCATCGCATCGGGATCGCGCAGCCAGCCGGCACCCGCGCCGCGGCCGGCGATCTTCGGCACCCAGCAGCCGCAGTTCACGTCCACGAATGCAGGCTCGGCGGCCTCCGCGACGCGCGCAGCTTCGGCGAGCCTCTCCGGGTTCGACCCGTAGATCTGAATCGCCGTCGGCGCGCTGGCCTCGTCGCCTCCAAGGAGCATCTTCCGCTTGGCGTTCTTGCAGCCGCGAAGGAGGCCCTCGACGTTGACGAACTCCGTGAAGCACACGCTCGCCCCGAAACCGCGCGCGATGCGCCGAAAGACGACGTCCGACACGTCCTCCATGGGCGCGAGCATCACCGGCTTGCGCTTCATGAGGTCATCGAGCTGGGAGCGTGTCAGGGGCATGGGAATGGCGGGGCGTTTCTTACGTCGACCGACGCTGAAGTCAACCGTTCACGGACATGATGCGGGTGAGGTGGAGCATCAACGGGGCGTGAAAGGTGCCGCCGACGACCTTCATCGTACCTTTGCGCATGGCTTGGGCGACCTCGCGCATCACTTTCCTGCCCTCGTGATCGCCCAACGCCGGCAGAGGGAGCGCGAGGCGCTTGGTGAGCGGGACGTTCGACAGGGCTAGAATCACATCGGATGAGGCGCGTACCGTGACGTCGGGGATGCCGACGATCCCATCGTAAACGACGAGATCGCCGTGATCGAAGCGCAGGGTCATCGCCACCTCGGCGTCTTCGGCGAGGATGGCGATACGGCCCACCATCGCTTCCATGTCGCGGACCTTGTGCGGCTTGCTTTCGAGGTTCTGCCGCAGCAGATCCGTGAGCATCACGGCGAGCCCATTCTCGTCCGCACCGGCCGCAAGCCTGATGTTCATCATGAGGCGGGCCAGTCTACCGTAAGGAGAGAGGGGCGACGTACGTTCAGCTTTCGTGACCAGCGTCGCGTGTATGGAGTGGGTTATGGTCGGCGGCATGCCGCGCCGCGAGGAGCAGGACCTCGAAGCCGAGCGGCTCCTCGTCGAGAAGGCTCAATCGGGCGACCGGGCCGCGCTTGGGCAGCTCTTGCACGGGCATGGCGCCGCGCTCTACGCGAGCGTGCTTCTCCCCCGCTTGGGCAACGAGGCCGCGGCCAAGGATGCGCTGGCCGAGACCTACGCCAAGGTCGTCGCTCGGCTCGACCGCTTCAAGTGGCAGAACGTCGGCTTCTACCCGTGGCTGCGGACCGTGGCGCTCCGCGTGGCCATCGACGCCCTGCGCGCGCGCAAGCGGACGGTCATTTGGGAGGCCGAGGATGTCGAGCGCGAGGTGGATGCATCGCAGACGACGACACCGCTCGACGAAGCGGTGCAGGAGAAGCGGGACCGCGAAGCAGCGCGGGCCCGTGTCGACGGCGCTCTCGGGCGGATCCACGCGCGCTACGCGCAAGCCATCCGCCTTCGCGTCATCGAAGAGAAACCGCGCGAGGAAGTCGCTGCGGAGCTAGGCGTCACACCCGCGACGTTCGACGTGCTACTTCATCGTGCTACGGCGGCGCTGCGAAAGGCTTTGGTAGAGGAGTCGACCGATGACAGCTGATCCGGACCCGGACGCGCCGCCGAGCGAAGAAGAGGTGCGTGAGAGCGAGCGACTGCGCCAAGCTCTCGATGACCCGTCCAAGGAGCACCGTGACGCGGAGCTGCTTCGGGCCGTGAAGCACGCCGCAGCGCCGACTCCGATCGCGCCGAAAGACCTCGACGCGTCGATCGCACGCGCCATCTTGCGCGTCGAGCGGGAGCGTTCCCGCGGCGTCGTCATTCGCGTCGTTTTTGGTGCGGGGGCGACGCTGGCAATCGCGGCGGCCATCGTGCTCGTCATCGGCCGCTCGCCGACGACGTCGACGGAGCTTGCGCACGCGCGCTCCACGCAACCTCTCTTTTCCGCGCGATTCGAGAGTCGGGGCGGCGAGAGTGCGCGCATCGACCGCATCGCCGTCGCGCGCGCGGCCGATCTGCGCGAGAACCACTTTGCGCGATGGGGCGTGCGGTGAGAAAGCTCTTTGCGCTTGCCGTCGTGCTCGCCATGGCGTTCGTGGTGCACTGCGACCGCGGCGAGAGCATTCAGACCGACACGGCGGCCGTCGTCGACAGCGAGCTGCTCGCGTTCTTGTCGCTCGCCCGGGCACACCATCACGAGGCCAACCTGCTCGAGGCGAGCGGAGACTCAGCGGGGGCGATCGCCGCGCTGCGAAAGATCGTCGACGCTCCGAAGCCGCACCCTGGCCAACGGTTCCCCGAGGTCGAGGAGGTGCTCGCCGACACGTACGCGCGCATGGCGGAGCTCGAGCTCGCGTCGAACGACCTCGTGGGCGCGGAGCGCGACGTCACGACGGGGCTCACGCACGCGACGGAGCCCACGTACTTTCGCGGCCACTTGCTCGAGGTCTCCGGCATCATCGAGGAGGCCCACACCGCCGCGCTGGTGGACGGTGGCCACACCGCCGAGGCTGACAAGACTCGCGCTCATGCGCTCGCGCTCCTGCGCGAGGCGGTCGACGTCCAAGAAGCCGTCATCTCCCGTGTGCTCGACGCGCGCGCGCCTGCGACGGGGTTAAACGACGGAGGTGCTCGATGAAGCGTTTCGGTTGGGCTCTTTTGGCAGCTGCGTGCGCCTGCGGAGGAGCAGCAGCGCCAGAAGCATCGTCGCCCGCGTCCGACGTGACGCCGACCGTCACCACGCCCGAAGCCTCTCACAGCACCGCGCCTCCCGTTCCCGAAGTCGCGACTGCGCGGGGCGAGCTCGATCGTGCGGAAGGTCAGCTGTCCGCCGTACAAGGAGACTGCGCGTCGGCCTGCCGGGCTCTCGCGTCGATGGAGCGCGCCGCCGAGCACATCTGCGCCCTCGACTCGGGCAACGAATGCGGCCGAGCCCGTGAACGGGTCGACAGCGCCCGCGAGCGCGTTCGAGCGACGTGCGGCACGTGCGCACCATGACCGTCGCCGCAAGCCGCGAACGCGACGTGCGTGAAGGCGGCGACTGGACGCTCCTTCAGCGCATCAAGAACGACGTCATCTACGCCATGGCATCGGCGGTGCTCGGGGCCATCGGACGCGTGTCACGTATGCGGGTCGTAGGGTGCGGCAGGTGGCTGGGTGGGTGGGTGCACGCGCTCGCAGGATCGCTTCGTCGACGCGCGCGCCGCAACGTTGCCCTCGCCTTCCCCGAAGCCACGCCGCGCGAGCGCGCTGCGATCGTGCGCGCCTCCTTCGTGAACCTCGGCGGGCATGTGGCCGAGGCGTTCGCATCGCTGCGTTCGAGCCCGCCGCTGCTCGTCTTCGATGATGCGTCGCAAAGCGTGCTGCGCGAAGCACTCGCGGAAGGTCGCGGAGTCATCTTGCCGTCGGCCCACCTTGGCCCGTGGGAGAGGCTCGCGGCGACGCTCGCAGCGAGCTTCCCGCTGACGGCCATCGTCCGCGAGAGCTACGATCCGCGCTTCGACGCGCTCGTGCTCGCCGTGCGCGCACGCGCCGGCGTCGAGACGATCGCCCGTGGAGCGCCTCATGCGCCGACGCGCATCGTGCGCGCGCTGCGCTCGGGTCGGGTCCTCGGCATTCCGATGGACCTCCGAACGCGCGCTGCCTCCGTCGTCGTCCCGCTTCTCGGGGCAGACAGCCCGACGGCGGTCGGCCCCGCACGTCTTGCGCTCCGCACTGGAGCCCCGGTCGTGGTCAGTACGATCGAGAAGATCGAGACCGAAGCCCCGGATTTGGCGTTCTCGGTCACCTGCACCCGTATCGAGACCCGCGGCCTCGATGACGTCGCGCTCACGGGGCGCATCAACGAGGAGCTTGGCCGGCGCATCCGTCTGGCCCGCGAACACTGGCCGTGGATGCACGAGCGCAGATGATGGTACCCTCCCCTCAACATGTTCGATTCGTCCTGGCAGCCGCTCATGGATCGCTTTACCCAGTTGAAGAGCACGTGGCCGGCGCGTGCATGGAGCTGGGACAGTCGTCTCGTCTGCGTGACGTCGTCCTTTAGCGTCGAGTTCGAGTCGAAGGCGCGAGTCGCCGCTCTCGAGGCGCTGCCGCTGGAGTTCACGTCCGCCACGTTGTCCCGCGCCTCCAGCGAGCTCAGGCGGCTCGCCGAGCGCGCGGGTGGGCTCCGCATGGGTCAGCTCCTCTTGACGACGCGCGAGGTGAAGTCGCCCGTCGCGTTTGGTCTCTGGTGGCCTTGGGGCGACGGCATGACGACGTCGTTTCGCGTGGGCATCGACGCCCTCGATTGGGACGACGACCCCTACCCGCGCGTGCGCGAAATCTTCGACGTGACTTTGTAGATGGCCGCGAAGAAGCGCGCACCACGCAAAGCCAAGGAGATCGCCGCTCCGACCGCACGCGAGGCCGCTTCCGCGGAGCCCGCGCTCGCCGACTTGCGGAAACGCATCGAAGGCGACGAAGGCGCCGTCGTCGGCTCGTACATCGACCCGTTCGGTGGCAAAGAGCTCCTCTTCGCGCTGCTGCCCATCGACAAGGTCGAACCGACGCCCTTCCAACGCGACGTCTCCGAGACACACCAGAAGCGCCTCTCGGACGTGATCACGAAGACCGGCCGTTTCCTCGACCCGATCGTGTGCGTGACGGCTCCGCGTGGCGGCTACTGGACGCCCAACGGTAACCACCGCTTGCAAGCGATGAAGAAGCTCGGCGCGAAAGCCATCACCGCCCTCGTCGTGCCGGAGCACGAGGTCGCGTGGCAAATCCTCGCGCTCAACACCGAGCGCGCGCACAACCTGAAAGAGCGCGCGAGCGAGGTCATCCGCATCTACCGCAACTTGCTCGAGGAGCGCGCGAGCGAGCCCGAGGTGTCCTTTGCGTTCTATCTGGAGGACCCCGCGCTCGTGACGCTCGGTGCGTGCTACGAGGCCGAGCCGCGCTTCGCGGGCGGCGCGTACCACCCGGTCTTGCGTCGCGCGGAGAAGTTCTCCGACGCGCCCCTCACGAAGGCCATCATCGCCCGCGAGAAGACCGCGAAGATCCTCCGCGAGGTCGAGGTGCACGTCGCCGACGTCGTGAAGCGACTGCGGGAGAAGGGCCTCACGAGCCCTTACCTGCGGCCCTTCGTCGTCGCGCGGATCAACCCGCTCCGCTTCACCAAGGGCGATGTGCCGCCCGTCGACGACGTGCTCGTCGCGATGCGCGACAAGGCCGCCAAGTTCAACGTCGACAAGGTCCGGCAACAGGATCTCATGGGCGCTGCGGGTCCTCCGGGCGACGAGTAACGGCGGCCGCCGCTAATTTCACTTCGTCACGCGCGCTCCGATACGATTTCTCCATGTTCATTCGCAAGAACGATCGCAGGAGCACGCGCCACCATGTTCGCATCGATTGCCAAGTCGTCCGCGAGACCGACTTCCGGCTGGTCGGGCATCGCACGCTCGACCTCTCGGCGGACGGCATGCTCGTCCGCACGACGTCGGACGTGAAGATTGGCGAGCCGATGCTCATCAGCTTCCAGGCCACCGCGCTCGGGCTCTGGTTCGACGCCCAAGCCGAGGTGACGCGCCTCATCCTGGGTCAGCGACCCGAGGACGAGGGTCGCGCGCTCGGGCTGCGCTTCGTCGAGTTGCCCTCGATTTCGCGGTTGATTCTCCGCGGCCACCTTCGGCGCATTCCGCCGGTCCTTCCGCAGCGCCCGACGCGCGTGGACTACGCTGCGACGGTTCGCCAAATCGCCTGCGCCTGAGCGGATAAGAACTTTTGATGGGGTGAGGCGTCGTAACGGCGATGATCCTCGCCGATTGGCTACAAACGCCGCGTGTCCGCCGTACCCTCGCCGTCAGCGCCGTCGTCCTCGCCACGGGTGGTCTCGTCCTTTTTCGGGCCCCCGGCAGCGCCATCGCAAGGCCGCAGACCACACACGTAACGTCCGGCACTGAAAGCTCGTTTTCGGGTCCTGGCCTTCACGGTAGCCTTGCCCTCAGCCACGGGGCGGTGCTCGCGGGCGGCGACCGAGACGTGTACGCGGAGGTGCGTCTCACGGCGGATGCCGCCGTTCACAGCGAGGATCGCGCTCCCCTCGCCCTCGCGATCGTGCTCGATACGTCCGGCTCGATGTATGGCGACAAGATCGACCAGGCCAGGCACGCGGTCCTCGAGCTGATGCGCGACATGAGGGATGACGACCAAATAGCCGTCATCCGTTACTCCACCGACGCCAGCGTCGTGCAACCCCTCGCCCGGCTCGGTGACGTCCGCGACTCGCTCCGCACGCGCGTCAACCAGATCGAGGCCGACGGCGGCACGGCGATCCCCCTCGGCATGCGGGCTGGCATGAAGGCTCTCGCGGAAGCTTCCCGCGGGCGTGTGCGGCGAGTCGTTCTCGTGAGTGACGGGCTGGACTCGTCGCGCGTCGAGAGCGAGCACCTCGCCCATGACAGCTTCGAGCACGGCGTCATCGTCTCTTCTCTCGGTATCGGCCTCGACTTCGACGAGGCTTACATGGGAGGCGTCTCGCGGTCCGGTCACGGCAACTTTGCCTTCGTGAAAGACGGCGCGTCGCTCGTGGCGTTCTTGCAACGCGAGCTCCACGAGACGGCCAGCACCACCATCGAAGGTGCCGTCGTTCAGCTCAAGCTGCCCCACGGCCTCCACTTCGTGAGCGCGACGGGTGCCGACGCACGCCTGGTCGACGAAGACTCGATGGAGCTCCGCTTCGGCTCGCTGTTCTCGAAGGACGAGCGACGGGCCATCGTCCACTTGACCGCCCGGCTCGATGCCGGCGAGTCGGTTCAGCTCGGTGCGACAGCCGATTGGACGCAAGTCGTACCGAGCAGCGGATCGCCCTTCGTCGTCGGGCACGTCGACGTCGACGCGCTCGCGCTGCGAGGCGCGGTCGATTCGAAGTCGGTCGACGATTCACGCGACGGCACCGTGCTCGCCAACGCGACGAGCGTGATCGCATCCGAGCGCCAGATCGAGGCGGCGGACGCGTACGCGCACGGTGACACGGCGCGCGCTCAGGCGCTGATTGACAAGAACATGCTTGACCTCAGCGCGGCTGCGTCTGTCGCTCCACCCATTGCTGCGACGGCGCTCCAGAAACAGTGGCAGGCCTACGGCAACACGAAGAACAGCTTCCATGCAGCGCCGTCGAGCATCGCCGGCAAGGTGGCTGCGAAGGCTGCGTATCAGGACGAGAACGCGAATCTATCGCGGGCGGCCTACTGAAAGGAAATGCAGACATGCGAAGGATGCTCCTCCCCATCGCCGCCGCCGTGACCTTCGGCGCGGCCCCATTCGCGTCCAAGCTCGGCGTCGTCGCCGGCTCGGCGTGGCTCGTCGTCCTCGGTGTCTTGCTCGCGCTCTCCGCGAGTGCGTCGTTCTCCGCGCTCGCCATCGCGGCGGGTGCGATCGGCGCCTTCAGCGGCAACGTGCTCGGTTCCGTGGTGCCAGCCGCGGGTGGCGCGGTGCTCGTTGCCATGGCGTATGCCGAGCGGACGATGCGCGTTCGTGGAACGAACGCTCGGCTCGTGCATCTCGGGTCGAGCCTCGTCGTGGGTGCCCTCTCGGGATCGCTTGCAGCGGCGTACGGGAGTGCGTCCCCAGCGGTGCGCGGGGTTGCCGTGCTCGTGTGCGCCGTGCTCGTGGCACTGCCGCTGCTCGTTGACGCGGATGACGCGCTCGCCGCGACGCTCGAAGGTGCATCACGACGTGTGAGCGATCCAGCGCGGTCGGCGCTACGCGATGCCGCCGAGCTGAGGCGTCAAGCCCATGACGTTCCGCTCGATGCAGAGAGCGGTCGCGTCGTCGTTGGTACCTGGCGCGCGCTCCGGAGGCTCGCCGAGTCACGCGTGCGGCTCGAGCGAAGCAAGGCGCAGCGCGAGGCTGCGGATGCGTCGTCTCCGGCGAACGCGGTGGTTGCGAGGGTGGACCAGCGCATCGCCGACCATGTGACTGCGCTTGCGCGGGCGTATACGGCAGCGGATACGGCGCGGGTGGCGGCGAGCACGCTGGATAATGCTGCGCTCGAGAGCGTGGCGGATGTTGGGGAGTCGCTCGAGGAGACGACCCGGGCGCTGGTGGAGATGGGGCCGAGGGGCTGAAGAGAGACGGGGGCTCCCCTACGCCGCGCGAAGAGCGCGGCTTGTCCCCTCCGGCCATCGGCCGTCATCCCAGCGCAGCTGTCTCTAATAGGGGGAGAAGATCGCAATCTCGTCGCTGCGAGACACTCTCCCGCCGCTGCGAGAGACTCTCCCGCCACTGCGAGAGACTCTCCCGCCACTGCGAGACACTCTTCCGTCACTGCGAGACTCTCTCCCGTCACTGCGAGACTCTTTCTCGTTACTGCGAGACTCTTTCTCGTTACTGCGAGACTCTTTCTCGTTACTGCGAGACTCTTTCTCGTTACTGCGAGACTCTTTCTCGTTACTGCGAGACTCTCTCCCGCCACTGCGAGACTCTTTCTCGTTACTGCGAGACACTCTCCCGCCACTGCGAGACACTCTCCCGCCACTGCGAGACACTCTCCCGTCACTGCGAGACACTCTCCCGTCACTGCGAGACACTCTCCCGTCGCTGCGAGCCATTCTCTCGTCACTGCGAGACACTCTCCCGTCGCTGCGAGGCACTCTCCCGTCGCTGCGAGGCACGCTCCCGTCGCTCCGGTCACTCGCAAAGCCCTCCGCTAAGCTCGCGGAAGAGCAAGCGAATTCATTTTTCTTCCTAATCTTTCTGCGATCGCACCCCATCCCGAAATAGGGGGACGAAATCGTCGCCCGTTCACTCCACCAAACGCCTGCTCGTCAGCAGACATGGTGGCCTCAGCAGCGACGAGCTCACGATGTTCGTGAGCACGACGACCACGACCTCGCCCGTTCCCCACATCCAAAGCGCGACGCGTGCCACGACGAGCGACAACTTCGGCGCGCTGACGCCTTCGCACGAGCTCGATTCGGCGGAGGGCGAATATCCGACTTGGCTTTCGCCCGACCAGTGCAGGCTCTACTTGACGCGCACCGTCGGTGGTCAGACGGACATCTTCGTCGCGTCGCGTTCCCCGTGAGGGGCCTCACGGACCTTCGTCGAAGGTCTCCAATGTCGACGCGTGGACGTACCAAGCCGGGCGCGAGGCGAAGTGGATGTTGCGTCGAGGCTTCTCTCCGGGATCGTCGTCGAGCGCACCTGCAGGCACGATGTACGTTTTGCCGTTGCGGGTGAGCCACGGCATCGCCGAGCCGCACGTTTGGCAAAAGGCGCTGCACCACGCCCGCGCTCCGGGTAGCTCGAACCGTCGAACGAGCTCTTCACCGCGCCTCCACGAGAGTTGCGCCGCGGGGACGAACACGTTGACGGCGTGCGCGGAGCCCGACTTCTTCCGACACCGACTGCAGTGGCAGTAGTTGAACGCGGCGTAGGGTCCTTCGATTTGGAATCCGACAGCGCCGCACACGCATACCCCTCGTACGGGTTGGTTCATCGCGTGCTGAATGTAACAGGTGCCCCTAGTACCCCCACCGTTACCGATGGAGAAGCTGCAGCACGATGAAGGCGATGCCTACGATCGTCCCGAGAGCGCCTGTCACGATTCCAATCCAGCTGCGCGCCGTCGATGTGGCTTTGCCGTAGTTACTCTGTTGAATGATCGCGCCTTTCTTGAGCGAAAGGATGCCCGTCACGACGGCGATCGGGCCCAAAAGCGGACCCGTGAAGCACAAAAGCAACGAGAAGATGCCAGTCCAGCACGCGACGGCGGCGAGCGGATTCGTCGGAAGGAACCCATCGATGACGTTGATGGGTGGCGGGGCGTTGGGCGGCATCGGCTGCATGGGATCCTCTACCAGCGGTGATACGCCGGGTGACCCGGCTTCACAGCGACGAACGTACCGCGACAGGTCGCCGTCACCTTCTCACCGGCGGTGATGGTGGCTTCGACCGTGGCTCGGTCGGTAGTCGCCTCGACGACCTTGGCGCGCAAGTGAAGCGTCTCCGTAATCGGCGTCGGGCGCTTGAGCGTCACGTGGAAGTCCGCCGTGACGGTGCACGGCGGCACGTCGGTGCCGCTCGCCTTCATCAGGTGCATCGCTGCAGCCCAGTTCGAGTGACAATCGAGCACGGCGCCGCAGATGCCACCGTTCACCACACCTGGGAACGCGAGGTGATGCGGCTCCGCGCGGAAGTCGCACACGAGCTCGTCGCCTTCCTCGAAGCTTCGAATCCGCAAGCCCTGCGCATTCGCCGGCCCGCAACCGAAGCACTCGTTCTTCGGCGCGTACCGCTCCTGAACGCTCGCGGTCATGCCTTTTTGTCGGCCTTTGGTTTCGGCGCGGAGGGATGTTTCTTGCGCCACTCGGCGAGCTTCTTCGTGCGGCGGCGCTTGAGCTTGTTGCGGTCGGCTGGCTTCTGCGGGGTCGTCATGATTTTCGGAGCCTCTACGAGGGTTTCGTTTCGATTTCGTCGGTGATGGGCGGGGCGGTGATGGCGTTCATGGCCATCGTGCCGTCGGCGCTTTGGCGCTCGAGGGTAGCAAGCCACGACGTGATGTGCTTGGTCGAAGGTTCGGGCCACGCCATGCGGCTGAAGCGCGCGAGAAGATGGGGCGTATGGTCGCCCGTGCGGTTCTGCGTCTCGCCGAACGCCGTTCGCGCGGAGCCGAGCTCGCGGAGGGCGTCATCCCACCGCTGCTCCGTGTTCGCGAGCCACGCTGCCGTCAGGTGACGATGCTGCCGCGGCTCCGCCTCGTCGAGCTCGATGACCTCCGCGTCGTGGACCAATCCGTGCGCCGACGCGTCGCCACGCGCGAGCGCGATCTGCGCGAAGAGCAGCTTGGCTTCCACGACACCCCATGGATCGGCGAGGTCCTCGTAGATCGTGCGGGCTGCCTCGGCGTGAACGGTCGCGGTGTCGAGATCGGCGGTGTCGATGGCGATCATCGCGAGGAGACGCTCGGCAGCGGCCTCGCCACGTGGATTGCGGAGATCCTGCAGCGATGCCCGCGCCGCGAGCGCCGTCGTTCGTGCGCGCTCCATCTCGAAGGCGCGGTGATCGGCATGGGCGAGCACGACGTCGCATTGCGCCATCCCGAGCCGGTATCCGATCCCGTCGAGCTCCGCGCGAGCCTCGAGGAGACGCTCGCGCGAGCGCCGATACGCTCCGCCGGCCGTGTTGATCATGGCGAGCAGAATGAGGCACTGCGCCCGCCCGAGAGGATCGTCGAGCGCGCTGCATCGCGTCGTCGCTTCGAGCAAGATGGCGCGCGCGCTCTCGTGACGTCCGAGGAGGTATTCGATCTCGCCGAGCACGACGAGGCAATGAGCTTGCCCCGCCTCGTCTCCGATGCTGGCGAAGAGCGACTTGGCGCGCTCGACGAGCTCGTGGCCTTGTGCGGGCTGCCCGCGGTCGGACATGATGTGCCCAAGCAGGCGGAGCGCGCTCGCCTCCCGCGAGCGATCCGAGGCAGCTGCGAACGCGTCGCGCGCGGTCTCGGCGTTCTCTTGCGCGGCGTCGAGCTTGCCCGTGTGCCGCAGGGCTTCCGCGCGCCAGAGCGCGTACTTCGCAGCCGCCTGACCCGTGACGTGACCATCCAGCAGCTCGAGATCGCGCAGCGTCGCCGCCGTGTCTCGCCCGCGCCGCCACGAGCCTTCGATGTAGTCGAACATGAGCTGCGAGGCGTTCTCCTCGTCGCCGGCGCGCAGCAAGTTCGAAACGCGATGCTTCATGATGCGCCGCGATCCCGAGGCGGGGTGCTTCGCGAGCGCGGAGGCAGCGAGGCGATAGATCGCCGGGGCGTCGTTTCGCTCGCTCAAACGGAGGAGCAGATGCTCGAGCAAGAGCGCGTGTGGCCAGCGGAACCGATCGTTGCCCGACGCGATGAGGATCTGCGCGCGCGTGAGCGCCACGACGGCATCGCGGGCGTCCATGCCGAGCGCGGCGACCAGCGGTTTGAGGACCTCACCGCGGATGTCCTCGCCGAGCGCAGCGGCCGCGTACGCCGCGAGACGGAGGTCCGTCGACACGGCGCGAAGGCGCTCGTCCCAGAGCTCGGCCGTCGTGATCGCGCGGCCGTCGAGCGCGCTCTGAGGGACCTCGTACTTGCTGCCATTCAGCTTCAGGTAGCCGCCACCCGCCCAGGCGTGGAGAAGCTGGAGCGCAAAGAGCGGATTGCCGTGGCTCTGCTCGACTCCCTTTTGCACGGCCGCGGCGTCGAGTGGGAGCGTCGCCTTGAGCAACGTTTGGGTCTCCTCCGCCGCGAGGGGCAAGAGCTCGAGCACTTCGCCGCTCCAATCGCCGCGCGTGGCTTCGAGGCGCAGCGCGGCGTCGAGATCCGTCGCGAGGGTTTCGCTGCGGGCTGTTGCTATCGCCAAGACGCGCAGCGTGCTCGGTGCGCGCCGGAGCCTCGCGAGGACGTCGAACGTATTGGGTGACGAGAGATGCAAGTCGTCGAACCAGAGGAGCACGGGCCGATCGTGACCCACGCGCTCGAGGACGCGCTGCATCACCGCGACGCGAAGCTCGGGCGTGTCGAGGACGAAGCGCTTGCCCGTCGGCCCGAGGGGCGCGTTGACCCCGACCGGAGATGGCCGCAGCCACTCGGCGGTGGCCGCGACCCACGAGAGGGCGGCGTCGTCCTTCGGGTCAACCTCCCAGCGTTGCATGAGCGTCTGTTCGACGAGCGCGCGATCCGCGCCTTCGAGACCGAAGTAGGCGTTGATCGCGCCCGTGATGCCGTCGAGCGGTGTCGCGATGCGGCCGTATCGCGCGCGGAGGGGAACCATGAGGCCCTGCTCGTGCGCTTGCTCGCATAGCCACTCGGCGAGGCGACTCTTGCCGACGCCTGCCTCGCCGATGATGGCCACCATGCGCCGGGCGTACTGGCTCCGCGGCGGTGCGCCGCATACGGCGAGCACGATCTGCCAAAGTTTCGCGCGCTCGTCGTCGCGGGCGATCATCGGCGACGCCCGCAAGCTCAAGAGGCCTGGCGTGAGCGACTGGCCCGCCGCGATGGCGTTCCCCAGTGAAGGCCTGGACGACGCAGGCGCCACACGCGTCACCGGCTCGTGCGCCATGACGTCCTCCATCGCCTGAGTGTGAGCCGGACGAAACGCGGCCCACGCGCGGCGCGCATCGGTGGCGTACTCGAAGCGGTGCCACGGCTTCTTGGCGAGGAGCTTCTGCACGAACGGGCTCACGCCCTGAGGCACGTCGGCGGGGAGCTCGAGCGCCGGCACTGGCGTCCGCTTGTGCGCGCGGAGAACCTCTTGCGCGTTCCCCTCGAAGACTTCTTTGCCGACGAGCACGCGGTAGATGATGCACCCGAGCGCGTAGAGATCCGTGGGTGGGCCCACGAGCGTCGCCGCCCGCCGAATCTGCTCGGGGGCGACCCACCCCACGGTGCCCGCTCCGGAGTGCATCGAGGCTTCGGGCGCCGGCCCGCCGTCGAGCCGCGGATCGTGACGCGGGCGACGAAGCCACGCGAGACCGAGATCGAGGATGTACGCGCGCGGCCCCTTGTGCGGGCCGATCGTGGCCTGATCGAGCATCACGTTCGACGGCTTCAGATCGCCATGAATCACGCCTCGGGCATGGGCGTGCGCCAGCCCCGCGAGCACCTGATCGACGAGCGACCAGATGAGCGAGAACGGCATCTTCGTCGTGTACATCCACTCGTGGACGCTGCGGCCTGGCAGCACGTCCATGACGAGAAACGGCGTGCCGTCCGCGAGCTGCCCGAAGTCACGCGCCCGTACGATGGCGGGATGCTCGAGCGAGGCGACGGCGCGCGCCTCCTGATGAAACCAGAACGTCTCCTCTTGGCGCTGCGCGACCTTGTCCTCCGGAATGCGCAAACGCTTGAGGGCGACGCGTTCGCCGGTCGCGAGATCGCGGCACAGGTACACGACACCCATGCCGCCCTTGCCGAGCTCGCGCACCACCTCGTAGCGATTGGCGAGCAGCGACCCGATTTCGCTCTTCGCTTCTGCGGGTGGTGTCGAGCGAGTCTCGCGCTTGTCCTCCGACGACATGGCGTTCAGGTGGCTCGCCGCTTTACGCGGACGAGCGACCCGACGAAGTTAGCACGGTGAGACCTCAGGAGGAGGAAGAGCCGCGCGACTCCTGTGCTTTTCGGACGCGCTCGCCAATCGTCGTGCGAAGCGCGAGGAGATCGTAGCGCGCAGGCCTGTCGCCTTCCGGCAGCGCTGCGATCTCGCGCGCGATGGTCTCCGCGTGGGCGCGCGGACGCTCGGGTACACCAAGCCGCTCGGCCAAACCGGTGAGCGCCGCAGTCTCCTCGTCGGTCACCTGACCGTCGAGCTGGGCAATCCAACACGCGATGGCATAGACGAACAGGCGATCTTCCTTCGAGAGGCCGGCGCGGTCGATGGTTCCGAGGTCGATGCGCTCGCGTGTCGCCGCCTCGATTTCTTCGATTTCGGCGAGGTCGAGGCCGGCTTCCACGGCCGCGCGCACGATGGCGTCGGCTTCGTCAGGGTCGAGCCGCCCGTCCGCCCACGCGACGGCAGCCAGAGCCAAGAAGATGTCTCGGTTCAGCTTGATCCCCGCCAATTCAGTCATTCCCCGAACTTAGCGGAAAATGTGCTCCACAGACCTACCTAAATGCGCGTGAGGGAAGCCTTTGTCCCCCAGAAGCCGTATCATCGGTGCCGCGGATGGTTCTCCGCAGTCGGAGGCGTCATGGAAGACTCAGACGACGTTCGCCAAGGGGCGCGTAGTGGTCGGTCACTTGCCATCGCTTTCTTTGTCTTGTTTGGAGCAGCGCTCGCGTTCGTGATTGGTCAGCGCGTCGGCACGTCACTCGACCGCCATGGGCGATCGGTCACCGTCGCGCACGATCACGTCGCACCCCCTGCCCCACCCGTCGCGCAGAAGTAACGGCGCCTAGGCGGCGGCGCGCTCGGACTTCTTCACGATGTGGGGCATCGTGCGGAAGACGACGTCCCACAGCGGCGACGACACACCGAACCCACCGAAGTTGTCTCCGTGGTGGTGCTTCATGTGGTGCTTCTTCAAGAACTTCCCGATGCGCGTCGTCTGGCGGAAGTGGTGCACCGCGTAGTGCGTACCGTCATAGAGGAGGTAGCCGAAGGCGAAGCCGATGTAGAGCGGCTCTCCGAGGCGAACGCCGCCCGTGATGAAGTAGAACACGGTGTAGAAAAGCACGGCCATCGGCAGGCTCGCGCCGAGCGGCATCACGAGCCGGTCTTTGTCGCTCGGGAAATCGTGGTGCACACCGTGCAAGAAGAAGTGGAGCTTCTTCGCCCAGCTCGCCTCACGAATGAAGTGGAACACGTAGCGATGGAGCACGTACTCGGCGAGCGACCACACCATCAGCCCCGTCGCGACGAGACCCATCACCGAGAGCCAGCCAAGATCGTGACGGCGATCGATGCGGTAGAAGAAGTACGCGATGAGCGGGAGATACGTCACGAAGGGCGTCGCCGGGTGGATACGCGAGAACCACTCGAAGAAATCGCTCCGGAACATCCGGCACGTCTCTCCGGCGCGGATGCGGTCTTCGATGACTGGGTTCAACATCGGGGTGGGCTCTTGCAAGGATTACGCGCGAAACCCACGGGCGGCTTTGTCGCGAAGCGCCGCGAATATACCCAAATGCCCAGCGGGTGAGAAGAACTAGCGCGCCGCAGTGCGACACGCACTACGCATCCCGCCATCTGTCGGTGATTAAGGCACCGGGCGCGTGCGGAACTTCGTCTTGTAGTCGCTCTTGAACTTGTCATGGCAACTCTTGCACGAGGCTTTTGCGCCGAGCGTGCCTGCGTCTCCACCTTGACGAGCCGCGGTCGCGCCGTCCTTCGCGAACTTCGCCCAGTCCGTCCACGTTGGGTCGGGTGTCATCGTCGCGAGCTTGTCGAGGCTCGTGGCGACCGCGGCGAGGTTATTGTCGACCATCTTGCTTCCGATGTTGTCTTGCATCCACTTTTGGAGCGGACACGGGTTCGCCTTGCTCCCGCACGTGTCATCGGCAGACGCAAGCGTCGGGGCGAGCGCCGCCGCGACCGCGAAGAGCACGACCGAAGAAAGGAGCGCGATCGACTTCATCGATGCGATCGACGCTCGCGCACGCGCCATTATTCATCAAGATCTTTCTCGCGCCACCGTCTCCTCTTGACGGAAATCGAACCTTGTAGGATGCAAGGAGCCCCATGGCCGACCACGAACGGTTCGCTCGCGCAGTTCAGACCGTCGCCCGTGGCCTTGGGCGCATCAGCCGTGAGCGCGCGCGCGCGGAGGACGTGACGCCGCAGCAAGCAGAGACGCTTCAGCTCATCGCCGATCGTGGAGCCGTGTCGACGTCGCTCCTCGCGGCGCTCCTCGGCATCGACCCGTCGACGGCGAGCCGTAACCTCGCGGGGTTGCAAAAGGCCGGCCTCGTCACGCGCAAGAAAGCGACGGACGACGGACGGCAGACCGACGTTCGCCTCACGCCGAAGGGCAAGCGCGCCGCTGACTCTGCGACGGCGAGCTCTGCGCAGGCGCTGTCCAACGTGCTCGAGAAGATCAATCGCGGCGAGCGCCAGAAGGTGCTCGAGGCCCTCGACACGCTCGCCAAGGCCATCGACGGTGAGAGCACGACGCAGGGCGCGGCGTAGCCACTTCCGAGCTGCTAAGCTTTGCCGAGGCGATGCGCAATCGCGACCTCAATCGCATCTTTCGTGCACTCGTGGTTGGCCTGTCGGCACCCATCGGGGGAGCCGCGTGGATCGCGTGTGGCAACACACCTGACGACCCCGACGCCGATGCCACTGCGCATGACGCTCAGTCGGAGGACGCCACGAGCCTCTTTGGGGATGTCAGCCCGCTCGACTCCTACGTCCTGTGGTGTGAAGCGGGAGGGCCCCAACTGTTTGACCCTGGCAACGCCCCCGTGTCCGGGTGCTTCGACTACATCTACGTTCCGTGCGGGCTGCCGCCGGGCACGTACGTTCTCGATGCGAGCGCCGACACGGGAGCGCTCAACCCGCTCAACCGCTGCGACCAGATCTGCAAGTTCACCGAACGATGGGAGTGCGAGCTCACACCCGACGCGGCGATGATCTATTACGATGGCGGGGTGACGACTGCCGACGGCGGGCCCGCGCCGGGGGCGTACGTGGTGTGCGATTGTTACGGTGGTGGCCGGCGCCCTACCGGACTCATCGCGCGTGACAGCCGCGTCGCCGAGCAAGCGAGTGCCCTCGCGCGTTACTTCAGCGCGATGGCGCACCTCGAAGCCGCGTCGGTGCCTGCGTTCGCGCGCATGCGGAAGGAGCTCGGCGATCTCGGAGCTCCACCGCGACTGCTCACATCCATCGAGCGCGCCATCCGCGACGAGACGCGGCATGCACGCATCATGGGGCGCATCGCGCGCAGGTTTGGTGGCACGGCGCCGGTCGCACGTGTCCACACGGTCCGCGAGCGAAGCGTCGAGGCCATCGCGCGCGAGAACGCCGTCGAAGGCTGCGTTCGCGAGACCTACGGCGCCCTCGTCGCGACGTGGCAAGCACACCACGCGGCCGATCCGACGATTCGCCGGGCGATGTCGGGCATCGCCCGAGACGAGACGAGGCACGCCGCGCTCTCATGGCAAGCGGCACGCTTTCTACGTGGGCAGCTCGACGGCCCCGCGCAACGACGCGTGGAGCGGGCTCGCGGCCGTGCAATCGCCGCGCTCTACGAGGAGACGTCTCGCGAGCCGGCTCGGGAGATCGTTGCGGCTGCGGGTTTGCCATCCTCGTCCCACGCTCACCGTCTGCTCGACGGCATGACGCAGCAATTGAGGATCCGCCGCAGGCGGGACGACAGCCCGAAGGGCACTCAGGTGTGGAGCTAGAACGGCAGCTTCGCCTGTTTGGGATCGCGAGGCTCCTGATCGGCGAGCGCATCGTTCTCCCGTGCAAGGTCCGCCTCGACGAGCGCCTCGTTGTCGTACGCGAACGCGAGGGCGTCGAGCACCTTCGCCGGCCCGAGCTGTGGATACCGCTTCAAGAGCGTCTCGATGGTCGTGCCGCGCCGATGCCACGACCACAAACGACGAACGGGAACTCGTGTGCCTCGCACGCACGGGCTCCCGTTCATGACGTCGTCTCTGCATTCCACGTGGGGATGCGCGATCACTCACTTACGTTCGCGCAAGTGCGTGCAGAATGCAAACTAGCCGGCGGTCAGGTGGCGGAGGGGGCGCCCTCGCCGGACCTCGAGCCTTTGCGACGCGCATGCGTCGCGTAGCCACCTTTGCGACCTGCCTCACGGGCTTCCTCACGGGAGAACTCGTGGGCGGTGCCGGCGGCGTGAGCAGCCTTGCCACCCTTCGAGGCGATCTCGCTGACGCGTTTGGGGTCCATCACCGCGAAGCCTCGGCGCTTCTTCGGTGCGGGTGAGGCTTGAGCGGGCTCGGCAGACGAAGGTGGAGTCTCGTCGTGCTCGGTTGAAGTGGCGTGCGGATCTTCGTTGAACAATTCGGACATGACATACCTCGGCTGGCTCCTGGCGATCTCGCCGGAGTGGGTTTGGAGTTACAAGGTGAAGAACGGACGATGCCGGGTTTCGGTTTATCGAGACTCTTCAGTTGAGGATCTTTGCAGAAAGATGACGTACGGCCTCTGCGCACCCGTCCATCACTTGGGAGCGCATTTGCTGCTCGGAAACCGCTTCGTCAACGAGGATCCCCATTGAATCCCCTTCGACGAAGAAGCCGCCGCGCTGCGTTGCCGTATCGGACTTGTCGCTGGCGAAATCCATCGCTTCGACGGGTAATGCATAAAGTCGCCCAGCGACGCGCACTTGCACGACGCCGAGAAGGCGACCTGTATGCTCCGCAATGTTGCTGTTGTTGGGCTCGTTCATGACTGTATCAACCAAAGTAAGCACCGGAACACCTCAGGCAAGAGCAAGACTCGTGCGCGGTAGGTCTTCACGTTACGCTCGAGGTCCCACATGAACCCCCTTCGCCAAGGCCAGCTCGACGACCGTGTGATGGACGCCTGCGCCGTGGTCATTTTCGGGGCTTCGGGAGATCTCACGCGGCGCAAGCTCATGCCCGCCCTCTACAACGTCGCCGCGAGCCGCGTCCTTCCGGGAAACTTCGCCGTGGTCGGCGTGGCGCGCCGTGACAAATCGGACGACGCCTTTCGCGCCGAGATGGCCGAGGGCGTCGCGAAGTTCTCGAGGCGCAAGGTCGACCCGACGCTGTGGGACGATTTCGCGCGATCCGTCAGCTACGTGTGTGGCGATTTTGGCGCCCAGCCGACCTACGACCATCTTCGATCGCACCTCGAGAAGATCGACGCGGAGCGTGGAACGCGTGGGAATCGTCTGTTCTACTTGGCGGTACCGCCTGCCGAGTTCGGGCCGATCTTGTCGGGCCTGCGTGAAGCGAAGCTCGTCGCCGAGGGCGTGCGACCCTGGACGCGTGTCGTCATCGAGAAGCCGTTCGGCCACGACTTGCCGAGCGCGCGTGAGCTGAACGACACGGTCGCCGGGGTCTTCCGCGAGTCCCAGGTGTTCCGCATCGACCATTACCTCGGCAAGGAGACCGTGCAAAATCTCCTCGTCGTCCGCTTCGCCAACAGCATGTTCGAGCCGCTGTGGAACCGCGAGCACGTCGACCACGTCCAGATCACGGTCGCCGAGGAGATCGGCGTCGAGGGGCGCGGCAAGTTCTACGAGCAAACCGGAGTGACGAAGGACATCGTCGAGAACCACCTGATGCAGCTCTTGTGTCTGACGGTGATGGAGCCGCCCATTTCGCTCTCGGCGGATGCGGTGCGTGACGAGAAAGTGAAGGCGTTGCGGTCGCTGCGCCCGATGGAGCGGCGTGTCGTCGGTGAGAGTGTCGTGCGTGGTCAGTACGGGCGCGGCTTCGTTCGCGCGGACGAAGTGTGCGCGTATCGCGAGGAGCCCGACGTTGCGAAGGACTCGACCGTCGAGACGTACGTCGCGATGAAGGTCTACGTCGACAACTGGCGGTGGGGCGGCGTTCCTTTTTACGTCCGCGCCGGCAAGCGCATGGCTCGTCGC
>Ga0302324_100006667_pt1 | contig 24776 bp, 19 predicted proteins | sample Palsa_T0_1_FD_201949 | JGI IMG/M metagenome (GOLD analysis project Ga0302324, IMG submission 201949) | Peat permafrost microbial communities from Stordalen Mire near Abisko, Sweden - Palsa_T0_1 | ecosystem: Environmental > Terrestrial > Soil > Palsa > Peat permafrost | place: Sweden: Abisko... | reverse complement strand
ACATCTTAATAAGTGGAAGCTGCGAACAAGGCGGTGCAGCTATGATGACAAAAGCGAGATTGAGCCTTACGGCGGCGCTTCTGATGGCACTTTCCGCGCTGACTCCTTCGGTGGCGCAGGCAAAAAGAATGGTCGGAGGGATGCGCGCGCCAGTGCGCGTGTCTGGGTCAATGCCTCGCGCGGGAATGGCAACCGCGCGGCCGCCGATGGTGCGTATGGCGACGCGGCCCGTGAACTCCGGAGCATTCTTTGGCTCGAACTCCTTTAGGCCGGGGAGTTTCGGGAACCGAAATTTCGGATTTCGCAGGCCAGTGCGATCACACCGCCCGCCCGTGGGTTGGTCGGGGTTCTATTTGCTCGACGGTGGCTACTATGGCTACTACCCTCCAGAGGATGCACCGGCAAGCGAGCCCCCGGCTTATGCAGACCAGCAGGATCAGCCGATCGCCGCGCAACAGGCTCCTCCCCAGCCAGCCCCACAAGTAACGCAGCAAGAAGCTCTCCCTCGCTGCCTGACGCAGGTCAGTTCACGCTGGTGCTGCATAGTGGCGCGAAGATCGAGGCGATAGGCTTTACGCGAGTCGGAGATAAGATCGTATACATTACCGTCGACGGCAGCCGGCGCACTATGGCGGCTGCGGATTTGGATACAGCGGCAACGCAACGAGTGAATGAGGAGCGCGGCACTCCGCTGCAGCTCGGACTCTAGCGACCAGCCGAACGGGACTCACCCTTCGAGCCTCCCGGGCACAGCATGCCGTGCCCTACGAAGCATCCGAACTATGGCCGCCGCGCACGAAGTAAATGACCGCCGCGCCTACAGCGGCAAAAACTCCCGCAAACAGGAATCCCGCTGCAGGGCTTACTCGCGACCACAGCGCACCGACTGCCACGCTCGAAACTAGGTCCCCAACTCCATTTACCGCGGCAAGCACGCCGAAGCCGGAGCCGCGAATGGCCGCGGGAAGGATTTCGGATGCGGCGGATTTCTCTACCGACTGCTGGAACGCGCTGTGCACACCCGCCAGGGCGAATAAGCAAGCCAGAATCAGGAGCGAAGGGCCCTCCGACAAAATGAAACCCCCAAAGCACAAAGCGCCGATCAGGTAACCGACGGCGAGCAGACCGCGCTTGCCCACACGGTCGCTAAGCGCCCCTGCGGGATAGGAAGCGGCGGCGTTGACGACATTGTAAAAGGTATACAAACCGACCGAGAGGATCATGGCGCGCGGCGCGCCGAAGCGTGGAGCAAGAATCTGGCTGGCGCGCAGAATGAGAAGCGTGGGCGCGAAGTCGCCGATGCCGTGAGCGAAAACGCCGGCGAGGAAATACTTGTAGGTCGCGGGAAATTGCGCGATGCGATCCCTGATGGACGGGACGGCGGGCATCGGCTTAACGCCCGCGTGCAATCGGGCTGCTGTGCGTTCAGTGGGCACGAGCCGGATAAACGCAACGGCGGCGGTCAGGCCGGGCACGAGCGACCAGCGCATCACTCCGCGCGGGCCTACGATACCGAGCAGCGCGACGGCGCAGAGCGGGCCGAGCACGGCGCCCAGCGTGTCCATGGCGCGCTCGAAACCAAAAGCGCGGCCCTCCTGGCCCGGCTCAACGCAATCAGCCAACAGCGCATCGCGTGAGGGGCCGCGGCTGCCGCGGCCAATCCAGCCGAGGGAACGCAGCACGAGCAAGGCCGGCCAACTTTGCGCAAACGCGTAAGCGAAAGTCGTGAGCGCGGTAGCCAGGTATCCGGCGATGCCGGTGGGCTTCCGCCAGCGCGGATGATCGGCGATGAAACCGCCGGCTAGCTTGGCGAAGCTCGAAAGACCGTCGGAAACACCTTCGATGATTCCGAGAGCTACCGGAGGCGCGCCAAGGCCGGCGAGGAATCCGGGCAAGACCGACGTAGCAGCCTCGTGTCCCCAGTCGGAAAACAGGCTGGCGAGACCGATTCCCAGAACACCGCGCGAAAGCCATCGGTTCCGTGTGATTGGTGTGGTGGATTGGCCCATGGTGGCGAGGACGGTAAAGAGCAATCGTAGGCGTTGAGGATGCGCCAAGCAAGGTGGGCGCGGGCGGGCGCGGCATAGATTCGGCTCCGCTCGTGACGCGGTCGTCGTGCCCCCAACGGAAAAGAAACGGTAGAATCGTCGGGTGAGAGCGGTCATCCAACGGGTAAGCCGGGCGCAGGTGACGGTCGAGGGCCGCGTTTGCGGCGAAATCGAAGCGGGGCTTGTGGCGCTGGTGGCGGTGGGACGCGAAGACTCGACGGCAACCGCGATGGCGGAAAAAATCGCGAACCTGCGGATCTTCAATGACGAACAGGGAAAGATGAACCGCTCCGTGCTGGATACCGGCGACGCGTTGCTGGCGGTGTCGCAATTCACGCTGTACGGAGACGTGCGCGGGCAGCGCCGGCCGAGTTTCGTGCGAGCGGCATCAGCGGAGTTGGGCAAGGCGCTGTACGAAGAGTTTGTGAAGAGCCTGCGATCACTTGGGGTACACGTGGAAACCGGCGTTTTTCAGGCGCACATGGAGGTCGAGATAGTGAATGACGGACCAGTGACCATCCCGGTGGATTCGGAAAAGACTTTCTAGCGAAAGGGGTGCGTCCATGATGAACGAAACCGGCGGCACGTACGAAATCCACAGAATCCTCGATCAAATGGACCGGGGATTTTCAGGGGACGCGTGGCACGGGCCGCCGCTGATGGGATTGCTGGAGGGAGTGTCGGCGGAGGGCGCCTCGAAACACCCGGTAAAGAAAGCACATTCGATTTGGGAGCTGGTGCAACACATCGACGCGTGGAACACCATCGTGCATCGACGAATAGAAAATCAAGAGGTGGAGGTGAGTTCGGAGCAGGACTGGCCGCGGGCGTGGGAAGTGAGCGAAGTTGAGTGGAAGCGCGCACTGCACAATCTGAAGGAGAGCCGAAGACGGTTGCGCGAAAGCGTCGAAAGATTGCGGGACGATCAGTTGGAAGAAGTGGTGGACAAAAACAAAAGCTCGCGGTACGTGCTTTTGCACGGCATCGTGCAGCACGACCTTTATCATGCCGGGCAGATCGCGATTTTGAAGAAAGCGCTGGAATAACCGCGTCGAAGTAGCGTTGCCGAAGTAACGTTAGCGAAGCTTGAGTATCTCGATGATGCGCAGCACGTCGGACGGCGAAACGTCGTAGAGGTCGTGCTCATCTTCCTGCTCGAGGCGCTCGCGCAGATACTCGGCCGCGATATAGCTGGCTTCGCGATCGCTCAGGTTGCGGTGAGCGCGCTCGCGGAAGGTGACAAAGGCGGGATGCGCGAGGCCAACGATCACGCCGTTGCCATCGACTAGAAACTTGCAATCCATGGTGTCCGCGTGTCGAGTGGCGCAGGCGTTCCAGCAATGCGAGAAGCGGCACTTGTAAACCATGTCCGTGACTTTGGAAGGCACGCCAAACGCGCCGATAAATTCGCTCATGGCGCCGGCGTTGGCGATGGTGGGATAAACGGCGCCTGCTTTGGTAGCGGTCTTCGTTGCGGCTTTGGCCATGGCGCTCCCCTACTTTCTGACTTCCACGCCCGCGGTAACGGGCTGCGATGATTGCTGATAAACGCGCGTAGCCGCGGCAACTCCCGCTCCCAGCGAAAGACGGAATCCCTGTTCGAGTAGGATTCTTTCGAGCGCGGCCATCAGCAACAAGACGTTGTTCTGCTGGCTGGAGTGGCCCATCAGGCCAATGCGCCAAATCTTGCCTTTCACGGGGCCAAGTCCGCCGGCGATTTCGATGTTGAACTCATCGAGCAATTGGCGACGTACCCGCAGGTCATCGATTCCCGCGGGAATATTCACGGCGGTGACGGTGATAAGCCTGTCGGCAGCGTTACGCACGAACAGGTCGAGGCCCAGGGCTTCGAGTCCAGCCACGAGCGCCTGTTGATTGCGCGCGTGCCGCTCAAAGCGCGCCTCCAAACCTTCTTCGAGAACGATGCGCAGAGCTTCGCGCATTCCGTAGATGAGCGAAATGGGCGGCGTGTGATGGTAGAGGCGGTCTTTGCCCCAGTAGTTCATGGCCTGACTGAGATCGAAATACCAGCTACGCACCGGCTCTTTGCGGGCGTGCATGATTTCTTCGGCGCGCTCGTTAACGGTAATGGGCGCCATGCCCGGGGGAGCGCTGAGAGCCTTTTGCGATCCGCTGAAGCAGATGTCGATGCGCTGGCGGTCAACATCGAGGGGAACACCACCGAGCGTGGCGACGGCGTCGACTACGAGCAGGGCGCCAAGTTCATCGGCGACTCGACGGTAGTCGTCGAGGCGATGCACCACGCCAGTAGAGGTCTCACCGTGTGTGAGGCCGATAAACTTTATCTTGCGGCCCTTCCCTGCGCGCAAAACATCTTGCGGATCAACCGTGTGCCCGTAGGGGACTTCGACGCGAATCGCCTTGGCGGGAATGCGCTCGGCCACCAGGGCCATACGCTCGGAAAAGGCGCCGTTGGCACAAATAATGCACTCATCATTCGCTTCCAGCATGTTCGTAACCGCTGCTTCGATGCCGCCCGAACCCGATGCGGAGATGGGGAAAGTGACGCGATTGTGAGTCTGAAAGGCGCCGCGCAGCAAGGTCTGGACATCGTTCATCATCTCGGTGAACCAGGGGTCCATGTGGCCGACGATGGGGGAAGCCATGGCGCGATAGACGCGCGGATCGACACAGGAGGGCCCGGGAGTCAGCAATATTCGCTCCGGAGGTAGTAACTCACCGATCGGTTTGTAGTCCGTGCGTCCCATACGAATGCTAGTCCTCGATGATCTGGATGAATTTTCCCCGCTTTCGCAAACCGTAGAGCCGCTGACGCGGCACCGGAGGGAGGAAATGCGTTCCAAACCCGCAATCTAGTCTGCTAAATCGGGCGGGATCGGTCAACCACCAAAATAGCCTCCGTAACCTGAGGGTCAGGAGAATGCGCTCGCGGAACAAAACAGCGAGGGCAGGGAAATCTTTTGACGGGAGGGGGTTGGTGGTTTCGCAACTGGAGTTGGGGCGTGATGGTAAGGGCTGTAACCGTATGCTAGTCTGCCAAATTGACGGAAAATGTCCATGGCTAACGAAAAAATCAGCGCGGCGAGCAAGCAGAACATCTCGCGAGTGGAGGTTTACTGGCATACGGTGCGATATCGCACTGTGGCGCTGTACGCGATTGGCCTTGTCGTGATCGCTTTGGGTGTGACATATCTGGTATTCCCAGAAATGTCCAGTAGGGTGCTACAGAAACTTTCCGATGCCGTGGGAAAACAGGACGGCGCGGTGGCCGCGATTTCCGCGCGGCAAGCGCGGTTTGTGAACCTCGACGGGCACGTGCAGGTGAAGAAGGTAAATTCGGTGCAGTGGGTCAACGCCGATTACCAGATTACGCTGGATAAAGGCGATCTGATTCAGACCGATCCAGAAGGCGTGGCACGCCTGGCGTTCGCGGACGGGACCACGTACACAGTGAAGGGCGACACGCTGGTTACTGTAGAAGAAAACATCGTACAGCAGGACCAGGCCACTCAAGTCGCGGTGCATATCTCATCGGGCCAAGTCGATCTGGCGACGGGCACGTGGCAAGTGGCGGGATCAAAGGCGCAAGTTTCCTTCGAGAACGCCGTGGCGTCGGCGCGCGCGAACAGCCGGTTGGCGGTACGCAGCGACCCGAAAACACACGAGCAAGATGTGACTGTAGACAACGGAAGCGCCGAGCTCAACCGCGGCAACGAACACGTGGACATCGGGCAATACGAACGCGCGACACTCCCCTCCGGCGGAGGAACGATCGTAAAGACCCAGATGCTGGCGCCCCCGAAACTGGTAGAGCCATTGAATTTGCAGCCGATTATTCTGGCGGACACGAAGAAAGACTCGGTACGCTTTTCGTGGAATCCCGCGGCGACCGCCAAGATGTATGATTTTCAGGCCAGTACGACGTCGATGTTCAATCACATCGTGATGGAAAGAAAGACGGCGGCGACGAGCGTGGAGGTAACCGGGTTCGATCCCGGAGATTACTTCTGGCGAGTACGGGCCATCGACGACAAGAACAATATGAGCGACGTGAGCGACGCATTCAAGTTCACACTGGTGACGCAGGGGCGCGAGCAGCAGATGCTGCTGGAAGTGGATGGCACGGAGTTACAAGGGAACGTGGTAGAGGTAATCGGACGCACCGAGGCCGGAGCGGCGCTGATCATCAACGGCGACCAGGTGGCGGACATCCAGGGCGACGGCAAATTCCGCTATTTCTCGCAACCGATGACGCGCGGCGACCATGAAATTGTGATTACAGGACAGAATCGGCGCGGGGGAACGGCGATCAAACGCGTTGATGTAGTGATTCCGTAGGGTAGCGCGAGAGTTCCGCGCAAAGAAAATCAGCGAAGCGGCGCCCCGGGGGAGATTTCTGTGGGCGCCCAAGCCAACCGGGGGAGAAGCGATTCGTGAATAAAAACGGTTACAACATGCGGTCGGTGTTCAGTCTCTTCTCTTCCGACCTGGCGATCGACTTGGGCACCGCCAACACGCTGGTGTTTGCGCGCAACAAGGGCATCGTGGTCAACGAGCCTTCCATCGTGGCCATCAATAAGAACAGCGGCGACGTGGTGGCGGTGGGGCGCGAAGCGAAGGAAATGCTGGGGCGGACGCCGGGAAACGTGGTCGCGATCAAACCCATGAAGGACGGAGTGATTGCCGACTTCAAGGTAACCGAGAAGATGCTGACGTACTTCATCCAAAAGGCGCATAACCGGCGCGTACTGGTGCATCCGCGCATCGTGATCGGAGTTCCGAGCGAGATCACGCCGGTAGAAAAGCGGGCTGTGCAGGATTCCGCATATCGTGCACGGGCCAGCGAAGTCTACTTGGTGGAACAGGCCATGGCCGCGGCCATTGGAGCAGGCCTGCCAATCGAAGAGCCCTCGGGCAACATGGTGGTGGATATCGGCGGCGGAACGACAGACATCGCGGTGATATCGATGAGCGGCATCGTGTACTCGAGATCCGTGCGAGTCGCCGGCAACGAGATGGACGAAGCGGTAATGCACTATCTCAAGCGCAAGTACAACCTGCTGGTTGGCGAGCGCACGGCGGAGCAGATCAAGATTGAAATCGGCTCGGCCTACCCGCTGGAAAAGCCGCTGACGCTGGAAGTAAAGGGCCGCAACCTGATCGAAGGCGTGCCGCGCACGGTTACCATCGACGACAGCGAGATTCGCGAAGCTCTGTCCGAGTGCATCTCGACGATCTTGAACGCTATCCGCGTGGCGCTCGAACGGACGCCGCCGGAACTTTCGGCCGACATCAGCGATCGCGGCATCGTGCTGACCGGCGGGGGCGCGCTGATCAAGAATTTGGATAAGCGCATACGAGAGGAAACCGGGTTGCCGGTTTCGATTGCGGATGATCCGCTGGCATCGGTGGTGCTTGGCACCGGCAAGATGCTGAGCGATTTCCGGCTGTTGCGCCTGGTTTCTATCGACTAGCTATTGGCGGCGGGCGACTCTTCTGGCGCCCGCACTGCGAGCTCCCAAATGGCCGACATGATGTTCATCTCCCGCCACCGCCCGCTGGCCTTGCTGGCCGCGGCGGTACTCGCACAGGTGATGCTCCTGGCGTATCAAATCAAGCGCGAGCACGACGTTCGGCTGCTGCGCTATTGGGCGGCGGAGGTGGTCACACCCACCGGGCGCGCGGGCACCTGGGGTTTCTCCAGAGTGGCCGGAGTCTGGGAGGGATACTTCGCGCTGCACCACGCTCACGTTGAAAACGAACAACTGAAGGCAGAACTTGGCGAATTGCAACTGCGCAACCGCGAGCTGGAAAGTCAAGCGGCGGAAGGGCAGCGCCTGGCCGGGCTGCTAAGCTTTCACGAAGCTCATCCGGAAACCTCCATGCTGGCGGCCCAAGTGATCGACGCAAGCGCCGACCCGGCGTCGCGCACGATGTTCATTAACCGCGGCGACCGCGACCACATTCGCCGGAACATGGGCGTAATTACGCCCGAGGGCATCGTAGGAAAGATTGTCGAGACCTACCCGACGAAGTCCGAGGTGCTGCTCATCAGCGACAAGGATAGCGGCGTGGGTGCGCTGCTGGCGGATACGCGGACGCACGGCGTGGTGAAGGGCGGAGGGGACTCTGGTCCGCACCTCGACTACGTGGTGAACGATGAAAAGGTGCATGCGGGAGAAGTGGTGGTCACGTCCGGCGAGGACCGCATCTTCCCGAAGGATCTGCTGGTGGGAAAGGTGGCTGAGTTCCACCCGGGAAACCCGTTTCAAGTGATTCGCGTGGCGCCGGCGGTACGCTTGGATCGGCTGGAGGACGTGCTGGTGCTGCTCACGCAGCAGGAGATAGCACCCAAGAAGGCTGATGACACATCCGCAGCGGCGTCTCCGTCGGCGACCGAAGACATCGTCCAGACGGAGACAGTCCCCACGGGGAGTCCAATTACACTTCCCGCTGGGACGAATCCGGAGGCGCCAGCAGCAAACGCATCCAAGCCGGCTACAACGACCGGTGCGCCCGCTATCGGCAGTAACATGAGGGGCGCGAAGCCAGTGCCATCGAAGTCAGTGCCGCCGAAAGCTTCGGGCACAGACCGACAAAAATCTTCTCAGGAGTCCGCGGGATCTACCCCGCACCAGTGAGATGGCTTCCGTGTTGAATCCCACAGCGCAGTCGGAATCGAACATCGAGGTCCATCGCTTTTACAGCGGGGCTGTAATTGCGGTGGCGTTTCTGGCGCTGATACTGCAAGCATTCCTGCACAAGTACGGAACGTGGAGCGAACTCGTCGACCTGCCGCTTCTGGTGACCATTTACTTTGGCGTGAGCCGGCGAAATCCGGTAAGCGGGCTGCTCCTAGGAGCTGCCATCGGGCTCACGCAGGACGCGCTGAGCCACGATAATCCCATTGGGCTATATGGAATTGCGAAGACGCTGGTAGGTTACGTGGCGTCGTCCGTAGGAGCGCGGATTGATACGGAGCATCCGCTGAGCCGTTTCGCGCTGGTGTTCGTGCTATTCCATTTCCAGCAGGTGATCCTGGCGATAATGGACCGCGTACTGCTGAATCACCCGGCGCCGATGTTCACGTTACGACTGCTGCTTAGCTCTTTCGCGACCGCAGCGGCGGGAGTGGTGCTATTCGCGCTGCTCGACCGCCTGCGGCGTTCAAGCTGAGGCGTACCCTTCCCGTATCCACAAGTAGATCCCTCACTCCATCCGCGTCAGTACCTGATGCCGATCCCGACAGATCGGCGGCACGGATGGGTTCGGGATGACAACCGCTCGTCGTGAATTGCGAGCGGTCAACGGGCCGCGGCCACGGTGGGCTTAGCCTCGGATGAGGACGGTTTCGCCGCGGGGTTGGCGCGCAGTACAAGCACAGGGCAGGTGGCCAGACGCACGACCTTGTCGGTGACCGACCCAAAAGCCAGCTGGCGCCAGCCGGTCATGCCGTGAGTGGCGATGACGATGAGATCCGCCGCGTTGTGCTCGCCGATTCGGAGGATCTCCATGGGCACATCGTTTGCCGTGCCGACCTCAGTGCGCACTGCAATTCCCTTCGCTGCGTATTTCTGAGAGAGACTGTCCAGACGCTTTTGGGATTCTTTGTGCAGCTCGCCCTCGTATTCGGCCTCGTGAAAGAACGCACCGGTACTGGGCAGCTTCGGCAGAGCCGCAACGACGTTCACGAGCAGGAGCTGAGAGCCAAACAAGACGGCAAGGTCAGCAGCTTCGTTTAACGCATCATCGGAATGCGCGCTGAAGTCAACGGGAGCGAGAATTACCTTTGGCGCTTTCATCGTATCCTCCATCGAGAATTCGTAGTGACAGACGGTACTGACTATCCGATCTGGCGGAAGAGCCAGAACAAGCCTGCCGACAGGCACATGGATGCCGGCAACGTAAGGACCCACGCCAAGGCCAAATTGCGCACCGTGGACATTTGAATTCCCGAATGGTTGGCAGCCATGGTGCCGGCCACACCCGAGGAAAGCACGTGCGTGGTACTCACGGGCAAGCCGAACCAGTCCGCTGCCCCAATCGTAAACATGGCGGTGATTTCCGCCGCGGCACCCTGGCCGTACGTGAGGTGATCCTTGCCGATTTTTTCACCTACGGTAACGACGATGCGCTTCCATCCAATCATGGTGCCCAAGCCGAGGGCCAGGGCGACGGCTACCTTCACCCAAGTCGGGATGAACTTGGTGGCGCCGTCAATGTGCTTCTTGTAGTTCGCAAGGACGGCGGCATCGGCAGTCGAAAACACAGGCTGATGCGATTTCTGCATCAAGCGCAGAGCTTCATCGACGACGTACATATCATTTCGGAAGTTGCGTACCTTATCCTGCGGCACGGCCTTCAATTGCTTGTAGAGAGACATTTCCGTGCCGATGCCGTTTACCAGCTCGCGCAGCGCGAGCATGGTGTTGGGCGTGAAGTTCTTCGTGCGAATATAGTCGGTCACTTCGTCGCGGGAATCTCCGACCACGGCGTTCGGACTCACGTAGTGGCCCAGCATGTCCGCGGTTTGCGTCGAGACGGCGACGAAATCCTGAGTCTGCTCGTGGGTGACCGCGTGATTCACGGCGTATGCGGTCGGCACGGTGCCGATCAGAATCAGCATGATCAGGCCCATGCCCTTCTGACCGTCGTTGGAGCCGTGAGCAAAACTTACTCCCGTGCAAGTCAAAACGAGGAGCGCGCGAATCCAGAAGGGGGGTGGCTCGGTGCCCTTGGGAGCTTCATAGAGCGCTTTGTTCTTGATCAGCGCCTTGGAGAGCAGCAGCAGGAGCGCAGCGCCGAAGAATCCGACGAGGGGAGAGAGAAGCAGCGTCTTGCCGACGTTCGTGGCCTGCGCCCAATCGACGCCGCTGGTGCCGGTCTTGACGGACATCAGCTGATTGGCGATACCCACGCCGATGATGGAACCAATCAGGGTGTGCGAGCTCGATGCCGGCAAGCCGAAAAACCAGGTGCCGATATTCCAGATAATTGCCGCGATCAGCAGGGCGAACACCATAGCGAATCCGGCCTTGCTGCCCACTTGGAGAATCAGTTCCACGGGCAGCAGCGACACGATGCCGAACGCTACGGCACCGGAAGAGACCAGCACTCCGGCGAAATTCCACATGCCGGACCAAACCACGGCCACGTGCGGCTCGAGCGAATGCGTGTAGATGACGGTCGCCACCGCATTGGCCGTATCGTGGAATCCATTCACGAATTCAAATGCCAGCGCCGTCAGTAGCGCCACGCCCAGCAGCAGGTACGGCAGAATGCTGGTGGAATGCATCTCCGAGAGATCGGAAATGAGGTGCCAGCCGGCATAGATAAAGCCGATCACCAGGGCAACCCCGAAGATCATCATGCCGATACGCGCGGGACCGGTCGGTTTGGCCGTCGCTAATTTTGTGTCGAGTGCGGAAGTGCCGGCTGCTGCGGGTGCTTCCGTCGCTCGTGCTGCTGTCGCCATCTTTCACCTCATATGAAAATGGAAAACAAACTATCTGGCTGGGGCGCCCTCGGTGGTACCGCCCCGCGCAAAAGACGCCCTTTCGGGCGGACTGAGACTGCTTGCGGGAAGCTAGCTTGAAAACATGAATGTCGCGTGACAGCCACATGAAGCACTTATAAACGGGCTGTGGAAATCGACGGAACGGTCCAGACGACCAAACACCAGCCGGTCATTGCCGGAAACGACATGCAGCAGATGGGCAACTTGCGGCGCGCGCGAAGCAAGTGATAGGTTAGGTCTTACGTCTTATCCGCAGGCACGGGCAAGGGGCAGGTTCGTCCCACCGCTCAGGAGTTTCTTTGGCAGCTTGGAACGCAGGCGATCGCAAGATACCGCAGGGCCGTTTGGCGCTGGTTTCCTACGTCTCTGCCGCCTTCGTCATTTTTCTCCTGGTGGGATTCTGGAAGTTGCAGGTGGTGCAGTCGGGGCACTACGCGGACCTGGCGGAAAAAAACGGCATCCGCTCGATTCCCATCATCGCGCCGCGCGGAACCATGCTCGACCGCGAGGGGCGCGTGCTGGTCGACAGCTATCCCTCTTTTAGCATCCTGCTGGAACGGGACAATCCCAAACAGGTGGAACGCAATCTGCCGCAGATTGCCGAGGGCCTGGGATTGACGTTGCAGGATTTGCAGCAGCAGCTGGACGCGGCGCGCTTCGAGCCGAAATTTCTCCCCATCATCATCAAGCCGGCAGCCACCGAGGCGGACATTGCGTTCGTCGAGTCGCATCGCGCCGACATCGCCATGCTCGATTTGATGATGGTGCAGCGGCGGCGCTACCCGCACGGCAACATGCTGGCCAGCGCCATCGGGTACGTTGGCGAAATTTCTCCTCAGGATTTGGAGAAGAATCCGGATAAGTACAAGCCCGGAGATATCGTGGGCAAAGCGGGGCTCGAGCGCGAGTACAACGACCAACTCGAAGGCACCGACGGGATGCGGCGCGTGGTGGTGAACAGCGTGGGGAAGGTGATGCGCACGCTCGACAACGTGGAAGCCATTCCCGGGAAGCCCATCCAGCTCACCATTGACGAAGATTTGCAGGCTATCGCCGAAGCCGATTTCGACAAGAACAGCAAGATGGGCGGTTTGATCGCCATGGACGCGCGTAACGGCGAAATTCTCGCCATGGTGAGCCGGCCTACCTTCGATCCCAACGATTTCGCGGTTCGCATTGCGCCGAAAGAATGGGCGATTCTGAACACCGATCCGCAAACCCCGCTGCTGAACCGCGCGATCCAGGCGCAGCTCGCCCCTGGTTCCGTATTCAAGGTGGTCGAAGCCGCGGCAATGCTTGAATCCAAAGCTATCCCCGCCACGTACACCGCCTACTGCCCCGGCTCGGCGACTTTCTACGGCCATCTATATCACTGCGATCATGCGCATGGTCAGGTCGATCTTCACCGGGCTTTGGTCGCCTCTTGTGACGTTTATTTCTACAACGTCGGAAAGATGCTGGGCATCGAGCTCATTCACCAATACGCGAACGATCTGGGTCTCGGCGAGCGCACCGGAATCGACTTGCCCGGCGAAGAGCCGGGACTGATCCCATCGGAAGAGTGGTCCGAGCGCGTCAACCACCACAAGTGGTACGCGGGATCGACAATTTCTGTAGCCATCGGCCAGGGGCCTATCACCGCAACGCCGGTGCAGCTGGCCCGGATGATTGCCGCGGTCGCGAGCGGAGGAAAACTCATCCGGCCACATTTCTTGAAGGACGCCACAGGATTCAAAACGGCCTCCTTCCCGCTTTCCGACGATACCGTGAAACAGCTTACCGATGCGATGTGGGGTGTCGTGAACGAGCCTGACGGCACCACTTCCGGAACGGTGAAGCTTGAGAATGTCGACTTCGCGGGAAAGACCGGCACGGCGCAAACCGAGAGCTTCGCTCTGCAGGCTAAGTTGGGCAAACACTTAAAGGAGAACGGCTGGTTCATCGGCCTCGCCCCGCGCCGCGATCCGGAAATTGTTGTCGCCGCACTCGTTCAAGGAGCCGGGTGGGGCAGCTCCGTGGCGCCGATCGTGCGGGACATCGTGAAGGCCTACTACGACAAGAAGAACGGCCACACGCCGCAAGTTTCGACCGCGGAAAATATCACGCCCGCGCAGTCCACCGCGCATTCACTGGCAACTTCGCCAACCGTACAACGACCATGACGAGTTCGACCATGACAAGTTCAAACCGGCCATGAAAGACCGCCCGCGAGTTCAAGATTTCGATTGGACGCTTCTGGCTATCGTCGGCGCCATCAGTGCCATCGGATTGCTCGAGATTTACTCGTCCACGCATGCCAGCGCCATGAATGGCATGCAATGGAAACAGGTGATCTGGATCGGAATCGGCGTGATTGCGATGTTCGGCATCTCGCGGATCGATTACCACACGCTGCTGGATCAGGCTCCGGTGCTCTACGTTATCGGCCTGGCGACGCTGCTGGTGGTGCTGGGGATCGGCCATTCGCGATTTGGCGCACGCCGCTGGGTGGATGTGGGCGGGCAGAATTTACAAGTGTCGGAACTGATGAAGCTGATTATCATCATCGTCCTGGCGCGCTATTTCGCGGAGATGCGCACCGACCGCCTGACGCTGGCCGACTATGCCAAGATTGCGGTCTTGACAGCAATACCCGCCGGGTTGATTCTAGTGCAGCCCGACCTGGGCACGGCTTTGGTGTTGATTCCCGTTGCTGTGGTCGGGGCGTTCCTCGCCGGCATCGAGTGGAGGCATGCCGCGGTCGGTCTTCTTGTCGTTGCGCTGCTGATCCCCATCGGTTGGAATATGCGGCGCCACCTGAAGCCCTACCAGCAACAACGCATTCAAACGTTCTTGCATCCCGAGGAAAACCCCCGGGGTGCGGGCTATCAAATATTGCAGTCGGAAATAGCGGTGGGAGCGGGCGGATTCTGGGGCAAGGGATTTGGCAAAGGCAGCCAGAACCAGTTGGGCTTCGTTCCCGTCCGGTACTCGGATTTTATTCTTGCGGCGCTGGCCGAGGAGCAGGGTTTCGTCGGCGTATGCGTCGTCTTACTGCTGTACCTGGGCTTAATTCTGCGCTTGACGGACAACGCGCAAAAAGCGAAAGACAAAGCCGGGATGTACGTAGTTATGGGAGTGACCGCGATTTTGGGCTTCCACGTTCTGGTCAACGCTTCGATGGTGATCGGATACATGCCGGTCACCGGCATTCCGCTGCCGCTGATGAGCTACGGGGGGTCGTCCACCGCGTTTGTATTTTTGGCATTGGGTCTGGTGATGAACGTCCGCATGCGGCGGTTCGTCAACTGATGCAAAGTGACGCAATGAAAGAGTGCCCGAGCCGTCGACAACGATCCGGCCGGGAATTTCGCAATTGAGTGAAGGGCACGCCGGGTGAGGAAAGCAATCCCGCAAAAGAGAAAGTTCTTGGGCGACCTAAGGCGCGGAGAAGGCAAAGCCTTCTGCGGTGCAGGTCGGGCGCGCGCGCAGGTACGCGCCAGCGCAGAAATCCCCACGACGGTACGCGGCCCTTTGAGGAGTTTTCATGTCAAAGGAAATGGTTATATCGGCGAACCCGCACGAGACGCGGGTAGCGCTGCTGGAAGAAGGACAGCTTTGTGAGTATTACGTCGAACGAGAAAAAGAGTTTGCGTTAGTTGGAAGCATCTACAAGGGCCGTGTGACGCGCGTGCTGCCAGGCATGCAGTCGGCCTTCGTGGAGATCGGCCTCGATAGCGATGCCTTCCTGTACGTCACCGATTTCCTCGAAACCATCGAGGATTACGACGACCACATCGCCGCCACCGTCGAAGGGAAAGTCCAAAAGATTGAGGAGCAGGGCGGCCGGGCATTCCCGGAAAGCTCGAATACCGCAGGCCCGGTAACAGAGCCACTTGACGTGGAATCGGGCTCAGCTCCATCCGGCGAACTCGGCGCCGAGCCTGGCGAAGGCGCGTCCTTTGCGGCTGCGCCACCGGCGAGCATGCCGGCGTTGCCGGGATCCTTCCGAGCGCCCGGATCAGGCCCCGGATCAAGTCAGGGTCAAGCGCCAGGACAGGGTTCCAGGCCATTCGGATCCCGTGGCCGCGACAGCGGCCGGGATTTCCGTGGCGGAGGTGGGGGTGGCCGTGGCGGGCGTCGCGGTGGTGGCGGGCGCTTCAACCGGCGTGGTGGACGTCCAAGCGGAGGAGGCGGCCGTTTTGGACGCGATCTTCCTCCTTCGAAATATGCGTCGCCGCGTCCCTACGAAGATCAGTCGAGTGAGGCAGCTCCTCCGCCGGACGGCTACACCCCGATTATTTTGCCGGGAGAGTCGCTTGCCAAGTACAAGGAGAAACCTGCATCTATGCCCGGCGGCGCTGGGGACGAACACACTCAGGCCGCAACCGGCGCCATCGAGCAATTGGAAGAACGGGCGCCATGGCTCGCTCCTGCACAAACGTCAGAGATAGCGCCAGATCGGGCGCCGGATCAGATATCGGTAGGGGCATCGGAGCAGGGTTCCGGCACATTCCATGAAGCGAAGCTGGAATCCACCGGCGAAGCTGCGCCTCCTGTTTCTGAGGCATCGCTTCGCACACCACCGCTTCGATCGTTCCTGCAGTCCCACTCGCCAGCGCCGTTCGTTGCCGGCGGCGGGCTCGAACCTTTGCCGGGAGAATCACTGGCCAAATGGCGCACAGCGGAACCGGCAAAAGAGGAACTCTCCTCTTCCCTTCCGGAAGGGGAAGCCCCACGGGCATTCGAACGTGCTGACCACGAGGAAGTGGAACCCGAGGAAGAAGAGCGGAACGGCGAGCAAGATCGCGCCGAGACCAGCCACAGCGGGTCAATTCGCACCGAAATGGGACGGACCGAAGCTGGTACCGAAACTGGGCATGGCGAGATAGGGTCAATCGATGGTCTAAGCGACGAGGAAGCGCAGATCGTCGCCGAGCATGTAGCCGAGGCGCAGAGCGACATCACAGAGCGCGACGGAGATCACCAGATTTTCGCGCCCGTCTCCGGAGCAGAAGTCGGGGAAACGTCGCACGAAGAGCACATCTCAGCGGAAGAAGAACGCGAGATTGAAGCGGAGGAGCGCGAGATCGAGGAGGAAGAAGCGGACGCGGAGGCCGAAGGCATGTTGGCTCCCCCTTCCGAGGGCGGAGATCCGGAAATCGAGCATGGAAACGCTTTGGCCGCCGAAACAGCGGCGCCCGCTGGAGAATCCGCTGGAGCGGAAGAGCCGCCATCGCGAGCCAGCGTGCGGGACAACTTCCGCGCGCGAATGCAGCAGCCCGGCCGACGCGGAGGCGGAAACCGGGATCGAGGCCGCCGCGACGACCGCGGCCGGCGTCCGCACCACGGCCACGGACCTCATCGCTCGCAGCAGCGGGCCCGTCCACAGCTCATCTCCGAACTCCTGAAGCAGGGGCAGGAAATCATCGTGCAGATTGCCAAGGAACCCCTGGGCAAAAAGGGCGCGCGGATTACCAGCCACGTGGCGTTGCCGGGGCGGTATCTGGTGTACATGCCGACGCTCGACCATACCGGCGTTTCGCGCAAGATCGCTTCGGCAGAAGAGCGTTCGCGTCTGCGACATTTGGTAAACGACGCGAAGGGCAGCGCGGGCGGAGGATTCATCGTTCGCACCGCGGCGGCCAGCGCGCCGCCCGAGGATGTGCGCACGGATGTCGAGTTTCTCACGCGCACGTGGTCGGAGATCAAGGCGCGCTCCGAGCAGCGCAAGGCTCCTTCGCTTCTGCATCGCGACCTGAACTTGATCGAGCGAATTTTGCGCGATTTCATTACACCGGATTTCGGCGCCATCTGGGTCGATTCGGAAGAGGAATACACGAAGGTTATCGACTTCATGAGCCGCTTCCAGCCTGCGATGGTGAATCGCGTAAAGCTTTATACCAAAAGCACGCCGGTCTTCGAGGAATTCGGCATCCAGCAGGAAATCGACAAGGGGCTGCGGCCAAAGGTTTGGCTGAAGTCGGGCGGCTACATCGTCATCAACCATACCGAAGCGCTCGTCGCGATCGACGTCAACACCGGCAAGTTCGTGGGCAAGGGTTCCACGCGACTCGAAGACACCATCGTGCGCACCAACGTGGAAGCGGTGAAGGAAATCGTTCGCCAGATGCGGCTGCGCGATCTGGGCGGCATCATCATCATCGACTTCATCGACATGGAGGAGCGGCGCAACCGCGAGAAGGTCATGGCTGCGCTGGAAGACGCGTTGCGGGCGGACCGCGCGCCATCGAAGATGCTGCGGTTCAACGAATTCGGCCTGATCGCCATCACTCGCAAACGCACCAAGCAGGCTCTCGAACGCACGCTCTGCCAGCCCTGTCCGTATTGCACGGGCTCGGGCATGGTGAAGTCCATTCCGACGTTGTGCTACGAGATCCAGATCGAGGCGAAGAAGATGGCGCCCGAACTCGACGCCAGCAGCATCACGCTGCGTGTACACCCTGAGATCGCCAAGGCGCTCAAGACGCGCGAGGCTTCGCTGGTCGAAGAACTCGAGCACTGGACGAAGAAGAGCGTGATCATCCAGTCCGATCCCACGCTACATTGGGAGCAGTACGACATCTACTAGAGGCAGTTGTCAGCTGTAAGTGAATTCTAGAGGCGCCGTGGATTTAACTCCGCGGCGCTTCTGCTTTTACGGCGCGTGCCGCGCGTCTAACAGTTTTTGTTATGATGTCGCGGCTGGAAATTCATTGGCAGCGAGGCGAGGACCCCATTGGCTGCACGCATTCTGAACGGCAACACAATCCGTGACCAAATCTACGACGGGCTGCGCGGCGAAATCGCGGCGTTGGCCGCGGCGGGCATTCGCCCGGGCCTTGCGGCTGTGCGCGTAGGGGACGATCCCGCGTCCAGGCTGTACGTGAATAGCAAAATCGCCGCGTGCGAGAAGCTCGGCCTCGGAAGCTTCCACATCACGCCGCCGGCTTCGATCACCACGGAAGAGTTGCTCGCGATCGTGAACGATCTGAATAACCGCGAAGATGTGGACGGTATCCTGGTGCAAATGCCACTGCCCAAGCAGATCGATTCGAAGAAAATTCTGGACGCAGTGATCCCAGCGAAGGACGTGGACGGCTTCAATCCCGTGAACGTGGGCCGGCTCGTCGCCGGGCGCTCTGCGCTGGTGGCCTGCACGCCGGCGGGCGTGATGGAAATTTTGCGGCGCAGCAACATTCCGATTGAAGGCGCGAACGCTGTCGTGATCGGGCGCAGCGACATCGTGGGCAAACCGCAGGCGCTGCTGCTGCTGCACGCAAATGCGACGGTGACAATCTGCCACTCGAAGAGCAAGGATTTGCCGGGGATCGCGCGGCGCGCGGACATCATCGTGGCGGCGATCGGCAAGGCCGCGATGGTGACGCCGGACTACGTGAAGCCGGGCGCGACGGTGATCGACGTCGGGCAGATCGTGGTGAAGGACGCTGCCGAGGCCGAGCGTGTCTTTGCAAAATTTCCCGCAAAGCTGGAATCGTTTCGCGCGAAAGGCTCGATTCTCGTGGGAGACGTGCACCCGGAAGTCGTCGAAGTGGCGGGCGCACTCACGCCTGTGCCAGGCGGCGTGGGTCCGCTGACCATCGCCATGCTGATGACCAACACCGTGAAAGCCGCCCGGATGCGGCGCGGCGGCCGTGTTCCCGCTGCCGCCGGCTCGCGTTCGTGATGCTCCGCCTGGGGCTCACTGGCGGAATTGGATCGGGCAAGTCGACTGTGACGGCCATGCTGCGCGGGCGCGGCGTGCCGGTACTTGATGCCGACGAGTTGGGCCACGAACTCCTCGAACCCGGCCACGAAGCCTACGCGGAAACGGTGCGAGAATTCGGCACGGAAATTCTGAGGCCGGACGCAACCGTCGATCGCCATAAACTCGGCGCGATTGTGTTTGCCGATGCGGCGAAACGCGCACGCCTGAATCAAATCATCCACCCGCGCATCCGTTCGAATACCGATAGATGGTTCGCCTCGTGGGATCACCCCGGCGGGCCCGATTTCGCGTTCGAAGATGCGGCGCTGATTCTCGAGAGTGGGGGCCGTGACAATTTCGACCGCGTAGTGGTGTGCTGGTGCCGCCCCGAGCAGCAGCTGGACCGCCTGGTGGCTCGCGGCCTTTCCCGGGAAGACGCCGAGCGGCGCATCGCCGCGCAAATGCCGATCGATGAAAAGCGCCGTCTTGCCGATGACGTGATCGATTGCTCCGGAGCGATGGAAGAAACCAAGCGGCAGGTCCATGAGCTGATGGCGAAATGGAAGCAGATGGCCGCGGCGGCAAAAAACATTTTCTAGGCAACGCGCGTATATTCAGAAAAGGCAACTAGATTCAAGGAAGACAATACGCGGCCCGGCCGCGCGAGGTTCCCGGGATGGCACAGACAAGGGGCGTTCGAAACGCGGTGCGACTGTTGGTAGCCGGAGTGGCGATCGGGCTGGCCGCGTACTGGGCTGGCACGCGCTACGGACCCAAGCAGGCGACAAATGTTGCCGCGTTGCGGCTGGCCGAACCGGGCGCGGACGAGCGTCTCGACGCTACGGAAACGGAAAATGTTCGCATATATAAGCTAGCCTCGCCTGCGGTGGCAAATATCGTCACGCGCGCCGTGCAATATGACTTCTTCTTCGATGCGGTGCCGGTGGAGGGCGCAGGATCGGGCTTCCTGATCGACACCGACGGCCACATTCTCACCAACTACCACGTCGTGCAGGGCGCGCAGACCATCGAAGTGACCCTCGGAGATCAGTCGCGCTATAAAGCCAGATACATTGGCGCGGACACACGCAACGACATCGCTCTGATCCAGATCACGCCCGGCGACCGCAAGCTCACTCCGCTGACGCTAGGCGATTCGCGCAATCTGCTAGTGGGCCAGCGGGTGCTGGCGATCGGCAATCCCTTCGGCTTCCAAAGCACACTCACCACCGGCGTGGTGAGTTCGCTTGGACGAACGGTGCAGACCAGCGAAAACACGTACATCGACGAAGCGATCCAAACGGATGCCTCCATCAACCGCGGTAATTCGGGTGGGCCGCTCCTGAATTCCCACGGCGAAGTGATCGGGATCAATAGCGCCATCTACGCGCCTACAGGCACCACGGCGGGCATCGGCTTCGCCATACCCATTAACACCGCGCGGCGAGCGGCGGAAGACCTAATCACCAAGGGTCGTGTGCGCCACGCCTCGCTTGGCGTGGCCGGCCGCGCGCTCTGGCCTGGGTTGGCCGAAGCATTGGGACTGAACGTTCAGCAGGGACTGCTCGTCGAACAGGTGACGTCGGGAAGCCCGGCCGCACAGGCCGGAATTCGAGGCGGGGATCGCACAATGCTCGCCGGTCTACAAGAGCTGCGCGTGGGCGGAGACGTGGTGGTGGCCATCGACGGCAAGCCGGTGGTCAATGAGTTGGATCTGAATCTTCTGCTGAACCGCGAGCAGCCAGGCGACGCAGTCACAATCACAATTGTGCGCGGCGGCAAGAAGATGGATCTACCGGTGAAGCTGGGAGACGCGCAGTAAAGTTGGCTCCATCATGCCCCAGTGTATGGAAATGCAATCTCGCGCGCGGCGCTAACCGCGCCTCCCTCACTCCACTCATCACGCAGGCGATCGCGTTCGGCCTCGCTTAGCACGAACCACGATTCAGCCAGATCGCGAACCTGCTCCAGAGTCGCTTGCATCTCGGCCTGCTTTCGCTTCATCTCCTCGCTGCCCGCATCCATGGAGACGCTGATGGACGGCGCGACGAACATCACCGTTCGCGAAAATGGAAACGGCAACCGGAAGAGATCCCACGACTTCTTGAACGTGATTCCCCGCTCGACGGCAATATGAAAAACAGAGATGGGCTTCCCCGTGCGGCGCGCCAGGATAATCGGCCCCGGCTTGGCCACATAGCGCGGGCCTCGAGGACCATCGATGGTGAAGGCTACGTGTCGGCCCTCATCCAACCGCTGGGCCATTACGGTGAGCCCCTCAATAGCGCCGCGCGAGGAACTGCCTTGCGCGGTGCCGAAGCCGAGCCGCTCGATGACGCGGCGAGTCCACTGGCCATCGAAATTCACGGTATTGAGCACTACGATGCCGCGATCGCGCCAAACCCAGACCGCTGGGAAGATCGAGCGATGCCAAAAGGCGCCAATGGCAGTCTCACCCCCGCTGCGAATTTGCACTGCGTTGTGCACGCCTACTATTTCGGTGCGTAGCGTGGGACCGATCAGCCGCACGCACCAATAGACGAACCACGCAATGACGGGAATCTGTATGCGGCGCCAGGCCGAGAGCGCCGGCATGGCGACAGTCGAGGGTAGCGCGTCCACAACCTTCGGGCGCGCGGATTTTTCCCTGTTCTCCACTGCTGTATAGTATAGGCGGACTCTATGAACGCCCGGCGCCAATTCGCGCGCTCTGGAATTGCGGCGATGCCAATCGCGCGCCGTCTTCAGCCCATTCTGCTTGGGGCCGCGCTATGCCTATACGCGGCTTCCTTGTGGGCTGAAACCCCGCCGCCAGGCGCCGTGGCGCGCGTCGAGGGAAAAGATATTTCGGTTGAGAATGCGATGTCCGCCGGCGGCGGCGTGGCACAGTCCGCGCCCGGCGCCTTCGTATCCAACGGCAGCATCGTGACGGTGCATTCGGGGCACGCGCGTATGACTCTATTTGCCGGCGGGCGCGTGGAAATATGCGGGCCGGCGAAATTCACCCTGCTGCAAACGAGCGACGCGATCACCCTGGCGATCAATTTCGGCCGCGTCGAAGTACAATTGCCCGCCGTCAGCTCCCTGCGCGTGTTCACTCCGACGATCATCGCCACGCCCTTGGGCATCAGCGGCGGCGAGCGCGACATTGCCGTCGGACTCAGCCTCGACGATTCGCTTTGCGTCCGCGCCACCAGCGGAGCGATTCAGCTGGAACATCAATTTTCGGGCGAAAAACTCATCGTGCCGCAAGCCGGTGAATTTTTTCTCAACGCCGGACAACTCCTGCCCGTGGCCGGAACGCCGGGAAGCTGTGAGTGCGATGCCTCCGAGTCGACGCCTATCATCGTGCCCGCCCCTTCCAGCGCGCTCCAATTCGCGGTCGTAAGACCTTCGGCTCCGACGAATTCGACTCCAGCGCCGCTTCCGCCGGGCTTGGATACCGAACCGGCAGGTTCGTTCGCCCCCATTCCGCCAGCCGTACTGCAAAAGCCGGGACCCGATTTCGATTTGCAGGTACTCGCACACGCGAGCGATGCTCATCCCCTTGCGCCGCCGAAAAACATTGTGCTGGAGCAGCCGCCCGAATCCACTGCCTCGATAACCTTGGCCTCGCCACTGACATTCATGGCCGCCGCACCCCGGCCGCCGCTCGATCCCGGTCCGGATATGATTCTGCTGATCCGGCAGGCGCAGGTCGCGCCAGACTGGGAATTTTCGGGGCACGTTGCTGCGCCGGAGTTTGCGGTGGCCTTGCAACATGCTCTCGGACAGAGCGGGACGCAATCCGCTTCGTCCTCGCCGCCGAAAGAACCTAGACCGCCCAGGCCGCAGAACGCCGGGGGCGGCTTCTGGTCAGCGCTGAAGAGAGTATTTGGCGGAGGCTAGGAGCGATCGTTAGCCGTTCGGGATGACGATCCTTATCGGATGGTCACATTCCTTCGTAGTTCGGCCCGCCGCCACCCTCGGGCGGAACCCAATTGATAATCTGGTATGGATCGGCGATGTCGCAGGTTTTGCAGTGGACGCAATTCGCGGCGTTGATCTTTAGTCTCGGCTCGCCTTTTTCCATCACCATTTCATAGACGGCCGCGGGACAAAAATATTGGCAGGGATTGCCGTATTCGCGCACGCAGCGGTCGCTGCAAATGCTGTGGTCGAGCACCTGTAAATGGCAGGGCTGGTCCTCATCGTGCCGCGTGCCGGAGTGATAGACGTCGGTGAGCCGGTCAAACGTGAGCTTGCCGTCGCCCTTGAAACGTGTCGACTGGTCGATGAGCGTCCGGTCGCGATTGAGCTTGTCGTAATCCTCATAGCCGGGTTGCGTTCGCATCGGGTCGACAAGACCGCGGCCGCCAGTAACGAACTGCAATCCCGAATTCACGAGCGCCTTTAGCATGCCGCCGTGCAGCCCCTGATGGAAATTCCGCACGGCCCACAATTCCTTCTTAAGCCAGCTGTCGTCGAGCTTTTCCGGATACTTCTTCATGGTCGCGGCTGACGTATCACCGGCGCAAAGCGCCTCGTAAATCGTCTCCGCGGCAAGCATGCCGCTCTTGATCGCGGTATGAATTCCCTTCAGGCGTTGCGAGTTTAGCAGGCTGGCCGAGTCCCCGATGATCAGCCCGCCATCGACGTAGCTGCGCGGCATGGAATACCATCCGCCGTAGGGCACGGTCTTCGCGCCGTAGCGAACCAGCTTGCCGCCTTCGAGAATTCGCTTCACGAAGGGGTGGGTCTTGAATTTCTGAAACGTCACATGGGGGTCGAAAAGCGGATCGGCATACTCGAGCGCGAACATCATTCCGAGCGACACGCGGTTGTCCTTGAGGCCGTAAATCCAGCCGCCGCCGGAGAGGTCGGAGAGAGGCCACCCGAGCGTGTGCGCCACGTAGCCCGCGTCGATGCGCCCGGGCTGGACGTCCCACAGTTCTTTGATTCCAATGCCATACACCTGCGGATTCAAACCATCCAGCTTGAGCTTGTTTACCAGTTCTTTGGTGAGCGAGCCGCGCGGCCCTTCCGACAGCACCGTAACTTTGGCGCGCAGCTCGTAGCCGGGAGTGAAGTTGTCTTTGGGCTTGCCGTTCTTGTCCACGCCTTTGTCTTCGGTAAGCACGCCGGCGATACCGTTCTTTTCGTAGAGCAGTTCCCTGCCCGCGAACTGCGTGAAGATGTTGACGCCCTTTTTTTCCACCAAACCGCCCAGCCATTTCACCAAACGATTGAGCGACACGACGTAGTTGCCGTGGTTTTGCAGTGGAGGCGGCGTGATGGGAAGCTTGAAGGAACTCTTTTCCGTCAGGTAGAAGGCCGCGTCGCCTGTCACCGGTGTATCGAGGGGAGAATGTGGCGGCGGGTTTTTCTCGAAATCCGGGATCAGCTCACGCAAGGCGCGTGGATCCATGATCGCGCCGGAGAGTTGGTGCGCGCCGATTTCGCGGGCCTTCTCCAGCACGTAGATATTTTCCGCCGAAAGCTCCGGCGATTTCTTAGCTTGCGTGTGCTGCTCGATTAAATTCGCGAGATGCAGCGCACAAGC
>Ga0302324_100006659_pt1 | contig 24797 bp, 19 predicted proteins | sample Palsa_T0_1_FD_201949 | JGI IMG/M metagenome (GOLD analysis project Ga0302324, IMG submission 201949) | Peat permafrost microbial communities from Stordalen Mire near Abisko, Sweden - Palsa_T0_1 | ecosystem: Environmental > Terrestrial > Soil > Palsa > Peat permafrost | place: Sweden: Abisko... | reverse complement strand
CCCGGTACTCGATGCTTTGCAAACTCCGCTTGTATTCCCCGGGCGTTGTGTTCAGCAGGTGCCCGATTAAGTATCGGAACGGCGCCGACCCCGCGTCCCGCTCCACCAACACCACTCGTGAGCCATTGGGCCACTCCCGGCTCGCGCCTTCAAACATCGAGAGCAGATCGCCGAACCGCAAATTGTGTATCGGATTGGATTGATGCACTACCGCCGCGAAGCCTGCCGGGTCAGCCCCATAATGCGGCATGGGAGCCGCCAGCAGTGCCGCGATCAATCGAAGTATGCGCCCCATAAGTCAAAATGCGAATGCCAACTGCAACGCTGCGGTGATGTAGCCTGACCGCATATAGTCGGTCTCCCGGCCCAGTTCGAATTTCAGCGCAACGCTGTCCGTCAGGTCATGCCGGATGCCTCCGGTATACACGGTCTTCCAGGGGATGTATTCGCGCGCTATCGCCGTGTCTATCACTCCGGTTCCGTGCGCGTTGAGATATTCCACACGGCCGTACGGTTTCCAGGACGACGCTACGCGGTAGGCAAACTGGCTATAAAATGCCAGACCCGTTGCGGCTCCGGGGACCGATAGATCCAGCAGCCCGATCCGCATGCCTTCGTTTAGGAACTCCACCCGCCCCCTCACATAGACGAAGTGAACCGTCCACACCGAACGGTCCAGCTGAAATCCGGCCCCCGGCGAGAATAGGTCGTGATAGGTCGAGAATCCGATCTCCAGCCCTGGAACGCCCCGCGGCTGGGAAAAGACGGCCAGATTGGTCGCGCGGTTGAACGACGGTGCCAGGGCAAGCCCCGCTGTATTGCCATAGTTCCTGGAACTTCCCACTTCCGCCACATAGTGCAGATTTAGATCCCCCGACGGTATTCTTCCGTTGACGCTGACACCGACCGCGTGCAGCGGGAGGAACCCTCCCTGGTCCTCGAAGGTAAACATCTTCGGGCGGCTGATTGCAGTCTGCAGCCACGCGCCACGCAGATAGGCGGTGCTGTAATATCCAAGAGCTGTCCGGTAGGAGCCAATATCGGCGTTGAAGAAATCGTTTCCCCTGTACTGCAGCAGCATCCTCTCCACGTTTACCGCAACGTCGTCCGCCAGAGACTCGGCGTCGGTCTCTAACGCTACTTCCAGCAACGCCGTCAAATGAGACGACAGCCGCTCGGTGGCGAACAGATCGATCTCGCCCTGTTCGAACTTCTTGGTTCCGGTTCCATCTACGTTTCTCAGGAATCCCGCATCGGCGTAGCCATGGAAGTTGAACCGGCTGCTTGTGTCCGGTTGCGTGGGATTCGTTGCGGGGGCGTCATCGCTTGGCGCCGGCTGCTGTTCGGTAGCGACGGCTTGGGTTGGCGCTGCTGGGGGCGCTGAGGCTTGCTGGCCAGGTTCTTGCTGGATCTGTCCTCGCTGCAGCGCTGCTACTTCTCGCTCCAGCGCATCCACCCGGTCGAGCAGCTTTTGGATGACCTGATCTTTGTCATCCGGAATCTCCGCGGCGACGGCAAGCCCTCCCGAAGCCGCCGCGAAGGTTTCCAGCAGGAGTACGAACGCCAAAGCCAGGCGCCGGCTCATGACGCCCTCATCGGACAATTCTCTTCGAAGATATGCTTCACGTGAATCTTGGCAGCTCCGCAGCGGATGCCCAATTCGAGTGCGATCGCCCTGTTCTTGAACCCCGTTCCACCACGTCGACCCCCTAGTGCTCGCGTTGGGTCAGTTCTGGTCGTCGGTAGCGCTTCTGCCACGCCGAATCGTGGAACACGCGGTACTGTCCGGAGGCGACCGTTCGGAAGGCCGCTCAGGATGCTCTCGAGGTCCGCAGTGCTTCGAATGATCCCCCCGACGCCCGCGCGCAGCAGACACGGCGTTTCGGCTTCGGTCAGGAAAACACTCCACGCCGTAACAGCACGCCCGGCGTCTACGAGTACTAAGTCGTGGATCCACATCAACACGGGTAGCGTGCCGAATCCCTCATCTACGATCACGAAGTCAAGCGGTTGGGCGCTACCCAATTGCGTGGGCGCTTCCTTCGAATCGAACGATGCCGGGAGTTCCCGGTCTTCGATTGCAGCCAGCGGGGTTCGCAAGTCTTCCGCCGCTCCCGCTTGAGTGTCGCGCACGACGACAGTTGGTTTCGATTGGTCTTTGCTCATGTTTGGCTTCTATACGAACCGCTTTCGCATCCGAGTCGAAAGAGCTGTGGCGAGATGCGTTCCTCGATGAGCTCTTCTTGGGCCAAGAGTCACTTGGGGGGTGGCAAAGGCGACCGGCAGCCTACGCATCCTCATCGCTGACCTCGTCTGGCTCACGCCAATGGACACATTGCAATCGTCGGCCAGGAGACCCAGGGCCCCGCAAAAGAGATGTCGGGCAGACGCAACGCCCTGCACTCCGCTAACACTCTTTCGAAAAGGACCGGCAGCAGAACAGAGGTAACCGGCATTACGGCTGGAGCGTTCATTCGGCGGTAACAGAAAACCGTCTGCTGATCGTTTGCCGAACCTTATCCAGGATGCGCGCCGGCATACTGCTCGAGAACAAGCTTCCGCGCAATTTCGCTGACGCCTTGTAGAAGCAGCTCGACAACTCTTATCCCATCGACTCTTGCTCATAGCAATGCCTGCTGCCAATCGGTTCGTCCTCAGGAAGAGGCCTCACTGACTGAACCATTCGTCCACTTTCCGTTTCATAAATAGAGTTTTATTGTCATTTTCTTAGGCTTGTGTATGACACACATGTAAATGCCCATATATGGTTAATGAACACGTCATATGACCATATCTGGTTACATTCAGAGGAGGCGTGCATAGACGGTCCTCCTTGGAGCGCAGTCGCGTTGCTACTCCGCGCGTACGTCGTTGAAGGCCGTGGTTCAGTTCGGTTGATTGCGGCTGTGGTGGACGCGGCGCCGTCGCTGTTGGTGATGCCCGCGAGATTGGCGCGAACGGGATCGACGACCCAAAGGCAGAGGCTCAGGTCAGAGTCGACGTTGGAGTAGTCCTTGTCCCTATGGTTACTATCCTTGGCCCCCAACAACTCAAACCCTGGTGTCTGCTATTTCTTTATCACGTCGATGGATGTCAGATCTAAATCGGCATTATTGGACGCTGGTGGGTGGCTAATCACAATGGTTTCCCCGCCATCAAACGTGAATGTCGCTTTCGCTCCGCCCTTGCCATCACCGTCCGGCATCTTTTGCTCCTTGCCGATTGCTCTGTAGAAATAAGCTACTTTGGCAAAGCTATCCTCTGTTGAATACGACTCCGCCTTACCCCGGTCTCCAGAGGGCTTCGCACCCGGATACAGCTTGAAGGAATCTGCGAACATCGCAATCCCGGTTGTCAGCGCTACCAGCACCAGACATTTCATTGAACCCTACTCTTTCTTGCATCCGACGCTACCATGCATTCTCAAAGGGCTTCGCCTTAAATGCTGCCCTACTTCCGAACGATGCTATTTAATTTCTAACACTTGTAATCGCCTGGGGTTCCGGGACCAAGGTGGTCACGCGGCCAAGCCAGAGGGCAGAGCGTGAACCAACGCAAGCCTCGGAATCTCGGTCGCTAGTTGCGTCCTACCGGCACAAGTACCACACGCAAAAGAAGATCCTGTGGGCATGGTCCGGACTAGGCTCCCGATGGCGGATCGGGCCGCAGCGAGCCCCGCTACCTTCCTTGGTCCAGCGGGCCAAAGTTCCATCACGTGGATTCGATTGTGTTCCACCCCCAGCCATTCGTTCAGGATAACGTGGAACCCAGAGTGCTCTCCTTGCCAAGCCCGGAGTTCGTTCATAAGAAATTATCTCTCGCCACTTGTGGTCGGGTGCTCGTTCGCGCCCATTTGTTTCTCCAGTCCGCGCTGATTACCGGCCTGGTGCTGCGGGGGAGCCCCTCGCTCCATGCCGTGTTCTCCACCACCGAACGGGCCACCTCCGCTATGCTGCCTCGAGAAGTCCTCGGACTATAGTGCCATCTAATATAGATCGTCCAAGACTTCCAAAAAGTAGTAACTAAACGCGCAACACATAGCCTGGTTAGTTCCCGTTCCCGTATAAGCCTTGATATCGCCGCCGACCGCTAAAAAAAAGGCTCCGTTTCGGCTTCGCTGGGCGCAAGGGCCAGCAGCAATAAAGACATGACTGAAAGGAAATGTTTCATAGATCTCTCGGTACTACTGCACTACTCGCAGGGAAAGCGAGGTGCTGTACGAACCTTGGGAAATCACCAGCGGCACCGAGAGTCCGGTGGGAACGCTGCTCGCCACCTTCACGTTGATCTGGTACACGCCCACTTCCCCCGGAGCGAGGCCGTAGTAGGTTACCGGGAGGCTCACTCCACCTAGCGTGACGGTGGGTGCTGTGACGGCGATAGCCAACGGGGTCGAGGGACCCGGCAGTCCGTCGGCTACCGCGGGGTTGGTTTGGCCCAGACCGGTGAGATAGATCACCAAATATTCGTTCGAATCCCGGTGAACCGGGTTCGAATTGGTTACCAGGAGGTTGTCGTCGCTACGCACGATGGTGGGCAAATCGGTTTGGGGCCCGGCGGTTCCCGACATGAAAACACTAGGAGCGTCGGATAGAACCTGGAGATTGTAGTTGTTGCTGGTTCCACCGGGCGTCTGCAGGATAACGGTCACGTCGCCAATGGCCTCGAACGGCATCTGAGCGTTGATCTGATTCGGAGATACAAACAGAATCGGGACCGGCGCGCCATTGACCGTAAGGCAGCTGTTGGCGAGTGCCGTGGGCAGCGGAATTTCAGAGGTAGCCAGGTTGATCGGGCTCAGTTGCGTCCCGAAAACCGAGATCAAGCCTCCTGGGGCGATGCCGGAGGTAAAATCGGCCGCGTTGACCACAGAACTGATGGCGGGCGGGGCCACCGCGGCCGCGTAGCTCCACGGTAAGACGGTGAACCCGGAAACAGTGAGATTGATGATCGAATTGCGGCCGTAGAGCGGAGCTATTGTTCGCGTAAACATCGCTCCAGTGGTGCCCAGCAGAGGCGCCTCGACCATCGGAGTGGCCAGGCTGGCGCCACCCGGGCTGGCCAAGTTGAATTGAGTGATTGTGCCGGGCGCGGTGCTTTGGCCGCCGCCGGAAGGAGCCACGGCCGACGTCAAATAGCCGTTCTGGTCGACAAACGCGAACCCGGATGGGGAGCCGCCACTGGTGCCCAGTTGTCCGGAAGACACCAGCGAGGAGTCGAGCAGATAATTTTCAACCACGTACTGGTTGAAGTTGGACGCCGCATAGGCGCCCGACAGCGCCGTAAAGTCCTTGCGCGACACGGTGAACGTGGCGCTGTTAGCGTCGTAAAGCCACGTGCTTCCATCCACCCCGGCCATGAAAATCGACGCGCCGTTCGAGGACGCGACCATCACCGAATTCAGATTGACTTGATTCTGGAAGACGCCCAGCGAAGGCAGAATGGAGCTGCTGTTGGTGGTTAGATCGATGCTATGCACGACCGGGCTACCGCCCAAGGCGTCGCGCGTTACCGCGAGGATGGCATTGGACGCGGAGGCGAGCGATTGGACATAGTCTCCGTTGTACATCCTCACAGGCTGGACGGGCTGCAGGGTCGCGAGGGCGAAAACGTTAACGTACTGGGAATTGTCGGAGCCGACCAGCAGATACTGTTGGTCGAAGGTGATGGCCATTCCCTTGGGCGTATTGCCCGTTCTAAGAGTCGCGATTTGAGTGTTGTTGGTTCCGTCGAACACCAAAACCTCGTTTTGATCCTGACGGAGAATATAGAAACGGTCCTGTGCCGGGTCGGGCAAAATATCGACCAGGGTGCCGGGAATGTCGATGAAAGCTCCCCGCTGGGCCGGTTGTTGGGAATTAATCAGCACTCGCACCGCCTGCGGAACGTTGACGGCTTGGGCGGATTGGATCTGAAGCGAGGCCTGGACGGTACCCTGCTGGCTGGCGAAAGCATTCGGATCCACCATGACGGTAATCGTGGCCGGTGTAACGCCCGAGGCGGGACTGACGTTCAACCCGGTAACATTGCTAGATATCGTGAAGGCGGTGTTGTTGCCGCCCGGATCGACGACGGTCAGAGTCTGCGTGGCGACCGAGCGGTCGCAGAAATTGCCTCGAAACACCAGATCCTGCTGCGTGGCTGTCACCTCCGGCGCGTGGGACAACGCGCCTACGGGCAAGACCATGACGCCACTATCGGAAATCCCATAGAGCACGGACCCATCGCTGGAAAGTATGCTCTTGCCCGCAAAATTCTCGGGCAAATTGATCTGGTTTTCGACCGTAAGATTGTCCGAAGCGACGATCTGCAATATGGGCGGCCCGTTCGTCGTCGTTGTGGTGGTCCCGGTTCCCGTGGTTCCAGTAGTGGTGCTGGTGGTTGCCGCCGGAATCTGTGCATAGATCACGTTGTGCACCGAATCGATGGCGGTAGTGCCTACGTTGAGCGATCCGGATGGGTTCGGGAATTGCGAGATGTTATAGAAATAAGGATCCTTCAAAGCCCAGCCAGCGGTAAAGTAGGAGCCGTCCTGGCTTACGCTGACGGCGCGCGGGCCGAGCGGCGGGCTGGCCGTATAAAGCTTGGCGGAAAGGGCTTGGGTGGTGACGTTGTAGCCGAACACCAAGGTATTTCCCAGTCCGTATATCATCGTTCCATCGCCCGAAGCAGCTACCGACGCGGCCACGATGTTCGTTGGAAAGCTGGCGGGCGGCTGCGGCAACGTGTTGGCGACCAAGCCGGATATCGTGGACAGCTCCTGCGTTGTCCCCGATGTCGGATCCAGCAGAAGAAAGTCGGTGGTGGTGACCACTAACGCCAGCCCATCGATGCCGAAGGCGACGCCGAGCGGCGGGCTGCCGAAGGCGAATGTCAGGCCCTGGTTGTTGTTGGTCAGGTCGATGATCGTCAGCGCATTCGAGGAGGAGGCCGGAGCGGCCGCATTCCCATAAGACGCCACCACCAAGAAACGGCCGTCCGGCGAGAGCGCGATCGCGCTCGGCTGGGCAGGTACACTGATCGACGTTTGAATGACATTGGTGCCCAGCGTCATCACCTGGATGGTATTCGCGGTGAAATTAGCAATGTAAAGCACCCCCCGCGTCGGATCCAGGGCTAAATCCGCGGCTTGCCCGCCGATCGAAACTACCTGACCGAAGGTCCCCCCCCACGCCGCCACCGAGAGCGAAGCGGCAAGAGCGGTCTTCCACCAACAAGACTTGCTCAGCATAACGGTTAACTCCAAAAAACAGTATTCTTCAGCCCTTTTGGGCTGGCTTGTAGCGAGGCACAGCCAGGCTGGCGCCGTGCCCCTCCTTCCTTGACCGCTCGCGTCTAAAGCGAGCGGAGTGCGAAAGCCCTTCCCCGGGGCGGCGCGCTTTCACTTCGCGCGCCCGAACAAGTTACTCAACGCTTTTCTTGCGTCGCAATACGATCAGGCCCAGAAACAGGACCGCGAGCACAGCGCAAACGATGCGAATCATCGAGCTATCCATCGTTATTCTCCTTTCCGGCGAAATGACTCCGCTACATGTTGTTCATCATGGGGAGCAACTCCCGCATGATCTTAATGACCACCGGCCCCACCGTAACCACGAACAGAGAGGGCAAAATACAAAAAAAGATCGGGAAAACCAGCTTGACTCCGAGCTTCGCGGCTTTTTCCTCGGCGATTTGGCGCGCTTGCACGCGCATGTAATCGGAGTGGGCGCGCAAGCTTTGAGCCACGCCGGTTCCGAATCGGTCCGCCTGAATCAGTACGGCGACCAATTTTTTCAAGTCCTCGACCGCCGTGCGGTCCGCCAGGTTCCGCAGCGCTTCGGCCCGGCGCTTACCCGCTTTCAATTCGAGATTCGCGATGGCCAGCTCCTCGCTGATTTCCGGATGCGCGTGTTCCAGTTCCTTGGAAACCTGCATAATGGCCTGGTCCAGACCCAGGCCCGATTCCACGCAAACCACCATCAAGTCCAGCGAATTCGCCAGGCCCCGATGGATTTGTTTCTGCCGCCGTTTGGCGGCCATGCGGACGAATTCGTTGGGGCCGAAGAAACCGATCGCCACGCCCACCAGAATCGCCCCGAATTTATTGGTCTGATCGAGCGAGGAATTCAGTACCGCCAGACTCATCAAGGCCGGCACGAGAACGGCGAACAGCGCCTTGGCGCCGTAAAGAATCTTCAACGCGTTGGGATTCCGATAGCCCGCTCGGATAAGTCTCCGCTGCATTACCGTGACATCCTTGGGCGAGGCCGGAACGAAATTACCCAGGCGCTTGATGATGTCGTGGAACATCAGACTCGGATGGACCGGTGCCGCGTCGTGGCGCATCTCGGCGCCCGCGACGCGCTCCAAAGCCTCCTTCGGCTTCACGTACAGCCGCATCCCGGCATAGGACAATCCGGCTGCGAAGAAGAAGAACACGAACAAGCTAAGCAGGAAGACCATGACTCAAACCTCGATTTTCACGATCTGCTTGATGATGGCGTAGCCGATAATCTGCAAGCCCACGGCCGCTCCCAGCATGATGTTGCCGGTGTCGTCCAAAAAGAAGAAACGGACGTAATCCGGATTCACGTAAAACATGATCACGGCCACGCCGATCGGAATGCACGTGAGCGCGGCGCCGGTCATGCGGCCGTGGGCGCTGATGGCCCGGATGCGACCGCGCAGCTTGAACCGTTCCCGGATCACGTAGGCCAGCTTGTCGAGGATCTCCGCCAGGTTGCCTCCCGTCCGCTTTTGGAGCAGCACTGCCGAAACGAAGAAATGAACGTCCAGGGAGGGGACCCGCTTGGCCAGCTTTTGAAGCGCCACGTCGAGCGGAAGTCCGAGATTGTGTTCTTCGAACGTGCGCCGAAACTCTCCCGCCAAGGGCTCCTGGAACTCGCGGTGAATCATTTCGAGAGAAACCGAAAAAGCATGGCCGGCGCGCATGGACCGCGCCACGAACTCCAGGCTGTCGGGAAACAGCTCTTCAAACCGCCGCAGCCGCGCCGAGCGCTTGCGCATCACATACAGAAGAGGAAAAGTCCCGAGCGCCAGCCCGGCCAGGTAGGAAGCCTGGTGGAACTGGGCAGGCAGCAACAGCCAAGCCGCCGCCCATCCTGCCACGGCGGCCAGCAAGGTGGTGTTCACGAAGCGGTGTGTGCCCCACTTCATACCCGCTTGCTCCATCAACTCCCGCAACTTGGCCTGGAGTTGGAAGCGTTTCAGGAACTTGGCACCCAGCAGATCGTTCTTCTCGTCGGTCTGAATCAAGGAGGCGCTTTGACCGGCGGGCTTGGCCTTTTTGCTCTTGGTGCCCAGGAGCCGGCTCTTTAACTTGTCCAGGTCGGAATGGCGAAAAGCGTTGGAACAAACCCACCAAACCAATACCGAGCAGGCGAAAATCGAGACTGCGGTCAGCAGAAACATAGCGTCAGATCTCCACCACCTCGTCGAACAAGTCGGGACGCAGGCGGATGCCCGCCGCTAGCAGCTTTTCGTAGAACTTGGGCCGGATCCCGGTGGCGGCGAAACGCCCCACCACCTTTCCGTCCGGATTCAGACCGCGCTTCTCGAACACGAAGATGTCTTGCAGCGTGACTACGTCGCCTTCCATTCCGGTCACTTCGGTGAGATTGATGACGCGCCGGGAGCCGTCGCTCATGCGCGAGGCCTGCACCAGAAGATGGACCGCGCTGGCGATCTGTTGCCGGCAAGAGAGCAGCTGCATGTTCGCGTTGGCGAGCGACACCATCACCTCGAGCCTGGAGATCGCGTCGCGGGGACTGTTGGCGTGGACCGTGGTCAGCGAACCGTCGTGGCCGGTGTTCATGGCCTGCAACATATCCAGCGCTTCCTCGCCGCGGACTTCGCCGACCACGATGCGATCCGGACGCATACGCAAGCTGTTCACCAGCAGTTCGCGCTGTCGTACCGCGCCGCTGCCTTCCAGATTGGGCGGGCGGGTCTCCAAACGCGCCACGTGCGGCTGCTTCAATTGCAGCTCCGCCGCGTCTTCGATGGTGACGATGCGCTCCTTGGGCGAGATGAAGGCCGAAAGAGCGTTGAGCAGCGTGGTTTTTCCGGCGCCCGTTCCGCCGGCGATGATCACGTTCAGCTTGGCGCGCACGGCGGCTTCGAGCAGTTCCATCATGCCCGGCGTCATGGCTTTTCGATCCACCAGATCGGGCGGCATCAGCTTGTCGGTGCTGAAGCGGCGAATGGACAGCAAAGGTCCGTCCACCGCCAGGGGCGGGATGATGGCGTTCACGCGCGATCCGTCCATTAATCGCGCGTCCACCATGGGCGTGGATTCGTCCACGCGGCGGCCCACCTGCGAAACGATCTTGTCGATAATCCGCAGCAGGTGCTGGTTGTCGCGGAAACTGACCGTGGTCAGCTCGAGCAACCCCTTGCGCTCGACGTAGACCTGCTTGTAGGTGTTGACCAGGATGTCGGAAATAGTGGGATCCTGCAACAAAGGCTCGAGCGGTCCTAGTCCAAACACCTCGTCCAGTACTTCGTCGCATATCTGCTGTTTTTCGAGAGAGCTGAGCAGCGTCGGCTCGGAATCGATCAAGGAGATCAGCGCCTGACGCACCTCGCTGCGTACGCGCTGGTTATCGGTGGCCGCCAGCGCCTCCAGGTTGATCTTGTCCACCAGCTTGCGGTGGAGCGTAAACTTCAACTCCTGATACTCAGGCTTGAGCGCGTTCGCCGACTTCGTCCCGTTTTTCAAAAGACGGTGCTCCCAGTTCAGCGGGGGCGTCGATTTGGTATCCAGATTCGGAAACATAAAGATCTTCACTAAACGACCGAGGGCGCCATCCTCCAGTCGGCCATGGCGGAAGCCTTGCGGTCCGTTCGTCCGGGGCCGGCCAAGCGTCCCGCCAAGCCATCAATGGCCTTGCCTAACTCGCCATGACCGTCCACCGGCTGGCCCAGAGTCACGGCCCGGTGCAGGGAAAAATAATCGTTCGGAATGCGCGCGTCGATGGCGCAATTCAGCAGCCGATCGATGTCGGATTTGGCGATCTCGTCGCGCCGGTTGACGCGGTTGATCATCACCTGGAACCGCTCCTTGGGGAATCCTAAATGCTCCAAAAGATTGACCGCTTTGCGGGTCAGATGCAGGCTGGGCAGCTCGGCGGTGGAAACCAAAAATGCCCGATCCGATTCCGAGATTGCCAGCAGGCTGAGACGTTGGAAGACCACCGGCAGATCGATGACTACCCAGTCGTAGCTGGCGCGAACGTGCTCGATCAAAGCGTGCAGCAGAACGCCGTCAACCGCGCCCACATAGGGAGTGTCCGGGGCGGGTAGAATGTCCACTCCATCGGACACCGCGATAAAAGACGGCCACACCACGTCGTTCAGCTGATCGGCGAACTGCAAGGCGTCCAGCAAGGACTTAGTGTTGGTCAACTTCAGGTAAAAGCCGATCATCCCGCCCATCAGGTCGAAGTCCGCCAGCAACACGCGTTGCGAGGTGGCTCGTCGAAGCGCGAAAGCCGTTTGAGCCGCCAGCGTGGAAGCGCCCGAACCGGGCTTGGCGCTCGAAAACGTGACAATCGTGCCCGGCTTGGATTGGTCGGCCGGACTAGGGTCCAGGAGCCGCCGAATCCTCGCCAGCGCCTCGTTTTGGGTTGGAGCGTCGAAAGGCGCGTGCAGGAATTCGCTCGCTCCCATTCGTAGCGAGCGCAAAATTGCGTCGGAATCGTTGCGGACATGCAACCCCACCACGTGCGTCTGGAGGTTTAGCGACACGATGGCGCGGATCAGGCCGCAGGCCTGTTCGAGATTCGTGGCCAGGTCCAGCAGGATCACGTCCGGCCGAGTTTGCCGCAAGCGCACCTCGAGCGCCTGCTGCGACGGATAAGCGTCGAATTCCGATAGGATTTGGAAAGCGCGCGTTTGATCGTTGGCGCGCGAGAACTGCGACCGGAGCTCGTGATCGGCGACTACGGATAGAGCTGTCAACGCCGGCCCTCGGCCCGTCATCGGATGGTCCTCCGCGCCTCTGGATTGCGTCCCGTCACTGCTTACTTGGACCTCCGCACGGATTTGTCCGCGTCCGGCGTCAGCGGAGTCAGAAAATCTCGCGGCATTGTCACCGCAGGTTTCGCCTCGCCAGGTTGCAGAGGCATGGTGATCTCAGGCGTTACCACCACCACCAGTTCCGTGTTGCTCTTAGCGTTATTGTGACTGCGGAATAGATACCCCAGGAGCGGAAGACTGGCCAGACCCGGAATCCGGTTGATGGTCTCGGTCACGCGATTGTCTATGAGGCCGCCGATCACAAAGCTCTGCCCTTCGCCGAGCTCGATGTTGGTTTCCATCTTGCGCGTGGACAAGGCGGGAATCGTGGTCCCGTTGAATGTCACCGCATTCGTGTAGTCGAGCGAGGAGACTTCCGGCTTGACATACATGCGAATGGTCCGGTGATCGGTGATGATGGGATTGAAGCTCAGTCTCACGCCGAATTCACGGAATTGAATCGTCACCGCTCCGGAATTGGCTCCGCCCTGTAGAACGGGGATGGGGAATTCGCCGCCCACCAGAAAGCTGGCCTCTTTGCCGCTGGTCGTGATCAGGTTCGGTTCGGCCAGGATCTGGAGCAGGCTCTTGGCCTGCAATGCCTGTATGAGCACTCCCAGGTTCAGATCGGGCCGAAAAGCGAAAATGTTCAGAGCGTTCGAGATGCTGAAAGTGTTGGCCGAAGTCGTGCCGCCGATCGAGCTGGGCGTGGGGGAAGCGAACTGCTGGGTGCTGACTGTACCGATAGTGTTCGTGGCGCCGGTCGAAACCAGATTCACGCCGAACTGATCCGCCGTGGTCCGGTCCAGTTCCGCGAACTTGACGCGCAGCAGAATCTGCTGCTCTGCCCCTATCACGGGAAGCTGCAGATAGTTCACGGTTGTTTTCGCGAACGGCGCCGCCAGCGCCGCTACCCGATCGGACACATCCTTGGTGGAAACGTGCCCCGTCAACGACAGAGAATCGTGCGAGGATTGCACCTGAATGTCTTCCTTGGGAAAGGTATCCTTCAGGAGCTTGCGCAGCGACTCCAGGTTCTGTTCCACCGTGATGTTATAAAAGTTGCGCTGGCCGGTCTTACTCCACACCACCAGCGTGACGGTGCCCATCGATTTGCCGTGGATCAACACCTCGCGAGCTGTCACCGGCGACGCATCGGCGATGTCCGGATTGCTGGTGGAAATCCGCGCTATGTCGCTCGGATAATCAATGACGATGCTTTTCCCCACCGTCAGTCGGATCTCCTCGGGCCCGCCTTGAGCGAAAACCCAGGCGGCCGCCAAAACCAGCAGCCCTGATATGAAGCACAACGGTTTCATCGCAAACATGGTCTACTTTCCCCCGGATCCCACGCCCACTACTTCCACGGTTTTTTGAGTGCCCCGGATCACCACGATCTGATCGGGCGGCGGCGGTGGAGGTGGTGGCGCCACTGCCACTGTTGTCACTACCGGTCTCTGCCTCGGGCGAGGCGCCGGCGCAGGTTCCGCCTTCTTTTTTGAAGCGTGGCCGCCATAGAGTTCCGCGACTTCCCGGCCCGGCGGCTTCTCGATGGTCTGGTCGCTCCCGTTTCTTAATACCAGTTGAATGCGACCTTCGTTGTTAGCTAGCGTCAGTGTTTCCGCCTGTTCCGGTGTCGCCAACAAAGTCACGGTGGCGGCCTGAATCGCTTGGCCTTTCGCGTCGGCTTGCATGGCCGTGCCGGCCGAGAGCACCAGCATGTTTTGCAGCGGCGTCACGGTCATCGTTCCGAGGCCGGCCGGCGGCTGACCGGTTACGAGAATATCCACGCGCATGCCGGGCAGCACAAATCCCGCGATGCCGCTGACGTCGTTCACCCGGACTGTAACCGCCCGCATGCCGACCGGAATAACCGGCGCCAGTCCGAGACCGCTGCCGCGGGCGGCCAAGCGTCCTTCCAGGACCGGTTCATCCATCAAAATGTTGCTGATCAGAGGCCGGTCAATCACTTCTTCCGGCTTCGAGAAGGCGCCCTTGGGGAACGCGCTTACCGGGATTTTTCCGAGCTTGATGTCGGCGGGCTTCACCGTTGTTCCCACCCCCAGCGGTTTAGCGGCCAGGACCACATCCCGGGTCTCGGAGGGCTCGGTCTTCTTCGGGCTGCCGGCGCGCGCCGTCATCTGATAAAAAACGCTCGAGACCACGAGCGCAAACAGCAGGCTCACACCCAACACCGTTAGAAATCTACGATCCATAGTTCTTTCTCCCGCACCGCTTTACTCGTGTGCCAGCGCCAACAGGTTCTTCTCTCATGACTTTGGGACCAGACTCAACCACACTCCAACCGCAATGGCCGGGGCGTAGGGAATCGTTTCCGCCCGCCTTACTCCGCCGGGCGCTTCCCCCGGTTTCGGGCCTCGGCTCCGCCAGAGATTTCCCAGATAGTGGGCCAGAATCACCAGCGCGGCCATCACGCCTCCGCATCCGGCCGTCCACAAAGCTGCTTCGAGCAACCGGCGACTGCCGAGCACGGCGCCAAAGCCCGCCATCAGTTTCACGTCGCCGCCGCCCATGCCGCCGAGCAGATAAAAGATCAGGAAGACTCCCGCTCCGCTTGCCGTCCCGAGCAACGCCGAACCAGCGCCGCGCCAGCCGCCGTGAACGGTCTGAAGACACAGACCGGCCGCAAATGCTAGCCCCGGAATCCAATTGGAGATGCGTCGCCGCGCCAGGTCGTCTACCGTGGCCGCGATCCCCACTAGTGCCGCGATCCATGCCTCAGCCGTCACCGGTTACTCCCTTTGGCGGTATCTTTACTCGCTGCACCGGATCCCTCCGACGCACGCCCTTCGCTGGACGCTTGCGATTCGCCAAACTCGTCGGGGCGGAACAGCTGCGGCACTAGAAATCCTGCTTGGAGCGCGAACTCCGCCAGGGCCTTACCGGACGGCAAACGCCAACTTCCGGCGTCCAGCCATTCCAGTGGCATTCCCGACATACCGAGCCCGCCGGCGACACGCCTATGTGTGGAACCCGAGAGGTTCTGATTTCTCATGCCTGTCGCTCTCCTGCTCTATAAGTTCGGCCAACTGGGAGTATTTCATTAGCCTCAGACCCACTTTCTTTAGTACGCTTGGTCGCCGGGCGGAGACGGATCTACCTAGTTCCCTCGGTCGTACTTGCCTAGATGTTCGAACAAGATCGCGCTTTGGTCGTCGCGGACTACCCGCCACCCGGGGTCCTGCTTGAGCAGGCTGGCCAGCGGCCATTCCACCGGTAAGAGCGCAATGTCAAACCGCTGACGTTTCAAGATCTCCCGCCAGTCGTAGGCCCCCTGGAGCAAGCGGAGGTATTCCCCGCCGATCACTTCGCCGTAGAAGTCGCTACGCCCATCCATGAACACTTTTTGCCGCGGATAGAAACAATAGATGATGTAATCGCCCCATTGGTCTGTCGTCAGAAGCCTGCCCGACTCCAGCCGGGCCGCATTCTCGTGCACCATGCGCGTGGGGAACATTTCACTTGGAAAATCGTGCGGCCACTTCAGCGGCGCGTCCAGCGCGGCGAGCGAGAGAACCACCAGCACCGGCCAGACGCTGGCGCGGCGGAAGCCCGCGACGCGCTCCTCTCCCAATTGATGCAGAATCCGAACCGGCGACGATTTGCCGACCTTGCCGGCCCATGCGCTCCATCCCGCGCTGAGCTCGGAAGCTATCAGCGGCGCCGCAACCACGGCATAGAGCGGGGCGTGCCGCACGCTGATCAGCGAGGAGTGCGCCAGAAAGACGATCCATAATGCCTCGGTGATTCGCCGCTTGCGCAGCAAGAAACCCGCCAGAACAAGTCCGGCCAGAAGCAGGGCTTCGAATTGGAGCTGTCCCTCGGAGCGAAACGTAGGCGCCTGAAACTCCTGAATCAGGTTTTTGATCCAATCGGAGCGAAGGTATTCGTAGATGTGGACGTGAAGTCCCGCGCCGTAGGGGTTGATCAGAGTGGCGGCCGAACAGCCCGCGAGCAACAATCCATATCGGCGGACGCGAGGCCACTGTGCGGTTCCGATCCATCCTTCCACAGCCGTGCCCGCAACCAGCAGCGCCAGGCAAGCCAGAAAAACTGCAAAACCTCCGTGCAGATTGGTCCACAGGGCGGTGATCGGGATGAGCAACCATACCCATCGAGTGGGACGGCGCCGATCCGCTTCGACCATCCACACACAGACCGGCAGCAGCAGCAGCGTGAACAGGTGCGGGCGCGCCAGAAAGTGCATGGAGGAACTCCCGACGGCCAGCAACGTGGTAATGATGGCGATTAGGGCGTTCGCGCCGCGCCACAACGTAAAGCGCAACAAAACGGTGGCAAAGATCGCGATCAACGACCCGGCGGCTAGCACGATGGCCTTGAGCCCCCCCAAATGGAACAGCACCGCGTAAGTTACGTCAGTCAGCCATTCCCATGCGAACCACGGAGCGCCCGACCGTGAGAAAGAGAACAAATCCCGCGTGGGCACGGCGTGCTGGGTCAATATATATTCTCCGGTTCGGATATGCCAGCCGGTGTCGCCGTCGCCCAACAGGGCTTTCCATCCGCTCGCTCCACAGACAAACAGCCACGCCATGACGGCGACGAAGAACAGATCGGACAGCGAGGGCGCGAGCCAACGGCTCCAGGAGCCCCGCGCCACCGATGCCAGTTCGGCATCGCGCGACGGAGCTATCGATGGCCGAAGCGACTCGGTTGAAGTTGCCAATGCGGATACGCCTTAGGTATCTGACGTGGCCAGTGCCACTCCTCTCAGTTGATCGACCTTACAAGAGGATCGCTTTAGCTCTTGACGGATTCCTCGAACCACCGCTCCGGCCCGATCAAGTCCCGGCCGTGCACCGCCAGCGCCAGCCGATGCTTGAGCCCCGTCTTCTCAAAGATGTGCATTAGGTGAACCTTCACGGTCCCAGGCGTAATATGCAGATGCTCGGCGATTTGCTTGTTTTTCAGGCCCCGGCAAATCAGAGCCACGATCTGCCGTTCCCTAGGCGTCAAACGGGCCGATTCCTTGCCGCGAAAAAACTCGATCACCGGCTCCGATTCATCGGTCCAGATTTTTCCCGCTCCCACCTCTCGCAGGCATTCGATCAGCTTTTCGACCGGCAGGGTTTTCTTGACGATGCCGCGCACACCCATCTGCAACGCTCGCAGCGCGTCTCCTTCGGGCAGATCCACCACCCAAAGCACCACGTGGGAACTATCGCTTACCGCTTTCAATCCGCCCACCAGGCGAAGCGCGCGGGTCAGACCTCCGCTCAAGTCGATCAACGCGACGTCGGGACGGGCACGGCAGAGCGCGTCGAGCGCGTCATTATTATTTGTGATGGAGCCCGCAAACCGCAGGTCCTCGTAATCGGCCAGTGCTTTGCGCAGTCCCTCCACCATCAAAGGTTGGGATTCGCAGGCGAATACTGAAATGGGGGGCATCAAGAAAGGCTCGCAGTACTCGTAATCGGCGGGAGTCAAATCCCAAGATAGGTACTAAGGCTATTCGGATCGGGCGTGGCGTGCCGGAGTAGCTACTGCTTTAGCGGCCGATCCTGGATCGACATTTCGCCGCGTTATTCACAACGGGTTTCATTTATGATAGATTGTTTGATCCAATAGGAGACGTCATGAAAAGCTGGGTGTTTGCTTTAGCCATATCCGTTCTGCCGGCGTTCGCGCAGCCGCAGAACCTCACCATCAATGTCGGCACGCCCGAGGGGCAACTTCTGCAATCCATCGGGCAGGAAACCGACGACGCCAGGAAAGTCGCCTTGATGGAGGATTTTCTCAGTAAGTTTCCGAAGCACGAAGGAGCCCCTTGGGTTTGCGGATTGCTCGAACAGTCCTACTTGCAGCAAAAGCAATTCGATAAGGCGCTCGAGGCTGCCGACAAAGTTTACTCCGGAAGCCCCGCCGACCTGGATCTGAGCTACAGCGCGGTAAAGGCGGCCGAAGGAAAGGACGATATCGAGCAAATTAAGAAATGGGCGTTGCAAACCGACGAAGTTGCCAGGAAGATAATTACGTCCGCGAAGCCGCCGTCCGACGACACCGAGAAGCAGGCTCTTGAGCACGACAAGGAAGTGGGCACTTACGCCGAGTACGCGCTTTACGCCGCGGTCTTAAAGACCAGGGATCCGAAAGCGATTACCGATCTGGGCGAAACGCTGGAACACGCCAACCCCAAGAGCCAGTACATGTGGCTGGTATCGGACCGATATCTGGCGGCGTTGGGAGGCAAGGGCTGTGCCACCGCCGCGAAACTGACGGCGGCCGATTCCAAGAACGCCGAGGCATTCATGTTTGAGGCCGATTGTAACTGGCGCGCCCAGCACGCCGACGTGGTGATAAGCAGCGCCAACAAAGCCTTGGAGGCGCTCAACACGCGCAGCAAGGTTGAGGGCGGAAACGAGGCCGGGAAAGTTGCGATGGCGAATTTCTACATCGGAGTCGGTTATGCCATGCAGCAGCGCTGGGGCCCGGCCGACAAGGCTTTGCGAATCGCTTTGCCCTCGGTGAAAGGAAACGCGCAGCTAGCCGGCGTCGCGCTCTTCGATCTCGGCTTGGCGAATTATCAATTGGGCAAGGCGATCGGCGACCGCGCCAAGGTCCGCGAAGGCCTTCAGTTCTTCGAGCAGTCGGCCACTATGAAAGGACCCATGCAGGATCAGGCGGCGCGGAACGTGACGATCATCAAGGGTGAACTCGGCGGAAAATAAAAAGCTCGATTAGCGATCGTCCACCAGCGTCTGGATTTGATGATCCAGTTCCTGGAACCGGCGCGCGATCGAGTGCAACACAAGCCCTACCACCACCGCCGACGAGCCCATTGCCAGCAGTGCGGCGGCGGCCAGCACCGACAATAACGGGAGAACGCCGGTCTTGGAGAACTGAATCCCAGCCAGCGCCGCTGGGATTGCGCCGCCCAGCAACAGTACCGCGCCCACGCCCCCGAAGAACGTCAGCGGCTTGTAATCCCGCAGCAGCACCAGCATGCAGTTAAGAATGATGAACCCGTCCTGCACCAAGCGGATCTTCGAGCGGCTGCCCAGGGGACGAGCGCCCAGGTCCACCGGAATTTCGATGATCGTAAAACCACGTTGGAGCGCCTTGATGGTCATCTCCGCTTCCGTTTCAAAACCGCCTCCGAACAAAGGCAAGCCGCGCACCAGACGCCGGCTGAAACAGCGGTAGCCCGATAACAGATCGGTAAGCCGCACTCCGAAGATGAATTGCAGCAGCACCAGGAACAGCTTATTTCCGATCCGGTTCAGCAAGCGGAACTGACTGTTGGCGGTCTTCGCCAGCCGTGATCCGATCACCATGTCGGCTTCTTGCCGGCGCACCGGCTCAATCAGACGGGCCACGGCATCCGCGGGATACGTCCCGTCACCGTCCACGATCACATAGATGTCGGCCTTGATCCTGCGAAACATCGATTGGACCACGTAGCCCTTACCCTGCCGCCGCTCGAAGAAGACGCCCGCTCCGGCCTCCTGCGCGAACTGCGCCGTGTTATCGGACGAGTTGTTGTCGAACACGCAGATCTCCGCGCCGGGCAACGCCGCACGAAATTGGCGCACGACATCGCCGATGGTCAGCTCTTCGTTATAGCAGGGGATCAGAATCGCGACGCCCGAGCCCGCGGGATCGCGGCTGAGCAAGTCGAGCGGCCTGGCCGGGGCCTCAGGCACGAGCGCGCCCCCGTTCCCACAGTCCAATCGCGCAGATTCCGATCATACCCACGAACGTCAGGATGCTTCCCGCCACCACCGAGCGGGGCCGGTACCACATGCGGATTCGGTGCTGGCCTTGCGAGACAACTACGCCGCGCAATGCGCCATACACCTCGCGGATCTCGGACGGTACGCCATCGATTGTAACCTTCCAACCTGGAAAGTAGGTGTCGCTGATGACGACCATCCCGTCACATGCCAGCTTCGCATCCAGCGTGAGCGATTGGGAAGTGCGGCCGGCGACGCTAACGCTGTCGAGGTTGGGATCGCAGGACGCGAGCTTCGGAAGCGGCGCCGCAATGGGGGCCGTCCGCCTGAGGTCGAAATTCGCTTGTTGAATATAGTAGTTCGACTCGCCCATGTTCTTCACCGCAACCGCCTGGTGTACCGTCCAGGCGCGCGGAAAGGCTTGCGCGTTTCGAAACACCTTGAGCCCGCTGCTCCCCTCGAAAACCTGTTCCTCGGCCGCATTCGCCGGCTTTTTCCCGACGTAGTAGGCCACGCCCAGCAGCATCTTGTCACGGTCCGAGGACCAATCCAGACCGAACACATGCGCGGGAACACTCGCCACCAAGCCCTGAAGCAGATCGATGCCATACCAGTCGCCGAAATCCCCGGGAATCTCGTTGTCATCCGCGTCGATTCGGAAAGGCCCCGGCTGTTGCTTGAGAAACCCGGCGATGTCCTCGTTGCTGGTGTACTTCTCAGGATAACTCGCGCCGTCCCTGTTCCCGCGAAATGCGTACCCCGAATCGTTGCCCAGTTCGATCAGTAGCAGCAACGTAACTGCTGCGATGGCGTGTCCGCGCGTCAGCCGCCCCTTGAGGAACGAGTACAACACGCCAGCCAGCAGAATCGCGAAGAAAGCGGTCAGGCCCAAGCGGTCATCGAATTCGAAATTCAGTTTGGCCGCCAGAACGGTTTGGAAGAAAAGCCCCCAGACCACGAATCCAAACACGCCGCAGCCGATAGCGATCCGTAACTTCCAAGGCGATCTGGTCTCCGCCGAAAAATAATAGTCGACGCCCAAGGCGATCAGAACCATGAGTCCCACATGAAATATGTACACCAGCGTCGACGGTACGCGCGCTTTGTCCATGAGCGGCGCCACGGAATAGAGAATTCCGTGAAAGATGTTGTGATACCCGAGCGCCAACAGCAGTCCCGCCAGAGCGATAGTGGTGAAGATGCGCGCCGCTCGCTCGCGTCCGGATAGCGCGAATCCCGCCAGCGCCAGCGCGAAGGCGACCACGCCCACGAACGGATCGGCGTGTTTGTTCAAGCCCGGAACGAATATGGCGAGCAGGGACGAGCCCGGCATCGAGTATTCCGCATGCACGCTGTACGGCACTTTCTGATCCCAGGCCAGCGGATTCGGCGTACCCGACCAGCGCAGAGCCAGTTTCCCGTACTCGTAAGTCGGCAGCGTTTGGAGCGCGCTCACCAAAAACATGGCGACAAAAGCGATCGCCCCCAGCCGCAGGATTTTCCAGTTCGCGCGTCTCTCTTGGAACGAAAAGAACAGCCATAGGAACGCCGTCAGCAACGTGACGTAAATAGGAATTTGATGATGGCCGCTGAGCCACGCGATTCCGAGAAAACCTCCAGAAAGCGCCGCGCTAAAGAACGGAGACCGGCCGCGAACCGCGCGCAGTAGGAACAACAATACCAGCGGCGTCCACACCGCGCCGTTCACCATCTGCGGCCAGTCGGTGGTCCCGATGAATCCGGCGAATCCGAACACGCAGCCAGCGATCAGCGAGGCCGAGCGCGACCGCCCCAGATCGCGGCAAAGCGCGTAACAGAAGAACACGGCCATGAAGTGAATCGCGATGAAATACCAGTTCAAAACTCCAGGCATGATCAGCCCGTGCCGCAACGGCGACAGGAACAGGAGCCAGTTCAATGGATACGCGCCGCCCGGTTGTGCCTGAGCGAGGAGCGGTTGGCCCAGCCAGGCGTAAGGATCCCAAAGCGGCGCTCGCCCGCTGTGCCATTCGCGAGCTTCCATCTGGAACCACGGCAGCACTTGATACGGGACGTCGCCGCCCGTACCGAACCAGTTGTACTGGTTGGTCAGAGCGAGTTTCCAATAGAATCCCACGGTGATCAGCAGCATCAATGCCGCCATCGCGACCCGAGAAGCGGCCGTATTTCGCGCCGTGCGCACTGTTTCGGATTCCTCCAAATTGCTTTTCATGATCCAACGCGAACTTGTGCCAGTATGCCTCATTCGGAGGCGTCAGGTAATCCGAACGTCACAATCGGAACTGGCGGCTTGAAACCTCCGGCAACTATAGTAGTTTGAGGGTACCGTCGTGAATCAGCCGGCCGCCGACAAACTTCGAGTAGTTCTCTCGCAATCGCGCTGGAATGAAGCGATCGCGCTCATGGAAAGCGCGGACCCCGACGATGTCGCCGACCTGATGATGGAGCTTCCGTTCGAGCAGCAACAGGAGTTGTTTCGCGCGTTCCCCATCCACCTCGCCGCCAAGCTGGTCCCTGTCTTTCCTTATTACCACGCTTACGTTTTACTGCATTCCCGGCCGGTGTCCGACATCGCCGGCATCGTGAACCGGATGCATCCCGGCGAGCGCATGCGCTTCTTCGACGAGCTTCCGCAAGAAACCTGGCAGAGCCTGATGGACGAACTGGCGGAAGCGCAACCCGATCACGACCCCGCGCCGTCCGACGCCGCGGTAGCCGTCGAAATACCTCCCGCCGCGCCGGCCGTGGTCGTCGAGCCGATCGTCGAAGCCCGCAAGGTTGAAAAGAACTTCGAGCGTCCCGATGGCGGCCAGGTTCAGGTGATCGCTCCCCTCGACCTGTCCGTCGAGCCGGACGCGATTCTCGCCTTGCTGGGACCATCCGGTTGCGGCAAATCGACGCTGTTGCGCATTTTGTCCGGGCTGGCGCCTGCCTCCGGGGGCGAGGTGCTTTGGCACGGCAAACCGCTGGCCGAATCGAAACCGAACGCGGCCATCGTCTTTCAGAGTTTCGCGCTTTTTCCATGGCTCACCGTGCTGGAAAACGTCGAAGCGCCGCTGCTGGCCCGTGGCATGACGCACCCCGAGCGGCACCGGCGCGCGATCCAAACCCTCGATACGGTCGGCCTGAAGGGCTTTGAAAACGCCTATCCGAAAGAACTCTCCGGCGGCATGAAACAGCGCGTCGGTTTCGCCCGCGCCCTCGCGGTGGAACCGGAAATCCTGTTCATGGACGAACCGTTCTCCGCGTTGGATGTTCTCACGGCGGAGAATCTGCGCGGCGAATTGATGGAGCTGTGGCTCGAGAAAAAAATGCCGATCCGCGGCATATTTCTCGTAACGCACAATATCGAAGAAGCGGTTCTTCTCGCGGACCGGGTCATCGTCTTGGGACGAAATCCCGCCCGTATCCGCGCGGATTTTGAAGTCCCGCTGCCTCAGCCCAGAGAGCGCAATTCAGCCGAATTCCTGTTGTACGTCGACTACATCTACAAACTGATGACGGAGCCCGAGAGCGAGGCCGAGCCGCCGTCCCCCGCCGCCCGCGCGGCCAAGAAACAGTATCCGATGCTGCCGCACGCCCGCCCCGGAGGCATCGCGGGATTGCTGGAACTGCTCAACGACCGCGGCGGCAAGGAGGATCTATACCATGTCGCCGAGGAGCTCCGCATGGAAGTGGACGATCTGTTGCCGATCGTGGAAGCCGCCACGCTGCTCGGCTTCGCCCGTTTGTCCAAGGGCGATCTGGAGATCACTCCGCCCGGAAAGAAGTTCGCCGAAGGCGACATCGCGCTGCGCAAGAATCTGTTTCGCGACGCCATGCTGGCGGGCGCTCCGCTGCTCCAGCAAATGAGCAGCGCTCTAGCCACCAAGAAAGACCACAGCATGCCGCTCGAATTCTTCCGCGATATTCTCGACGAACACTTCGGCGCGGATGAAACCCAGCGGCAGATCGACACCGCCCTCGATTGGGGCCGCTACGGCGACCTCTTGCGCTACGATTCGGAAAGCGACCGGCTGGTCTTGCAGCAGGCGGATAGCGCCGCCCAGACGCATGAGGACGCGTGGCGTCACTAACCGTTGGACCCTCCGGGAAGACGCCCGCCGAAGCGGCCCCCTGGGGGCTTCGCGCCACGCCCGGATCGCTGCTCCGCGACGCGCCCATCATCCTCGCCGGGCTGGCGCTGTTCTACGGCCTGCTTTCGCTCGCCCACTATTGGGCCGGTCCTGTTTCGACCCAGCCTGCGCTCGACCTCCATCCATCCGCGTTGCCCAAGTACGCTTTCTACTCCATGGCGCGCATCACGGTCGCTTATGCTTTGAGCTTTGTGTTCACGCTCTGTTACGCCTACGCCGCCGCGCATAACGCCAAAGCGGAGCGAATCCTGATTCCGCTTCTCGATACTCTCCAATCCATCCCGGTGCTCAGCTTTCTGCCCGGCGTGATGCTGGCGATGGTGACGCTGTTTCCCACCAAACAATTGGGCGTCGAGCTCGGCTCCATTCTTCTCATTCTTACCGGCCAGGTCTGGAACATGACCTTCAGCGTCTATTCGTCCATCAAAAGCATCCCCCGCGAGATGCTGGAAGCGGCGCAAATCTATCGGCTGAGCTGGTGGCAAAGGTTGGTGCAGCTCGAGCTGCCTTATTCCGCGATCGGCCTGGTGTGGAATTCCATGATGTCGGTGGCCGGCGCCTGGTTCTTTCTGATGGCTTGCGAGATGTTCGTGTTGGGCAAGCGCGACCTGCGCCTGCCCGGGCTCGGCTCCTATCTTCAAACTGCGTCGAACGCGGGCGATACGCGCGCCATCGTGTGGGGACTGGCCGTCATGATCCTGGTCATCGTCCTGACGGACCAACTGATCTGGCGGCCGATCATTGCCTGGGGCGAAAAATTCAAAATGGAGCAGGTGGAAGCCTCGCAGACGCCGCACTCGTGGGTTCTGGAGCTGCTGCGCCGTTCGAGAGTGGTGTCGGGAGTCACCCGCATCTCCGTCGCGCCCGCTCGCGAAGCGTTGGGCTTGCATTTCGCTCGACAAGCCGCCGGTTCACAAAGGCGCTC
>Ga0302324_100006658_pt1 | contig 24803 bp, 24 predicted proteins | sample Palsa_T0_1_FD_201949 | JGI IMG/M metagenome (GOLD analysis project Ga0302324, IMG submission 201949) | Peat permafrost microbial communities from Stordalen Mire near Abisko, Sweden - Palsa_T0_1 | ecosystem: Environmental > Terrestrial > Soil > Palsa > Peat permafrost | place: Sweden: Abisko... | reverse complement strand
TCCAACACTTGCGATACCCATGGACCGCAGGACAAGCGCAATTGTATGGGATATGCGATCAACGAGCTTTCCCTTGGAACGCTGGCGGCCGATGGTAAATTTACGGATATCGTCAAGCACATGCCGAACCGGCACCAGACGATCACCTGGCCGTCCTCCGTCGATCCCTGGCACGCGGCATCCGATTTGGACTACCTCAGGGGTGACCAGATCGGATTCGATTTCTTCTTCAACTCGGGCGTAACGCGCGGCCTCCCCACGATGGTTCCCATCGCCATGCTTTACGCGACGCCGGAAGACGCCGCAAATGAGATTGCGTACCTCCACAAGCGAAAGTATCCGATTTCGTGGATCGAGATGGGAGAGGAAGCGGACGGCCAGCGCATGCTGCCGGAAGATTATGCCGCGCTCTACATTCAGTTCGCGCGAGCGATTCACAAGCTCGTTCCTCAGGCACGCCTTGGTGGTCCGCCCTTTGAAGGGACGCCGGGCGATGTGGATTCATGGGCGGACGCCGATGGGCGAGTGTCCTTCCTGGGAAGATTCGTCGACTACCTGAGAGCGCACAATGCTCTCCAGGACTTTTCTTTTTTTTCGTTTGAACATTACCCTTGCATGGGAACACACCTTTGCGGCGACTGGGACTCGCTCGACATGGAGCCCGGGTGGGTGAATCACGTTGTGCAGGCGTGGAAAGACAATGGCCTCCCAGCGAATGTTCCATTCTTCATGACAGAAGGCAACGACCTCGGCGAGGGAAGCCCGCACACCGTCAAGAGCGCTCTCTGGCTGGCGGATTACGTGGGCGCGATGATGACCGCGGGGGCTGGCGCCACATACTACTTCCACTACATTGCTTCGCCCGGACCAGGGGGACGCGGCTTTCTTTCCGTGGACCAGCAAAACCACGCTACCTATTCGCCGCAATACCTGGCGACGCAGATGATAACCCAGGAATGGGTGCAGCCGGTGGATAAAATCCACAAGTTATATAAGGCGACCAGCGACGTTCTGGACACCAAGGGGAACGAACTCATCACCGCCTACCCGGTGGAACGTCCGGATGGGCGATGGGCGGTCATGTTGATTAATAAAGATGAAAAGAACGGCCATTCCGTACGGGTCACGTTCAACGACCCGGCGACCGGAAAAACGCGCTTCTTCACAGGACCCGTGGACCGCACTGTCTTTGGGCCGGCCGAGTACGAATGGCATCCCGATCCGGCTCCTGTGACCGATGCAGCACGACCATCCGCTGTGCCGCCTTTGGCGGGCGCGCAACCAGCCGGCGATGGCGAGGACGACGATGCTCCTGCCGGCTCACGCCGTGGCGGCAGCAGCGGACACGCCGACCCGGACGGTCCAATGTCGAAATCCGCGCTGGCGGCTGATGGTGCGAATACGCTTTACGACCTTCCGAAGGCATCGATCGTGGTGCTCCGCGGCAACTTGGGATCTCAGTAAACATCTGCGATAGGACGCGGAGCAACCCGCAATTCATCGAGAGGAAATGTGGTAATGGAGCCCCCATTGAATCCATCCGAGCAGCACCGCCCGCGGGGAATTTCGCGGCGGAAATTCCTCGGTCACGCGGCTGGAGCCGCGGCCTTATCGATGGTTTCCAGCCGTAACATTGCGACTGCGCTTGGCCAAGCCGCTGGTCAAGGGGCATCGCGTGCCGCATTGCTGCGCGTGGACGCGGGCAAACCCGTAAACAGCTTCGATCCGGACAAGAGCCTCGGTTCTTCGATGGATGAGCTGTCGGTCCCGGTGGTCGAGAAGATTTACACGCCGGAAATGGTCGCGCAATGGCTCTCGGCCGGATGGGGACCGATCACATATCGCAACCACACCGAGCTCGCCATCGAGGCTTGGCATTGGAATAGCAACGGAACGTGGAGCGACCCTGCGCATCAGAAGGGCTACTTTGTGGGGAACGCGGAGCCCACAAGCATCATCCACGATTCCTTTGGATACCCTCTGCCGCATCGTGGGACGACAGCGGACGGCGGCGCTTCCGACGGTTATGGGCGACTCACAGATGGCGATCCGGCCACGTTTTGGAAGAGCAATCCATATCTCACCAAGGCGTTTACCGGCGAAGACGACGCGCTGCACCCGCAATGGATCATCCTGGACTTGCTCGCTTCCCAGCAAATTAATGCCTTGCGCATCGATTGGTGCGAGCCCTGTGCGCGAGTGTATGAAGTGCAATATTGGACCGGTGTTGACCCCATGAATTGGGAGGCGCAGTACGCGCCCGGAGAAGGCTTGGGCGTCAGCCAGCAGGCCGAGGGGCGCTGGAATAGTTTCCCCCATGGCATCGTGCGCGACGGCAAGGGCGGAACCGAGACGCTGAAGCTTGCCGAACAGCCGGTCACGGCACGCTGGATTCGTGTGGTGATGACCCAATCCTCGAATCAGCCGGGACCCCACGGAAGCGACGACGTGCGGCATCGAGCCGGTTATGCGATCCACCAGATCTACGCCGGTGCGCTCCTTGACGACGGCGCCTTCGTCGATCTTGTCAGGCACTCGCCCGATACGACACAGACCCCAACCTACTGCTCCTCGACCGACCCCTACCACTCGGCCACGGATCTGAATGAGAGCGGGGATCAGACAGGTCTCGACCTTTTCTTCACCAGCGGCATCACCAACAATTTGCCGGCAATGATTCCCGTCGCGGTCCTTTTCAGCACGCCGGAAGATGCCGCCAATCAGATTGCCTACCTGAAAAAACGCGGTTATCCCGTCGCTTGGGTGGAGATGGGAGAAGAATGCGATGGCCAGTACATGCTGCCCGAAGATTACGCGGCGCTTTACATTCAGTTTGCCGATGCGATCCATAAGGTCGCTCCAGAGACGAAGCTGGGCGGGCCGGTATTCCAGGGCATCAATCAGGATGTCTCGGTTTGGCCGGATGCGGAGAACCGTACCTCCTGGTTCGGAAGGTTCTTGGATTACTTAAAGTCGCACGATCATATTCAGGATCTTGCCTTTGTTTCGTTTGAACATTACCCGTTTGATCCGTGCTCGGTAAACTGGGCGGATCTTTATCGTGAGCCTGATGTGACGCGAAATTGCCTCGACGCGTTTCGCCAGGATGGATTGCCCGAAGGTGTGCCTCTCATGAACACGGAGAGCGCGGTAACATACAATCTCTCGAACTACATGACCGATATTTTTTCCGCGCTGTGGCTGGCCGACAGTGTGGGTTCATTTTTTCTATACGGCGGCTCAGCCTATTATCATTCGCCGATTCAGGCCGAACCGCTTCATCCGGGCTGCCACGGTGGCTGGGCGACTTATGGGAATTACGTTGCCGACGCGAATCTCAAAATTCGCCAGTTCACAGCCCAATATCACACCGGCCGCATGATCAACAACGAATGGGTCACACATCGCACCGGTATGCATCACCTGTTCCGCGTGGACGGATCTATCCATGATCGTGCAGGTCACGCGCTTGTGACCTCCTATGCGGTTCGGCGGCCGGATGGGGACTGGGCGCTTCTGCTAGTGAATAAAGACAGGGATCACCCGCATAAGATTGAGATCGCCTTCGAGGGCTCCGGCGGCCAGAGCGGTTTTTTTGACGGCGAGGTAAAGATGGTGACCTTCGGAGGCGAGCAATACGTTTGGCACTCAGCCGGCGAGCGATCCCACGCCGAGCCGGACAATCCACCGGCCATTTCCAGAATCGAGGCAGGCAGAGGCGCTGTAGTAACATTGCCCAAATGTTCTGCCACCGTGCTGCGCGGCAAAGTTCAGGGCCTGGCGTAGGCTTGGCGCTGCACAGTTGGGTTGAAGGAGTGGGATGAGTACGGTAAGAGTGCTCGTAGGTACCCGCAAGGGCGCGTTTATCCTGACCTCAGATGGCAAGCGCGAACAATGGAACGTCAGTGGTCCCTTCTTTGGAGGCTGGGAGATCTACCATCTCAAGGGATCGCCCGCTGACCCTGACCGGCTGTATGCGTCCCAATCAACCGGCTGGTTCGGTCAGTTGATCCAACGCTCTGATGACGGCGGTAAGACATGGCGACCGGTGGATAACAAGTTTGTCTACGACGGTGTCTCCGGCACTCACCAGTGGTATGACGGCACTCCGCACCCCTGGGAGTTCAAGCGTGTATGGCATCTCGAGCCATCGCTCACCGATCCCGATACGGTCTACGCAGGGGTCGAAGATGCTGCCCTGTTCCGCTCAACCGATGGTGGGCAGACATGGCAGGAACTCGCGGGTCTTCGCGGGCACGGTTCTGGCCCTCACTGGCAGCCGGGTGGCGGGGGAATGTGCCTGCACACCATCCTTCTCGATCCCGCCAACCCGGGCCGGATTTTCATTGCCATCTCTTCCGCGGGCGCCTTCCGCACCGATGACGGCGGCGAGTCGTGGCGGCCCATCAACCGTGGCTTGAAATCCCAACATATCCCCGACCCGTCGGCTGAAGTTGGCCACTGCGTTCACCACATTGCTATGCATCCGTCGCGTCCGGGCGTACTGTTCATGCAGAAGCATTGGGATGTGATGCGCAGCGATGACGCGGGCGAATCGTGGCAGGAGGTGAGCGGGAACCTGCCCACCGATTTCGGCTTCGCGATCGACGTGCACGCGCACCAGCCGGAGACTATCTACGTCGTGCCGATCAAGAGCGATTCGGAACACTACCCACCTGACGGAAAACTGCGCGTATACCGCAGCCGTACAGGCGGAAACGAGTGGGAAGCACTGACGAAGGGCCTGCCGCAACATGACTGTTACGTGAACGTCCTGCGCGATGCGATGGCCGTCGATTCGCTCGACGCGTGCGGCATTTACTTTGGTACGACTGGGGGCCAGGTTTACGGGTCATCTAACGCAGGAGATAGCTGGACCCCGCTCGTCCGGGATCTTCCGGCTGTCCTTTCCGTCGAGGTACAGACTCTGTCATGATCCGAGTCTTGCTCCCGGCGCATCTTCGTACGCTGGCCCAGGTCAACGGCGAAGTGAAGCTGGAAGTGGAGAGCCCGGTCACGCAGCGCTCAGTCCTCGACGCCCTCGAGGCCAGCTACCCGATGCTGCGGGGAACGATTCGTGATCACGTCACCCACCAGCGCAGGCCATTCCTGAGATTCTTCGCCTGCGCGGAGGATCTTTCCCACGAACTACCCGACGCTCCCCTGCCCGACGCGGTGGTAACCGAAGCCGAACCTTTCCTGGTGATCGCGGCTGTTGCGGGCGGCTAGAGGACCTTTGCCGTTGTCCGAAAATACTTTCCGGCCAATAAAATTCCCGCAAGGAAAATATTGAGCTGGTGTCGATTTCGCGCCGCTTCGTTCGACGTGTAAATAGCGGCGGGATTTGGGCATCAGGCCCCAGCCGACTCCAAGACTTGAAAACTGGTGACAAAGACAATGCGATTCTTATGTTTGTACAAGCCCGCCAAGCCGGAAGGTACTCCTCCTACTCAGAAAGAGATGGCCGATATGGGGAAGCTGATTGAGGACTCCATGAAAGCCGGCAAGCTGTTGGCGACGGAGGGCTGCTTGCCGAGTGCGCTGGGCGCGCGGGTTCGGCTCTCCGGGGGAAAGTTCAACGTGGTCGACGGACCGTTTACCGAATCGAAAGAACTGGTCGCCGGCTTCGCTTTGATCCAGGCAGCGACCAAGGCCGAGGCTATCGAACAAATAAAGGACTTTCTCAAAGTAGCGGGAGACGGCGAAACCGAAATACGCCAGGTCTTCGAGCCCGGGATGGATTTCGCCAGGGGGTAGGGGTGAAGGCCCGGACATCAACGGGGCAAGTCCTTTGGCCTTAGGCCCTGAGGTATGGATTTCCTTTAATTTCCGCAGGGGTATGGAGAGAAAAGCGTACCTCAGGGCCTGAAGGCCGATGGGTCTTGAGGATGGATGTCCGGGCTAAACAGGCTGCGGAAAAAGTCTGCACCGGACAGGAAAGCAACACCTCAGGGGCTAAAGCCCTCATGCTCTGGCCTTTTACGGCCCGACTAAAGTCGTGCCCTGATACAAAACATGAGTCTTTCCGCAGCCTGTAAAGTCGTGCCCTGATACAAAACATGAGGTTTTCCGGAGCCTGTAAAGCCCGGGCCTACCCAACGTCGAAGTTCTCATACAGACACCGAAGGCCCTCTATCCCTCCAGCGCTTTTTTGGCCTGCTGATCGAAGATATTGGTGTTGAACCAGTTGGGATAAATCGGGGCGGGTTTGGTCAGTTCGTCCAGCTTGCTTGACTCATCCGGGCTCAGTGTCAGGCTGGCCGCGGCCAGATTGTCCTCTAATTGGCCCAGCTTGTTTGCGCCGACCAAAACGGATGCCACTGCAGGGCGGTTGAGAAGCCACGCGATCGCAACCTGTGAAGGCGATGCCTTGTGGTTCGAGGCGATCTCTTTCAACACATCGATCAGCGCATAGCCGCGATCGCGATCGAAGGGCAAAATGTCGAAGCCGGTCAGCCTTCCCCCATCGCCTTGCGGATTTTCCCGAGAATACTTTCCGCTCAGGAAACCGCCGGCCAGCGGACTCCACACCATGATGCCGATGCCCGCATCCAGAGCCAGGGGCACAATCTCGTGCTCGATGTCACGGCCCACTAGCGAGTAGTACATCTCCGCGGCCTGGAACTCAGCCCAGCCGTTCATTTTCTGCGCGCCCACCGCCTTGGCCGCCAGCCACGCAGGCCAATTGGAAAACCCTGCGTAGCGCACCTTGCCCGCGCGCACCAGATCGTTCAACGCGCCCAGCGTCTCTTCCACGGGCGTGTACTTGTCCACCCGGTGGACCAGGTAGACATCCACATAGTCAGTTTTCAGCCGCATCAGACTCTCTTCGGCGGAGGCGATGACATGCTGCCGCGACAGGCCAGTGTGGATCAGCGCGTCGCCGGTGCGGAATCCAACCTTGGTCGCGATCACAACGTCTTTCCGGCGAGCCCCCAAGGCCGCCGCCAGCATCTGCTCCGATTGGCCGCCGGTGTATGCGTCCGCGGTGTTAAAAAAGTTCACGCCAGCGTCCAACGCTTTGCCGACCATTTCGTCTGCGCCCTTCTGTCCCACCTTGGAGACCGCTGCCATGGGACCCTCAGCTGAGCCGAAGGTCATCGCTCCCAGGGCCAATTTCGAGACCAGCAAGCCGGTATTTCCCAAACGCGAGTAGAGCATGCAGACGTCCCTCCTTAATGGCTAGATGCAAGAAAAAATCGATGGCTGTCGATTCCCTGCTATCTTATTCGACGTTCTAGTAGAGTCAGAAATTCCACAGAAGGAGACACAACCATGCGATTCATGATGCTGATGATCCCTAAGGACTACGAGAAGGCGGAGCCCACTGCAATGCCCAGCGCCGAGGCCGTGGCGGCAATGATGAAGTACAACGAGTCCCTGCAAAAGGCCGGCGTGTTGCTCGCGCTCGACGGGCTGCAACCGCCGTCAACGGGTGCGCGGGTCACGTTTCCAGGCGGCAAACCGAAGGTTATCGACGGACCCTTTACCGAAGCCAAGGAGGCGCTCGGCGGATACTGGATGATCCAGGTGAAGTCGAGAGAGGAAGCGATTGAGTGGGCAACACGCTGCCCCGGCAATGATGACTGTGTGATCGAGGTGCGCCAGGTGCAGGAGTTTTCTGATTTCCCCACTGACGTGAGAGAAGCCGCGGCTGGGTTTGAGGATTTGCAGGCGCAGTTCGGGCAGAAGAACATGGCTTGAGGCGCTTGCGGGATTGGATGGAGGATGGTGTGATGGTTTGCTGTGACCATGGCTGGTGAAACGAATCGGGCAATTGACGCGGTCTGGCGAATCGAGTCGCCGAGACTCATCGCCGGGCTGACCCGGGTGGTGCGCGACGTCGGCGTAGCCGAAGACCTCGCCCAGGACGCGCTCGTTGCGGCGCTGGAGCAATGGCCAAAGTCGGGGATTCCGGACAATCCGGGCGCCTGGCTCATGGCCACTGCCAAGCATCGCGCCATCGACCGCTTCCGCCGAAGCGCAATGCAGGAGCGGAAGCTCGATGAGTTCGGCCGCGAACTCGCCTCCAAGGAGATGGCCGTGCCCGACATGGCGAGCGCGCTCGATGACGACGTCGGCGATGACCTTCTGCGCCTAGTGTTCATATCCTGTCATCCGGTGCTCTCCACCGAGGCGCAGGTCGCGCTCACGCTGCGCCTCCTGGGAGGCCTGTCGACGGGGGAGATCGCGCGTGCGTTCCTGGTCCCGGAGCGTACCATTGCGCAGCGGATCGTGCGCGCCAAACGCACGCTCACCGAAGCGCATGTCCCTTTCGAAGTGCCCCGCGGGGCTGAACGCGCGGCCCGTCTTTCCTCTGTTCTGGAGGTTGTCTATCTCATCTTCAATGAAGGATACTCAGCGACCTCGGGTGACGACTGGCTGAGGCCCGAGCTCTGCGAGGATGCGCTGCGCCTGGGGCGAATACTGGCTGAGTGTGTTCCGCAGGAGCCTGAAGTTCACGGCCTGGTAGCGCTGATGGAGATTCAAGCATCGCGTGCCAAGGCGCGCGTAGGTCCCTCAGGCCAGCCCATCCTTCTGTTGGATCAAAACCGCGCGCAGTGGGATCAACTTCTTATCCGCCGCGGTCTCGCCGCACTGCAGCGGGCCGAGCAACTGGGCGGCGGCCTTGGACAGTACGGCATACAGGCTGCAATCGCCGCCTGTCACGCGCGGGCCGCCACCGCGGAAGATACAGAGTGGGCTCGCATTGTCGCGCTCTATGATGCACTGGCGCAGCTCATGCCCTCCCCTATCGTCGAACTGAATCGTGCGGTCGCAGTGGCGATGGCATATGGTCCGCAAGCCGCTCTAGAGCTGGTCGATTTACTCACTGCCGAAGCCTCGCTGAAGAACTATCACCTGTTGCCGAGTGTGCGCGGCGACCTGCTAGCCAAGCTCGGCCGCTTTGCGGAAGCTCGCGCGGAGTTCGAGATCGCCGCAACGCTCACGCGTAATTCGCGCGAGCGCAACTTGCTCCTGGAGCGAGCCCGGGCGTGCGAAGCGCCTTCGCAACGCGGTTAATGGAGCTGGCTGTGCTTAGTGCGGAATCAATGGCTTTGCGTATTCGTACAGCGGCATACCAAAGAAATCGACGACCCCGCCCGTGGCAACAAAGCCATTCTTGCGATAGAAGCGAATCGCTCGCTGTAATGGATCTGTTGTGTCGAGGGTAACCCGCTTGCATCCGGCAGCAAGTAAGTCGTTCTCCGCTGTACGAAGCAGCTGTTCAGCAATTCCGCGTCCTTGCCATGGAGGGCTAATTGCCATGCCCCGCAAATGACCTTCTTCTCCTTGCACGCCGCATGCAATCGTCCCCACGATGTCCCCGCCGCTGGTGATCGCGACGTAGACATGCATACGAAGCATGCGTTCTCGTATCGCTTCCGGGCTCGGAACCGTGTCGTCGAAGGCCGCGGGAGTGTATTGAGAACGAAAGGGTTCAAAGGCTGAATGCAGGCACGCGCAGATTTTCGCCGCGCCTTCCACCTGTGCTCTGCGGATTACGACCATTGCGTTGCGCCGGCAGCGATTAGTCCACCATCAACATAATCTCGGTTGACTTGATAATGGCTGTGACTTCATCGCCTACTTTGATGCCGAGGTCCTCCACGCTTTGGCGAGTGATGACACTCTCAATCAGATTTTCACCCACGCGAACCGTTACTTTTGCCGTGACGACTCCTAGAACGATCGCCTCTACTTTGCCTCGCAATTGATTACGCGCCGATATCTTCATGCACGCGATTGTATGGACAATGCAGCATCGCGTCCAATGTAAGCTGATGAGGAGAGCGTCTGACAATGAAAGCAGCCAAATACGAGATCGCCCCCGCGCGCTGGCCCGAGGATACGGAGCAGGCGCGCGCTCTCTTAAGAAATTACGGGAAGTATCTGGCATCCTCCCCCTCGGGGGCAGCCGGCGTGTGCATTCCCGGTTACGAGGCGGAGCTTCGCGGCTTGCCGGGCAAGTACTTAGAGAAAGAGGCAGACCTGCTGCTAGCCCGGGTTAACGGTGAAGGAGCGGGTTGTGTGGCGATCACGCGCCGAGAGCTTACGGATGGGACGAAAGCCGCCGAGATCAAGCGCCTGTGGGTGGAGCCACGTTTTCGTGGACACGGCCTGGGCCGCAGGTTGGTGGGTAGCGCGATCGATTGGGCACAAGCGCATGGATGTAGCGCCGTGGTGCTCGACACAGTCAACGAGGCGATGCCGGAGGCGGCCGAACTTTATCGCTCCCTTGGTTTTGAGGAGATTACCAGGTTCAACGAGAACCCCGTCCCCGGAGTGCGGTTCTATAAGTTGATGCTATCTGCCTAACCCAGAAAACCCAGATTATTAGTGCTGAAATTGTTGATGTAGGGCAACACGTAGGCCAGGTCGGCCGCCGGCAGGCCAAACCACTGTGCCAGTGTTGCCGCGTATTGCGCGGAAGCTGTGGTCGGAACCCAGCGGCCGTTGGTTCCGGCGTCCTCTGGTCCTCCTAATGCGAGGGTGGGAAATGTCCCGTAGATCTTGCCGCCCTTCACGGCACCGCCAAGAATGATGTGATGGCTGCCCCACGCGTGATCCGACCCCGAGGCAGAGTTCGGCTGCAACGTGCGGGCAAAGTCGGAGCAGGTAAAGGCGGTCACAGAGTCGGTCAGATTCATCTCCTGCAACGATTGGTAGAACGCCCCCAGCGCGGGGCTGACCTGCGCAAGTAATGCAGCCTGTGTTGGCAACTGATCGCCGTGGGTATCGAAGTTGCCGGAGCCTACGAAAAATATCTGCCGGGTTACTCCCAAGGCTGCCCGCACCTGGATGAGGTTTGCGACCTCTTGCAACTGGGCGGCAAATGGATTCCCCGTGGTGGGAAAGACCGTCTTGAGAGGCGACACTGAACCCAGTGCATTGGCCAGTGTTGCATTGTAGGCGTAAGCGTTGTTGGTGATGCTGTTGTCCGCCTGGATCAAGGAAACGCCGCTGCTGAGGGTGGAGAACTGTTGCGCTGTCTGCTGACGTCCGCCGCAATAAGAATGATCACTGCATTGGGGTGCGCCCGGCCCTGCGGGCGAGACAGAAACCGGCGAGGTCGTCGTTCCGTTGCAGAACAAAGCATCTCCATTCAGCGATGCGATCATGGGCACCAGCGAACCGGGATTGTATTGGGTATTCATTTTGTCGGCCATGCGGCCTGCCCAGCCAGAACTACCCGCGGCGCTCTGCATCTGGTTTTGCCATTCCAACTGCTGGTCAGGGTGGGAGAAGAGGTTGCTTGCCTGCGCTACCTGGTTGGCAGCGTATTGCGCCCCAGTGGTAGGCGAAAGCAGGGTGCCCACATTCGCCAGAAAGGCCGCGTTGCCGCTATTGAACAACGACTGTACCTCCGGCATGCTGGGGTGGAGAGCGAAATTAGGCTGCGGCGCCAGTTGCAATAGAGTGCTCTGCGGCAACGCGAGTGGTCCACGAATACTCGAGTAGTTGCCATAGCCCGCGGCGTCGAACGGGATGAGCATATTGTTGGCGTCATTGCCGCCGAACATGAAGACGCAGACCAAGGCCTTGTAATCCGACGTCGTTTGAGCCAGTGCATTCAGCATGCCAAACGGGCGAAATCCGAGCGTACTCCCGGCCGCGGCCATGGAGGCGGTAGTGAGAAAGCTACGACGACTGTGATGCATAACGCTCCTCTGCTCGCCTTTCAGCGCGCTAGTGCATGATCTTGTATTGCGAAGACGTGACTACGAGGTAGACCGCTATCTCCGCCCGTGACTGCGGGTCAGTAGCAGGAATCGCTGAGATGGCCGTGATCAGCTGGCTACGCATGTCTGTCGGCATCTGGCTATGCATGAACAGCATTCCCAAATAGTCCGCCATCTGCGCCGGATTATTGGCCAACTGCCCAATGGCGCTCGTGGCACTCAAATCAATGAGAAATCCGTCAGCTGCATTGTGGGCGATGGCGTTGGCAAGATTCAGGCGGGGAACGATCGTCCCCGTATTCTCGAGCCCGAACTCGGGAGAATTAATCGCTGTCTGCGGGATGACGTATTGCGGGGGGAAATAGTTGAATACGCTCGACTGAGTGAACGGTGACTCACCCACGGCGCCGACAAACTCAGTCATGAAGTCTACGTACGGATACGGATCGTTCGGCTTGCTTGGCGTTGCTTCCAGGCCGCGTAACAGGTTCAGGGTCCAAAGCAATGGCTCTCGCAAGTGGCCGCCGTCGACCGCAGGATTTGATTCGGCTTGATCGCCCGTCTGTGTGTCTCCCGCGCGCGCCTCCTGGTCCATGATGATAGCTGTAAGCACGGCTTTCATATCACCGCGCACGCCGCTGCCGTTATCGGCGAAGACCTCGGATACACGCTGCACATATGCAGGACTGGGATTCCCGGTAACCAGGTGCTGGATAAGCTGCCTGCAGATAAATGGGCCGATGTTGGGATGGGCAAAGATGTTATCGAGTGCACCCTTCAGGTCCTGCTCCGCGGTCTGGGCCTGGGGTAACGTAGTTCCGAGCAGAAGGTTCTTCGGGTTGGTGTCGTGCTCGCTCTCGACCGGCACCATGGGGTAATTCCAGTTCATGGTGTAGTTAAAACCGAGAGGAGTACTGCCATCCGGATTGGCGTAGGTCCAGCCGGTGTAGGCACGGGCGAACGCCTCCACTTGAAGCTGAGTATAGGTGGGAATCGTATTGCCGTTGCTATCGGTCTGCGCTGTTCCGTCTGGATTGAGAAGGTTCGGACCCAGGCTGAAGAGTTGCATCATCTCCCGGCCAAAGTTTTCATTGGCGATCTGCCCCGCGACCGGCACTGCACTGTTCACCATGTTGAGATAGGAACCCATCTCAGGGGTGAGAGTGACGTCCTGCATGATGGTGCGGTAATTGGTAAAGGCATCGTTGGCCAGAACATTGAGGTAGAAGGGCATGGCATTATCGTGGTCTTCGATGGGGGCGACCCAGATCTCACTCATAGCCATGGCCACGCGCTGGCGTAGCTGGTCATTGCCCCATGCGGTCACCTTCAGGAAGTCTGACTGAGTGCAGTGAATGTTCCCGGTGGGACACTCCGCGTCGGGCGACGGAGGTTCTCCGAATGTGGTTGGCGCCTGGTTGAACTGTTCGGTCAGCGCCGCTTGGAGACCGATTTGCTGCACATGCGCAATGGTCTCTGCCGTCGGCCCGAAACTTGTTTGATCGAGGAACCGCGCCGCCGCCGTGGCCGTCGCCGGGGTAGGTGCGGGCCCAACGGGCGCTGGCGCTTGCGCTTGCAAAGAAACGGAAATGCTGTTCGAGACAGTAGGATCAGCCACGCTGATTGCAGCAATCGTTACCGCCGGCGAAGAGGGCATCGTGGCCGGCGCGGTGTAGAGACCGGCGGTGGAGATGGTTCCAAGCTGGGCATTGCCGCCTGCAACCTGGTTCACCGTCCAGCTCACTGTCGGGTTAGTCGAACCGGTGACCGTCGCCGCATACTGCGCAGTCGAACCGAGTGTAACTGTAACTGAACCACTCACGGTAACAGTGACGGCAACAGCTGGAGCGGCCGAAGAGGTCGTGGCCGAAGCCGCCGGGTTCGAGCCATTGCTGCTTGCGCAAGCCGTGACGAGAAGAAGCGCTCCACTGATGGATGCTGCCACCACGATACGACGGAGATTCAGAGGCATAGCATGCTTCCTTTATCTCAACGCGGGGGCCGCTGAAGCTCAGGCTTTCCAGTGCGCAGTCCATCGACCCGAACCTGTAGAGGCCAGGGAGCGATGTCTATCGCTTCGTGTTCTTAAACTGTCGGGGAGGGGACAGCGATGTCTCGGCGCGGAACGAACTTTGCTGGTGTTTATCAGCGGTGCTTACTTCAGGCTGATAAGTCGAAGGGAGGAACCAGTGTTTTTCTTTCCACTGCTCAATACCGTACCATTTCAAAACAGTCTCTACGACTTAAGTGGGTGTCTCACCCAAACGACGGAGTATGACTTAGGTACTATCCCTGTACTTAAAGTTGCGCGGACGCGGAAAAGGCCAGGGGGTGTAGGTCCGGGCTGAAGCCTGGGACGAGTTCCTCTCGTTTCCTCACGAAGGACGGGTGGCCCATATCTCGCTCGTTTTTCGCGAGATATGGGATACCACTGCTCTTCCCTCTGACTCTCGATTCATCCGATGCACTTAGCGGTCAACATCGGTGGAATCCCACATCTCGCGAAAAACGAGCGAGATATGGGCCACCCGTCCTTCGTAAGGAAACGAGAGACAGAACACACAAATCCTGTTACCGGCGTTGAAAGTCGGGCGAGCCGAACAATAATCCCGCGGCAAGCGCTGCTTCGCGATCCGCAAACTGGTGCTCCTGCGCCGGCGTTAGCGGCTGGCTGGATGTAGGCGGCTTCGGCGGGGCGCTTCCGGCGATTGCGATCGGCTGCGGGTTCCCCGGCTGCGGCGTCGGTGGAGGAGCGGCAGCCGCGAGTTGCTGCAGAATCAAATCGCGGGTCTTATCTGAGACCTGACCATGGAGTATCAAGTTTTCTATCTGCCGCTCCTGCTCCTCCGGCTGCTGCAGCGAGGTCGCGCCGAGCTGGCTCAACCAATCCACCGTGACGGCCTTGCTGAGCCGATTGCCCGCCAACGCCAGGGAGAAGTTCATTCTCTCCAGCAACGCTGAGCTGTTGACCCAGGGAGTCGACTGCATCGAGTAGCCATCGGGAGTCTGCCGGCCATAGAGCGGCTGTCCCAGATCGCTGATGGCCTTCACCACCACGTTGGGGTCTTCCACGTCGATTCCTCCCGCCCGCACGGCCGAGAGCACAAAGTCTTCAGGAGTCTTGATCTTTGCGCGATACGAAGCCACAGACCAGAACTCAGGGGATTGCACCAGAAAGCGCATCACTTCGCTGATGTTGCCGTTCGATGCCAGAAAGACAGTGCTCAGGCGATCCACCAGGCTTTGCGGCGGATTGTCGCTGACAAAACGCACGGCCAGCTTGCGGCAGACAAAATGCGCTGTTGCCGGACTGGTGGCCAGCATGTGCAGCACTTGGAGGCCTTCCTTGACCCCATTCTCTTTCATCTCGACGCCAAGCACGTACTTCTTGCCCGGCTCGTGGCGGCTTTCATCGAAGACAAAGCGCGGTCCACCTTTAGGCGGTTGTTCAATAGTCCAACCGGTGAAAACCTTGGCCACTTCGGTCACATCGCGCTGGGTATAGCCGCCGTTGACGCCCAGTGTATGCAGCTCCATCAGCTCCCGCGCGTAATTCTCGTTCAGGCCCTTAGGTCCACCACCCTTAGGGGGAGCGAAAGGACGGCCCCCTGAAGCAGCGAATGAGTGCGGGCCAGTGCTGCCGGCATTGTCCAGGTACGTCATCATGGCGGTGCTGGTCGCGGTGGCCACCAGCAGGCCTTCGAAGCTACCCAAAGCGTTGGGACGAATCACGTCGCGCTCGTACGGCACCAGGCTGTAGATCTCTTCGCCCGTCTTGCCTTGAAAGATATTGAAGTGGTTCAGCCAGAAGTCGGTCATCACTTCCTGCAACTGACGCTGGCTGTAGACGGCACGTAAAACCCGGCTTTGCAGCAACTCGTTCTGTACCACCTGGCGGGGATTGTCGAGCGCAATCAAGGTCTCGCGCTGATCCGGAGACATTCCCTGTTCCAGGGCTGTCTTTTGTACGGGCGAGAGCTGGTGGCGAAGTGGTCCGTATTCGCCCGCGGGAAGCGAAAACAGCTTCGACATGCGAGGGCCGGGAGGCAGGCTGAGCAAAGCCGTAACCTCTGCGTCGGAGAGCACCGGGGGGACGGCCGGTGGCGGCACATTTTGGTTGTTCGCGGGAGCGGCGGGCGGATTTTTCGCCTTGGCCTTGTCCTGCTCCTGTTTCTTGCGGTCGGTGACTACCTGGTTCTCATAGATGGCGCGCTCGGTCGCGTTGAACAAGGGCACGGAGATCTTCCCGTTCTCCACCTGGCGGATGATGCTGCCGGGAGGGAATCTCCGCGTCAGCTCCTCCTCACTCAAGCGCATGGCGGGAAATTGTTCCAGCCGCTCCTCCAACGCAAAGTCGTCGATGGTCGCAGGATGGAGCTGCTGCGTGATCCAGGCATCCAGACCGATCGCCTTCACTTCTTCCAACTCACCCGGCCGCGGCCCGAAGGCCAGCCGATCGAGCGCATGCAGTATGCGCTCGTCGCCCTGAATTTGTTTCAGCTTAGGGGGCGCCGGCAGCTTAACCGTAACCGTCTGCGGTGCCGGCGGTTTATTTTTGGCCGCAAGCAATGGGACGGGATCGCATAGTTGGGTCAGCGCCAGAGTACAAATCAGCACCCGGCTCGTCGCCGGCACGGCGGTTCCCCAGAGGTTCGATCGAGATAAGAAACCGTTCGTCGTATACACGACACACCTCGACAGTGGAAAGAACCCGCGCGGGTAAGACAAGTTGCTGGCGCGAATGAGTATAAGATTCGCCAGAGGGGTACCTCGTCCAATGATTTCCAGGTTCAAACGCCTTACCCAAACGGCTGGCATGGCGGCCGCTATCCTCCTCATTCCACAAGGACTATTAGGGCAACTCACGGCTGCTGAGCGGGTTCCGTGGGTGGGCGATACGCCGCCGACCCCGCCCCGTTTGGCGACCGACTTGTCGCCTGAACTGACGCGAAAGAACGTCAGCCGCGCCATACAGAAAGTCGCCGATTGGGAGCTGACACGATCCGAACCGCACTTCGACCAGGATTGGACCTTTGCCGCCCTTTACACCGGCTTCATGGCCGTACCCAAGGCGGCTAACGGCGAGAAATATCAAAAGGCCATGCTGCAAATGGCGCAGAAGTTTAACTGGCAGCCGGGCCCGCGCGTGGCCGTCGCCGATGACATGGCTATTGGCAAGACGTATCTGGACCTCTACTTCCGCTACCACGATGCGGCCATGATCGCACCTATCCAGCAACGCGCAGATGCGGTGATGGCGCTGCCCGATAACCCGGAGAAACTTCTGTGGTGGTGGTGCGATGCGCTCTTTATGGCTCCGCCGGTGTTCACCAAACTCAACCGGGTGACCGGAGAGCGCAAGTACCTGGACTTCATGGACCACCAATGGTGGATTACGTCCGGCTTGCTCTACAGCCCTTCGAACCATCTCTTCTTTCGCGATAAGTCGTTTCTCGACAAGCACGAGGCAAATGGCAGCAGCATTTTCTGGTCACGCGGTAACGGATGGGTATTTGCCGGCCTGGCCAACGTGCTGGCTGAGATGCCGCAAGATTATCCTTCGCGAGCGAAGTATGTGGCCCAATTCAAAGAGATGGCACAGGAAATCGCCAGCCTACAGGGCGCCGACGGGCTGTGGCGGCCAGGTCTCCTGGATGCCGCAGCTTATCCTCTTCCAGAGAATTCCGGATCCGCCTTTTTTGCTTTCGGCTTTGCTTACGGGATCAATTCCGGGATCCTGGAGCGCGCGAAATACCAACCCGTGGTGCAGAAAGCCTGGAAGGGGCTGCTGTCTCACATTTATGAGGACGGCAGACTGGGTTGCATCCAGCCGATCGGGGCTGCCCCCGGGGATTACTCGGCTGCCTCGAGCTACGTTTTTGGTACCGGGGCCTTTCTGCTCGCGGGCTCGGAGGTCTATCGCCTGGCGCACTAAATTTATTGAGCAGAGACGACGACTGGCTTATCATCATGCCGTCCCCAGGAGAAGCTAGACGTGTTTCGAGCAGCCGCAAGCGCGGTCCTTCTTGCCTTGACGCTTTGTGCTTTGCCACTGAGCGCGCAAAATCCGGACACGTTGTCGAGTTATTTCACGGGCAAGGAAGTGGTGCTTAAGATCGACATGCCAGGCACCCAGCAGGGCGTCGACCTGCGCTACAACAAAGACAACCCCATGAACTGGAAGGAGTACTCCAATCGCCTGAAGAGCAACGGCGCGGCGATCCACAAAGGCGACACTGCGCGGGTGACGGGGGTGGTGGTAAAGGATGACCGGATCGAATTTCAGCTGGATGGCGGAGGTTTCGGCACTTTCCTGGATGACAGCAGCACGACCGTCGCCCCCAAGACAGTCCAGAAAAGCGACTACGAGAAGCAGCTGGAAAGAGACATCGCCAACACCACCGATGACGACCAACGGCGACGACTGCAGCGTGACCTCGATCGCGAACGTTCGCGGCGCGAGCGCCAGGAGGCCGACAACCGAGCTGCGGCGCAGATCGCCAGCCAGATCAAGGCACAAAAGGTAGCGGACGATCGCCTGCGCGGCGGGTCGCGATTCAACCTGCGCTGGTCAGGCTCCATACCGCCCGACCAAAAGAACCCCGATGCGGTAAAGAAGCTGCTGGCAGATTACGTAGTCTTCGATGGTCCCCAGCAAGCCGGGCCTCCACCCGCGCCGCAAAACACGGCCGGCGATGCCGCTGTTCCCGCCACGGCTCAACTCAAGCGGGGGATGAAGATGGAAGAAGTCACAAACCTGTTCGGCCCGGGAAAGCAGGTATCGGAATCAGTCTCGACCGACGGACTGAAAACCCAGGCGTTTCAATATGTGACCGGCGATCGCCGCGTGGATGTGACTTATGTCGAGGGACTTGTGGTTCGCTACTCGATCAGCTCCAACTAGCCGCACCCCACGCTTGCTCCCGCTTCCTGGCTATGCTACTGTCCATTCCGTGTACGCTGCTCAGCAGATTCGCGTGCTCGTGAACAGGTTCTCCACCTGTTGTTGTTGTCGCTAGTTCCCTCCTTCTTCGCGTTTCATAAGACAACTGCAATCGCCACATTAGCCAGAGGAGTATCCCCATATGCCCGATCAGTCCCCGGTAAACCGCCTTTCTCTAGACACCTGGGCCGTTCTGCTGGCATTTGCCGCAGCTCTGCTCGTCCGTCTTGGCATCCTCAAGACGGTTCCCTGGTAACTGCAAGAAGAGAGAACAAACTATGGCAAGCCCTTCCGTTCGAGTCCCTGTCCCTCCACAAGCGCAAACTCCACTTCCGCCAGCCCGCGCTGCCGCCGGCCTGATTCCAGGGATCCTGCTGCTCGCCGTGGTCGGCTATGCGGGCAAGTTTATTGAGCAATCCATCGCGTCTTACGGTAAGGCGCACCACCTGGTGCTGCCGAACATCGAGTACGTTCTATGGGCCATTCTTATCGGCTTGGCCATCTCGAATACGGTGGGCATTGCCGCCATCTTCCGCTCCGGGGTGGCGACTTACGAATTCTGGCTCAAGGCTGGGATCGTTTTGCTGGGCGCGCGCTTTCTCCTCGGAGACGTTCGCCGGCTTGGCGGCCTCTCGCTTGTCCTCATCGCGATTGAATTGGTCCTTGCACTTACATTCATGACCTACCTGGGGCGGGCATTCAAACTCAAGCCCAAGTTGGTCAGTCTGCTTGCCGTCGGATCCTCGATTTGCGGAGTCTCCGCCATCATTGCTGCCCAGGGAGCAATCGACGCCGACGAGGAGGATTCCTCCTACGCCATCGCCGCGATCCTGCTGCTGGGAGCCATTTCTCTTTTTCTTTTTCCCCTAATTGGACACTTCCTGCACCTGAGCGACCGTGCCTACGGCCTCTGGGCAGGGCTGGCTGTGGACAATACCGCGGAGGCCACAGCCGCCGGAGCGCTGTACTCTGATGCTGCCGGCAAGGTCGCGGTGCTGGCCAAGACGTGCCGCAACGCCACCATCGGCTTCATCGTTCTGGGATACGCCATCTACTGGGCTTCGAAAGGCCAGGCGGCTGACGTGCAGAATAAAGGCGCATTCCTGTGGCGCAAGTTCCCCAAGTTCATTCTGGGATTTCTGCTGATTTCCCTGCTGGCCACCATAGGATTCTTCACCAAGCCACAACTCGCCGCCGTAGGCAACCTGTCACGCTGGGCCTTTCTGCTCACCTTCGCGGGTGTGGGCCTGCGGACCAACCTGCGCGAGTTGGGTAAGCAGGGGGCGCGACCCCTCATCGTCGGCGCCGTGGGAGAAATTGTCATCGCCCTCATCACTCTCGGACTTGTTTTTGCAGCCGATCACTGGTATCACCTGTAGCTGTTGTGCCGTGGGACATGTGCTGGATGAAAGAGAGATGAATTGAAACCAGGTTTATGGGTGTGTGGGGCCTTGCTTTGCGTGGGATACGTGTGGGCGCACCAAGCGCTGGGGATGCAGGCGCAAGTTGACGACTGGCCAAACCTGGCTCGCTACCGGGCGGACAACGAGGCACTTCCCGCGGTAAAAGGTGGCGAGCGGCGAGTGGTCTTTTTCGGAGATTCGATCACCGACGCCTGGGGGCGTTCGCCCACCACAGGAGTATTCTTCCCGGGCAAACCGTACGTGAACCGGGGAATCAGCGGACAAACGACCCCCCAGATGCTGGTGCGCTTCCAGCAGGATGTCGTACACCTCCATCCCGCAGCGGTGGTCATCCTGGCCGGCACGAATGACATCGCCGGCAACACTGGGCCCTCCACCAATCAGATGGTCGAGGACAACTTTACCTCGATGGCAGAGATCGCGAAGCATAGCGGCATCAAGGTGGTGCTTGCCTCAATCACACCGGCCTATGCGTATCCATGGAAACCAGGCATTCAGCCGGTGGAGCGAATTCGCGAGCTGAACCAGTGGCTAAAGAATTTCTGCTCCAGGAATGGATACGTCTATCTGGACTACTACAGCTCCATGGCCGATGCGACGGGGGCCATGCTTCCGGGTCTATCGTATGACGGCGTTCACCCCACGGCACAAGGGTACGCCGTGATGGCGCCCCTGGCGGAAAAGGCGATTACCCGCGCGCTCGGTCGTTAATCCAATCAAGCCTTGGGCGCCGGCTTAGGGAGCACGAGCTTTTTCAGGCTATCCTCATCGCTCGGCAGATCCGTCTTGCCGGCGGGAAACTTATTGAAGCTGAGAATATACGCGAGGAGGTCGGCGGCTTCGGGGCGGGTGAGCGTGCCTGGCTTGTCGGCCGGCATCAACTTCTGGATCATGTCGTAGAGGTTGAGCGCGGGCTGGCCCTCGTATTTAGAGAGGAAATCATCTCCGCTGAGCGGTGGATACGGACCCGTGCCATCCAGGGCGGATCCGTGGCAGGACACACACTGCTTCTGATACAGTGCGTCGCCGCGGTGGGCCTGGTCGTCGCTGTAAATGCCATCTGCGGCCGGAGCAGACTGGGCGCGGAGAAGATGAAATGAGAATCCGCAAAGAATAAGGCTGAAGCTCAGTATGACGGTCTTTTTAACAGGCACCCGCGTCTACTCCTCGAAGAGATTACACTACCCTGATCGTACTGCAGATCGGATCAACATCATTGTAAACAGTGGCCGGAGAAAGGTATGACTTTCAAGCGCTCAATCATTGGAGTGTTGGCAGCGGCAGTATGTTGTACGGCCAGCCTCGCAGCCCATGCAGGAACACCGCTGGCCTGCGATCCCAATAACGCGGGGTTGACGCTGCCGGAAGGATTCTGTGCGTTATTGGCGGCCGACGGATTGGGTACGGCACGGCACGCGGTGGTAGCGCCCAATGGCGATTTGTACGTTGCCCTGCAGAGCGGCAAGGGGAAGACAGGCGGAGTGGTTGCGCTCCGTGACGAGAACGGCGATGGGCGCTTCGAGACCAAGGAGTATTTTGGCGACGGAAGCAGCACCGGGATTGCTTTGCGTAACGGCTATCTGTATGTGGCCAAGGTGGAGTCGGTGGAGCGCTGGAAGATGACTCCGGGGCAGTTGAAGCCCACCGGGCCGCCTGAGGTCATCGTCGAGGATCTGCCGACCGAGCATGAGCATCACGACAAGGGCATTGCGTTTGACGGAAAAGGCTCGCTGTACATCAATATCGGTTCTCCCTCCAATGCCTGCCAATCTTTGGATCGTCAGAAGGGCATCGCGGGGCAAGATCCGTGTCCGCTGCTGGAGACCCATGGCGGTATTTGGAAGTTTGACGAAAACAAGTTGCACCAGAAAGAAGCAGATGGCCAGAAATTTGTGACCGGACTCCGGCAGGAGCCGGCGATTACCTGGCACGATGGCGCGGTCTATATCGTGATGAACAGCCGCGACCAGTTGGACGTTCTGTGGGCGGGCAAATTTACCGCCGAAGAGAATGCTGAGCGCCCTGCCGAGCCAATGTACCGCGCCACCCAGGGACTGAATTTTGGCTGGCCCTATTGCTTTTTCGATTACGGACAACAGAAACTGCTGCTGAACCCTGAGTATGGCGGTGACGGCAAAATCGTTGGGCGTTGCAGCGCATTTGCGCTCCCGATCGCAAGCTACCCGGCGCACTGGGCGCCGGTGGATGTGATGTTCTACTCGGGAAGCCAGTTCCCGGCGCGCTATCGGGGCGGAGCGTTCATCGCCTTCCATGGTTCATGGAACCGCGCCCCTCTCCCGCAGGCGCCTTCGAACGTAACCTTTCAGCCATTCGCCGGGGGCAAGCCATCCGGTAAGTTTGAGATTTTTGCCAGTGGCTTTGCGGGCAAGGATCCCTTGATGAATCCTACCGAGGCGGCGGCGCGCGCCGATGGTGTGGCGCAAGCTCCGGATGGCTCGATTTTCATCACCGACAGCCAGGAGGGAAAAATCTGGCACGTGTTTTATCGGAGCAGCAAATAACGATTGGAGCGACGATGAAAAAATTCATGATGATTGCGGCGCTGATGTCCAACATGGGAGTGGTCGCGCAAACTCCGGCAGCTGCGCCTCCGCCGATGGCGAAACCGGGATTCACGCTGACGACAACAGCGTTTGACGACGGGGGGATTATCCCAAACAAGTACACCCAGGCGGCAGAGAACGGCGCTCCAGTCTCTCCTCACCTCACCTGGACAAATGTGCCGGATGGAGTGGTTAGCTTCGCGCTGATTCTGCATGATCCGGATACGGCGCTGAATAAAACCACCAGCGAGGTGTTGCACTGGTTAATCTTCAATATTCCAGGCACAGCGCGCGAACTCCCGGAAGGCGTGCCGGCGCAAGCGCAACTGCCGGACGGATCCATCCAGGCGCTGAATCGCGGCCAGAAAGTCGGCTACATGGGCATGGGCGCGCGTGCTCCGGGACCCTATCATCACTACACCTACGAGCTGTTTGCGCTCGATACCAAGCTCAGCCTGGGACCCGACGCAACCCAGGCAGATGTGATGAAGGCGATGGATGGCCACATCTTGGCCAAGGCTGTTGTGGAGGGGCGTTTTCATCGTCCATGAATTTGAAGGGGACGGCCTTTAGTGTTTCAATCTGTATGATATTTCGACAGGAGAAGCTGCTTCGGATGCGGGGTTTTGTATCAGGGCACGACTTTAGTCGGGCCGTAAAAAGACTGAAAGAGAATTGGGCTTCAGCCCCTGCTGAGCATACCCTTACGGCTACGCTTACCTGGCGATGCAAAAGCCCAGGGGCTAAAGCCCAGATTCTTGTTGGCCTATACGGCCCGACTGAAGTCGTGCCCTGATACAAAACATCGGAGCAGCGACCACCAGAAACTCGCGCGTTCCGCCGATTTGACCTACACCCCGGAAGAACTGCGGCTTTAGTCGCTGAGGGGATTTTCCTTGGACTTATTCGAAGCTTCGCACGTGCGCAAGGGAGGCAGCACCATCGCCTCCATACTTCTCCTAGCGGCAAGTTCGCTGATTGCCCAGTCGACCAGCTGGACACTAGGTCCTTTTGTGCGCCCTGTCGATGCGCCGATTATCGAGCCCAACCCGAAAGCCGTCTTTACCGATCCAATAACCAAAAACCCTGTGCACTGGGAGGTGCTGCATACTTTCAATCCTGGGGCCATCGTGCGCCAGGGAAGGGTTTATGTGCTCTATCGCGCTGAAGATGACTCCGGAACCATGGTCATCGGCATGCACACTTCGCGACTGGGCATGGCCTCAAGCGATGACGGTATCCACTTCACCATCGAACCGGCGCCGGTTTTCTACCCCGATGTTGACTCACAGCAGGATAGAGAATGGCCTGGCGGGGTGGAAGACCCGCGCGTGGTCGAGAGCGAAGATGGTACCTACGTTCTCGCTTACACCCAATGGAACCGCCGCAATACGGATATCGGAATTGCCACATCCACTGATCTGATTCACTGGACCAAGCATGGCCCCGCGCTTGTGGGCGAAAAATACCAGCACTTCGATTACAAATCAGCCAGCATCGTCACCCGGCTCACGAATGGACATCTCATCGCGGCAAAAATTCAAGGCAAGTACTGGATGTACTGGGGGGAGATACAGGTGCGGCTGGCAACTTCGCCTGACCTGATCCACTGGACTCCGGTTGAGGATTCGTCCGGCAAAGCCATCGTCTTGCTGCACAATCGGCCGGGACGCTTCGACAGCGCCTTCCCTGAGGTGGGGCCGCCTTCCCTGCTCACGGATCGCGGTATTGTCCTCATCTACAACGGCAAAAATGCAGCGGTCCATGGAGCACCCGGAATCGCCGCCGGCGCCTACTCTGACGGACAGGCGCTCTTTGCGGCTAATGATCCCCAAAAGCTCATCGCTCGTACGAGTAAACCGTTTTTCAAGCCTGAGCAAGCATGGGAACAAAGCGGCCAGTACGTAGCGGGAACGACGTTTGCCGAAGGATTGGTATTTTTCCACGACAAATGGTTCCTGTATTACGGCGGCGCCGACTCTCGCGTCGGCGTCGCCGTTTACGCCCCCACAGCGCACTGAAGGCTCAGGCGCTCAGTTCTTCTGCTTCATCCATGTCCGACTCCTCGACAAACAAGCCCAGCGCCTGCCGCTCGAAGAGACGCTTGTAGGTGCCCTCGGTCTTGCGGACCAGCGCATCGTGGGTGCCTTCTTCGACGACGCGGCCTTGCTCGAAGACGAGGATGCGG
>Ga0302324_100006655_pt1 | contig 24807 bp, 27 predicted proteins | sample Palsa_T0_1_FD_201949 | JGI IMG/M metagenome (GOLD analysis project Ga0302324, IMG submission 201949) | Peat permafrost microbial communities from Stordalen Mire near Abisko, Sweden - Palsa_T0_1 | ecosystem: Environmental > Terrestrial > Soil > Palsa > Peat permafrost | place: Sweden: Abisko... | reverse complement strand
GAGGAGATGAAGGTTCCACTCAACGCAATCATAATGGTGGATGCTGCTCTCAAGCTCGAAGGTGAGAAGACCGGGGAGATTGCGGAGGGAGTCGGAGCCGCCATCGGGGGCATCGGTGTCGATAAGTTCAAGATAGAGGAGGTCTCATCGACGCACAAGATTCCCGTGTATGCAATACTAGTCAAGCAGAGCATCCTCGAGGCCATAACCGTCATGCGGAAGGAGATTGCCGATGCCTCTGACAAAGTGCAAGTGCTCATCAACAGGGTCATTGAGGAGAAGACGAAGGAAGGAGACAAGGTCCTCCTGGCAGGGATAGGCAACACGCTGGGGGTAGGACAGTAGATGAACTCCCAACAGGACCGCAAGAGCAAGTTCATCGTCTACACCATTGAGGAGTGTCCGGTGGACGGACAGAAGACCAAGAGAGCATTCCAGCTTGGCGATTACGTAACCAAGGAGAGCGGAAAGTGTCCCAAGTGCGGCAACCCTATGAAGATAACCATGATCTACGCCGAAGCTCCGCCTAAGACCTAGGTCAGAACGACTAGTCCGCCGTCTTCTATCGTCATCGTGTGCTCGAACTGCGCCACGGGCTTGCCGGATGCTTCCACCAGTGTGGGGTAAGAGTGTACCAGGCGCCGCTTCTCGAGCTCCCTAAGCAGAGCGACCAGCCTCCCTTCCTTGTATCCCTGGTCGAACCACCTCGGGGAGAACGGCAAAGTCTTCCGCTGATTCCAGATTCTGTCCATCAGGTCGTCCAGTTCCTTGTTTCCTGTCCTCTTCCGTACTATCAGGGAAAATATATTCTCTTGAGGCGCCTCTACCACAAAACCAGCAGCGTCAGCCAGGGTCAGGAACGGCTCGATTGCGAAGACGTCTCCTTTGTTGAGCATCGGCAGGCCTGGTGAGTAGAGGTTCGGAATGCTCTTCCCAGCGTGGACGACGTATTGTTCGAGCGTGTGGCCACTCAGGTTGCTTATCGGTCTAAAGCCCTCGGCCTTGGCGGTCGCAGCGATGGCCCTGCCTATCTCGCCGATTCTCCTGTCGCGTTTGACCACCTCCATCGCTGCCTGTAGGGCCCTCTCCGTGGCCTCAAGGAGGAGCTGGTAACTCGGGTTCTCGGTGATGGTGACAGATGTGTCCGCGACGTAGCCGTCGATGTGCACCCCGTAGTCTATTTTGACGACGTCAGACTCCTGGACCTTCCCCGCTTCATCATTCTGCGGCGCGTAGTGCGCCGTGACCTGATTCACCCCTATCCCTGTGGGAAAGGCCGGCTGGCCGCCCCTGCGTACGATCTCTTCCTCAACCTTCACGGCGACCTCCAGCAAGCCCGACCCCGTCCAGGCCTGTTGGTTTATCCAACCTCTCAGCTCTCTCGCTATCTTTCCTGATTTGACGTACTGTTCCGGGATTTGCACTCTCTAATCACTAATTCTTTTATCCGGTTCCGATTAGAACCTGACAACGGTCGTTATTTGAAACTTCGGTCTTTAGCGGGATGGGGGGAAGGTTGAAGTTCGGGAAGGTCGCCACCGGAGGTACTTTCGACCATATCCACGCCGGGCACAGGCGCCTCCTTGAGAAGAGCTTCGAGGTCGGCGACCATGTGATAATCGGCCTTACCTCTGACGAGTTCGTCGCGAAGGTGGGCAAAAAGCCCGACCACGACTACGAGGCCAGGGAGAAGGACCTCCGGAAGTACATAGAAGGTGACTTCCCCGGTCGAAAGTATACAATAGCAAAACTATACGACTACTTCGGGCCAGGGATCGCAGAAGCCGACGTCCAGGCCCTAGTCGCAAGCCCCGAGACCGCTCCCCGGTTGGCGATTGCCAATCGCATGCGGACTGCGAAGGGTTTCCCGCCACTCGCCCTTGTCACGGTCGACTGGATTCAGGCAGAGGACGGCAAACCAATCTCCTCGACGCGCATCAGGCGTGGTGAAGTCGATGAAGAAGGTAGACTGCTGTGAGGGGGCGACCAGTCTTCCCTCCCGGGAAAGTAATTTAATCCATTCAACCGAGTGGACGCTTGTGCAGAAAGAAAGGCTCGACCCATGGGGAGACTCAGCGATAGACAACTATGAGCGTCTTCGCACCGAGTTTGGGATAGAAAGCTTAGAGCCGCTTCTGTCTCGCTTCAAGAACCCTGACCGCTACATCAGGCGCGGGATTGATTTCGGCCACAGGGACCTCGGGAAGATTCTGGACGCCGTTGACAACAACAAGCCTTTCGCTGTGATGAGTGGGATCAAGCCTTCGGGCGTGTTCCACCTCGGGACGAAGATGACCGCCGACGAGATGATCTACTTCCAGTCACTCTCGAAGAAGGCCACCGTATTCTATGCGATTGCGGATGTAGAAGCGTTCAACGACAATGGGTTGTCGCTGCAGGAGAGCTCGAAGATAGCCGTGCAGAACGTCGCTGACATACTCGCACTGGGCCTCGACCCGGAACGGACGATAGTATACAGGCAGAGTGAGGAGATCCGGGTGATGCGGCTGGCGACGATCTTCTCGAAGGCCGTCACCAACAACATGCTCAGGGCGATTTACGGAGAGCGTCAGGTCGGACTCTACCTCTCGGCCCTCATTCAAGCTGGCGACATACTGATGCCGCAGCTCGCGGAGTTCGGTGGCCCGAAGCCGGTCGTCGTCCCGGTCGGCGCAGACCAGGACCCACACATCCGGCTCTCGAGGGACCTGGCCAACTCCTACCATCAGGAGTTCGGGTTCGTGCCCCCCTCGGCCATCTATCACAGGTTGATGCGGAGTCTCGATGGTTCCACCAAGATGTCCAAGCGCAGTGCGGCGACCTCGTTCACTCTCGATGAAGACCCATCCTCTGCAGCCAAGAAGGTGCTCGCTGGATTCACAGGGGGCCGGCCTACAATCGAAGAGCAGAAGAGGATAGGGGGTGAGGCCGATAAATGCCCGATCTACGACTTGTACCAGTTCCATTTCGCCATCGAGGACGAATATGCCAAGCGCGTCTATGACGAATGCTACGGGGGCATCAGGATGTGCGGCGATTGCAAGAAGGAGCTGGCCTCCATAGTCAAGCTGTACCTGGAGGAACACCAGAAGAAGCGCGACTCCTTGATGAAGGACGCTCAAGAACTTCTGGAGAAGAGCAGGAAGACCCTGGACTCGATGGCAAAATGAGCGAGCCGGCGAAGACGCCGCTGCACCCACTCGAACAGAGGGTCCTCGCGGCACTCAAGGACAAGCAGTGGGTCGACTTTGATTCGCTTGTGAAGTCCTCCGGTCTGCTGCCGGATCAGGTTCGGAGAGCTGTGAGCTGGCTTGCTTCGAAGGGACTGATCACATCCCGCGAGAAGACCACTCGGACTCTGACGGTGCAACAAGATCCTGCTGAATTGCTTCTCATAAGAGGCATAGGCAAGACAGGCTCGCCGATGGAGAAGCTCCGTCAGACCTTCAAATCGAACCAGGAATTCGCAGCGGCCCTAGGCAACGCGAGGTCGTCTGGATGGATAGCGGTCGAGCAGAAAGACGGGGAGCCGATTGTGACCCTCAAAGACAAGGACAAAGCCATGCAGAATGAGGCGTTCATCGAGTCACTGAGGGGTAAGGAGACGGAAGAGGGCAAGATTCCCGCAGAATACCGGTCCTACGCCGAGAAACTAGTGACCCGGAACGTCCTGAAGAGGAACGAATCGAAGTCCGTCACCCTACGGATAACCGACGAGGGCGTCAAGGCCGCTGGCGAGGCCACGTCAGAAGACTGGATAGAAAGGCTCACTCCGGAGGTGATTGCCAGGACAAGGTTGACGGGGATGAGCCCGAAACTTAGGCCCATAGACGTGAGTGCCCCGGCATCCGGGTTCTACCCTGGAAGGAGGCATCCGGTAAGGGAGTTCATCAAGGAGGTGAGGGAAGTCTATCTTTCGATGGGTTTCGTGGAGCTCGAAGGCGACAACGTGCAGCCATCATTTTGGAACTTCGACGCCCTGTTCATCCCCCAAGACCATCCCGGGAGGGAGATGCAGGACACTTTCTATCTGTCGGGCCTGGTCGACAGGACAATCAACCGTTCCGGCGTTGTGGATAGAGTGGCATCGACCCACGAGAACGGCTGGACGACTGGAAGCAGAGGTTGGCGCTATCAGTGGAGGACGGAGGAGGCACGAAGACTTCTCCTCAGAACGCACAATACCGTGCTGACGATAAAGGCCCTCTCGGAGTCCAAGAACAAAGAGGCACGCGTCTTCGCGGTGAGCAAGGTCTACAGGAATGAGAGCCTCGACTACAAGCATCTAGCGGAGTTCCATCAGATGGACGGCATCATAGTTGGCGATGGTCTCAACGTCAGACACCTTATGGGCTTCCTGACGGAGTTCTACAAGAAGCTCGGGATGAAGGATGTCAAACTGTGGCCGACCTTCTTCCCCTACACCGAGCCGTCCCTCCAGATAATGGGCTATTCCGAGATCGCCAAAGACTGGATTGAACTGGGCGGTTCTGGCGTGTTCCGGCCGGAGGTGACTCTTCCGATGGGGGTTGACGTTCCGGTATTGGCCTGGGGGCCCGGTATAGAGCGTCTGATGCTCTTGAGATACGGTCTCGACGACATCAGAGCCCTGTATGACGGCGACCTCGCGTGGCTTAGGAAGAGAGTAGAGTTTGCCAGTAGTAGCACTTGAGACGGGAAGATTCAGTCAGCTCGTTGGAGCCGACAAGAAGAAAATCCTGGACAGGCTTCCATATATCGGGCTCGACATCGAGAGTGTCGAAACTGACAGGATAAGGGTCGAGTACAGCCCGAACAGACCGGACTTCGGTACAGACTACGGAATAGCCAAGGCCCTCAGAGGTCTGCTGGGACTGGAACTGGGGCTGAAGCGATACGAGGTACATCCCAGCAAGATCGTAGTCTCAGTAGACCCGGAGCTTTCATCGGTCAGGCCATTCATCGCGTGCGCGACAGCGGACGGACTGGACTTCGATGACGAAGACATCCGACAGCTGATCTCCCTTCAGGAGGACCTTCACAACGGTCTTGGACGGAGGAGGAAGATGGTCGCGATTGGGCTGCATGACATTAGTCTACTTGTTCCGCCGATGCGCTACAGGGCGGCCGACCCCTCTTTCAAGTTCTTACCTCTCGGCGAGTCGAATCCAATGCAGCTCGACCAGATTCTGGCGGAGACGGACACCGGAAAGGCCTTTGGTGGAATCTTGGCAGGGAAAAACCGCCTTCCAATCCTCGAAGACTCGAAGGGCACCGTGCTTTCCTTCCCACCAATCGTGAACGGAAGCGCTACGAGACTCACCACTAATACGAAGAGCATGTTCATCGACGTCACCAGCATGGAGATGCCTACCGGCGACGACGTACTGGCGATACTCGCGACCACCCTCGCAGACATGGGTGGCAAGATTGGCTCGGTCAAGGTCAGCTATCAAGGAGCGTCGCGCGACACACCTGACCTCACTCCTTCCCAAGTCTCCCTCGACACGCGGCTCATCTCCCGGGTGACTGGTCTCCAACTCAGCGACAAACAGATCCTGGATTGCCTCAGAAAGAGCCGGCTGGATGTAAGCGGGCAGAGTGTCCTTATCCCAAGATACAGAGTAGACATACTGCATCCTGTAGATATCGCCGAAGAGGTCGCCCTGGGCTATGGAATTGACGCGATACAACCAGAGTATCCGCCGAGCAAGGAACCCGGGAGCCTCAATCGCCTGAACCAAGGGCTAGACCGCATCTCCGAGTCGGTAGCGATGGCCGGATTCATCGAGACGATGAACTTCGACCTCGTCGACACAGTGTCACTATACGCCAGATTCTCGAGGTCCTCCGACTCTAGGATAGAGGTGGAGAACCCCAAAACTATCGAGCACAGCGTGCTAAGGGACTCCTTACTGCCTTCCCTGATGGCAGTCCTTTCCCGAAACGTGCAGGCGACCTATCCCCAGAGGATCTATGAGGTCGGAAGAGTCTTCCTTAGAGATGGGGCCAAGGTGGTCGAGACGCCCCACCTGTCCGCGCTCACAGCTCACTCTTCGGCCTCGTTCTCCGAAGCAAAGATGTATCTCGAGGCTCTGGCGCTGGTGCACCTGGGAGGGCCGATCCAGACTCGCCCCGCGGCCCACTGGGCTTTCGCCGAAGGGCGGTCCGCTGAGGTCCTGGTGAAGGACAGGAGCATAGGGTACATGGGGGAGGTAAGCCTATCTGCGCTGGCTGGCTTTGGAATAGACGTTCCTGTGTCTGGATACGAGATTGACCTCTCGTCGTTCCTCCAGAACAAATTATAACCCCGTCCCCTTGGTTCGGCTTGGCTTCCGTCGAATTGCGCGAAAAACGGCCACCCGAGAAGGCGGTAAAACGCTTTGATGAACGGATGGTTTACCCAGTCGTGCTACAGACGGAAGCCACTCAGAATACGCTTTTAACAGGAGGAGACCTGATGGTGCTCGGCCCGTTTAAAGAGGCTTGAGGATGTCGGCGATAACCGAGAGATGAGTTGAGCTGTTCAGAGGCGGGCTACATAGTGATCAATCTTGATCCAGAAGGATAGGAAGTACCTGGAGTTCATCGAATTCCTCGTCGCTTTCATAGACGAGCTGAATGACCTGGCCATGGAAGATGCAGCCATCCTGGTCGAGGGTCAACGGGACAGCAGAGCTCTCGTCGACCTTGGGTACCGCGGGAGGATTCTTACGCGGGTCTCGCTCTCCTCCGCCCGCGTTGACGCCAGCTTGAAAGGGGTGAAGTCCGTGGTCATATTGACCGACATGGACAAGGAGGGAAGAAGGCTGGCCGCAAGGTACATCGATTTCTTTGTGCCGAGGGGCGTAAAGACGTCTATGACCCAACGAAAGCGCCTGAAGCGTGCTTCGCACGGGGTTTTCCTGCACGTCGAGAACCTCGCAAGATTTGCCCCGCAGGTGCCAGAGATCAGAGGTTTGACGGAAAAGATGAGACTTTAAATACGGGACGGAGCGGGAGCGGTTCCGTTAAGCTTAGTTCTGTTACCAAGCTGACACGAGAAAGAACGCAATTTGCCAGATTCGGCTATAGTAAAGTACCTCGTTAAATTGAGGTTCGAAGTAGATGGAGTGGTGGAAAAGGCCGATATGATCGGCGCCATCTTTGGTCAGACGGAGGGCTTGTTCGGTCCAGAAATGAACCTCAACGAGCTCCAGAAGAGCTGGAAAGTGGGGAGAATCGAGATCAACCTAGAGTCCAAGAACGACCGGACCTATGGCGAGATTCTCATACCCATGTCCACAGATGTGAGCACGGCAGCCCTCATTGCGGCAGCCGTCGAGAGCGTCGACAAGGTCGGGCCCTGTTCAGCCAGAGTCGAACTCGTAACCATCGAGGACGTTAGAGCTTCAAGAAGGAAGCAGATAGTAGACCGCGCGAAGGACATCATGAAGGAATGGGGCTCGAGGACAGCAAGCGAGGGAGAGAACCTGCTGAAGGACGTTCAGGATTCTACGAAGAGGGCAAGAGTCGTGAGCTACGGCGTCGAGAATCTGCCGGCAGGTCCGGGCGTGTACACATCCGAGATGGTCTACATAGTGGAGGGAAGGGCTGACGTCATCCTCTTCCTGAGAGCCGGGGTAGAGAACGTCGTTGCGGTTGAAGGTACGAGCATTCCTCAGTCAGTCATTGACCTAGGCAGGAAGAAGAGACTCATCGCGGTCCTAGACGGAGACAGGGGTGGAGACCTGATAGAGAAGGAACTCGAACAGGTCGCAAAGGTCGAGAGAGTCCTGAGGGCTCCCCACGGAAAAGAGGTCGAAGACCTGACGCCGGTGGAAGTACTCCAGCTGATAAGGGGTGACGCACCCCAAAGGGGGTCGCGTTCAGAGAGGGCTGAGAGGTCGGAGAGACCGGAACGCGCGGAAAGGACGGATCGTGGCGACCGCATGGAACGCGCGGAAAGGTCTGAGCGTATGGAAGAGCCTCCACGAAGAGAATACCGCGAGCAGAGGCAGCGCGCGCAGGAGCCCGAGCCGGTAGCCATTCAGGTTCCAGAACCTCTTGGGTCCAGGATCAAGGAGATCTTCCCAGCACTCAACGGCACGCTGGAAGCGGTCCTTCTGGATGAACCATTGACTGAGAAGGGGAGATTCCCGATAAGCGAGCTTGTGCAAAAAGTGGATGCGAACTCTGGCGTAAAGTTCATCATATTCGACGGGATAATCACCCAGAGGCTCGTGGACGCAGCGGCGAAAGCCAACGTCAGCGGGATAATCGGGCACCGGGTGGGCGACATCAGGAACCTGCCCGACTCCCTGAGCGTAGCGACATTCAGAGACCTCGGGCTCGAGTAGCCTAAGGCCCTTGATTGTATCGAGCTTCATCCCGAAGCAGGGGATCTGCTCCCTAATCGTAGAATCTCCTGACGACCTGTGGGTTCTCCGGCGGCTAATCAGCCCCGGCGATACCATCGTGACCAAGAGCTCGAGGGTGTCCAAGCGGGAAGACGAGTATTCGCGACCTGACAGGGGAGAGAGAGTCAAGGTCACAATATCCCTGGTTGTCGAATCTGTCTCGCTCGACAGCGGAGTAGGTCGCCTGAGGGTCCGGGGCAGGATCAGCGAAGCTAGCGACGACAGTGTCAGCATGGCAGGGAGCCACTCGGTCTCGATTTCTCCAGGCTACGGGTTGACCCTACGGAAGGTCGAGTGGTCGCCGTTCCATACTGCGATCCTGAACTCGGCAAGGACGGGCAGGCGCTTCCTCATCGTTGCAATGGACCGGAGGGAGGCTGGCATCGGGGCCTTGAGCGGGTCGCATCTCTCAATCCTCGCTACCCTGGACTCGGGGGCCTCGGGGAAAGGCGGACAGGAGGTGGACATCGAACCGTACCTCGGCAAGATCGTCGGCATCCTCCGAAACTCGGCGCGGGAAGGAGACCTGATAGTGGTTGCCGGTCCCGGTCACACCAAGCTGGCGCTTGCCAACCGCGTCGCCTCGGACTCTGAGCTGGGAAAGAACTACACGGTTATCGAAGGATTCGACCTTTCTGGCTCCGACGGCGTGCGCAACCTGGTGAGGTTCGAGGGTTTCAGGAAGGTGGCGAGCGACAGCATGCTCGTCGAAGTGCAGTCAGTGGTGGAGGAGGTCATCAAGAGGATCGCGAGGGGCGACGGCAAGGTCGCGTACACGCTCTCAAGGGTAAGAAAAGCAGCCGAGGTCGGCGCGGTCGAGTCCTGCGTGGTCTCGGACGACGTATTTTCGCACAACCTCGACGAGCAGCAGGTCGTCGACACGCTCAACACCGTCGAGAGGATGGGAGGGCGCGTCTATCTTTGCGATTCTTCGCTCGAGACGGGCAAGCAGGTCTCTTCGTTCGGCGGCATAGTCGCTACCCTACGCTATTCCCTCAAAGACTACTGATCGCCGGGAAGACGAACTGGGAGAGCACGGCCAGAATAATACCGCCGATGATTAGCTCCCTCCCCAGCCTCCTCGCGATTCGGGTGAAGTAGAGAAAGACACCAGAGAGGATGACGGTAATGTACGCTGCTCTCGTGAGTTCTATTATCGCGTCATCGATCGTCGTGAGCATCTGTGCTGCCAATGCGTTGAACTCGTTTGCCAGTTGCTGAAGCTCCGCGCCAAGGCCCGAGGACGACGCCGCATCGTGCGGACTCAGCAGACGTAAGGATACTACGAGAGGTACGAGTGCCTCTATCATCTCTGTTAGAATGCCGCCGATTATTTAACGGCCACGTCAGGGCAGATAAGAAAGCAGGTACGGGAATGTTATGACCGAAATCAGGACGAACACCAGGACAAGTGTAACCGCGGTCGTCACCCTCCTTGCGATGGCATCATCGATCTTCCCTCGCCCCACCCCGACCAGGAACCGTTCGAGCGCCTGACCGCCGTCCATCGGGTAGATTGGAAGGTTGTTGAAGATTGCAAGGTTGAAGTTTACGAAGAAGACCCAGAACAATAGGTTCTGCACGGCGTTGGACGCCGCCCCAAGGGGGGATGTGTAAAAGACGCTCAGCTCATTCGAGAATGGGACCGTGGTAGCCACCCCGGGAAAAGCAGGGGGGATGACGTAGAGGATTAAGTGGACCGGAGACTCGGAATACATGGTCGAGTAGGTCGAGACGATTCCCGTCAGCGACTGGTCCGAAAGGTAGCCGACGCCCAGATAGGGTCCTGTGGTGTTCTGATGCGTCTGCTCGTTCGTGGTTATGAGCTCCTCCAGTTTCACGTTCGGCAAGACTTCCGTCTTCCCGTCGTGCCATATCGTTATGTTGATCACCTGGAAGGGCTGGAGATTGAGCGTCGCAAGGTTGTCGTTGCTGACCCCGTCGACCGCCACGATTATGTCTCCCGGAACTATACCAGCGGTAGCAGCCGGCGATGGCACGTTGACCTGAAGGATCGCAGACCCGTTGGCGACGGGCACCATCGAAGAGACCGAGATTATCAGGAGGGCAAGGCAGATCAGACCGACTATGAAATTTATCCCGGACCCCGCGGCGAGGACACGCAGCGACTTGCTTGCCTTCACCTCTCTCAGCTCCTTTTCATCGACCTCCACGAATGCGCCGAGGGGCACAAAGAGGAGGAAAATCACTCCCGCTGCCTTGACCCTCAGGCCTAGGCTCCGCGCGACGATGCCGTGGGAAGCTTCGTGGATCGCCACAGCGACGACTATGGCAATCCACCCGTCGACTATGGGGACGTAGGGGTTGAGCCCGGGAAGGAGCAGATTCGCAGCGGGGCTCACGTTAGTGGCGATGTAGGTCGCGACCTCATGGCCCCTCGGAGAGAGGTAGACGGCGAGTTCTTCGAGAATCAGGAACAGCGCTATGCCTCCTGAAATGGGCATGAGATACAGCATTATCCACGCTAAGGGCTTTGTAATCTTCCATCTGCCCAGCTTGTCCATCAACGAAAGGCCGGCACGGGTGCGCAGCATCACAATTCCATAACTGAAAGTGATGCGCTTGTAGTCGTCCTCCAAATTCGAGAACGCGGCCGGTAGGCAACGCTTTAAGCGTTCATCCATCTCGCGGCATTTCCGCTTGTCTCCGTCTGCCTGTACGAAATGTGGTGGCACGCCGTTTTACACTAGGCGATACTCCGGAGAGACGCTGTGCCAGGCCTGTTTCCTCGGCTCGATTGTCGAAAAGACTAGAAGGACGATTGCCAAGTACGACATGCTTCAGCGCGGCGACAAGGTCGGTGTGGCCGTCTCAGGTGGAAAAGACAGCCTGTCCCTGCTCGAGGTCCTGAGCCGCCTGAGCGAGACCAAGAGGTATGAGCTTGTTGCGCTCACAGTCGACGAGGGCGTGGAGGGCTACAGAGAAGAGTCGATGGAGCACGCAAGCTGGCTCGCAAACAAACTGGGGGTTACCCACGTGGTTGTCTCCTACAAGGGTCTCTACGGGTTCGACCTCGACACCGCTCTGGATTGGGAGGGCGAGAGGGACGTGTCGTCCTGCAGCATGTGCGGCATATTCCGGAGGCGCGCGATCGACGAGGCGGCCGAGCGTGCCGGCGTGACCGTAATAGCGACGGCCCACAACCTGGACGACTACGTCCAGACATTCATGATGAACCTCATGCACGGGGATGTGGACAGGCTCGGGTGGCTCGACCCTCTCATAGTCGACACCGATTTCCCGTTCCGCAGGATCAAACCATTCATGGAGATTTACGAGGAAGAGGTCGCCCTGTACGCGCACCTCTCCGGACTACCGTTCCAGAGCACCAACTGTCCCTACATGCACGAGGGACTGAGGAGCGAGGTACGCGATTACCTCAACGAATTGGAGGCGAAGCACCCTGGTATGAAGAACGTCCTGCTCAGCTCTTCCGTCCAGGTCGCGTCCAAGCTTTCGGTCACGAAGGGAGCTGAGCCGCTTCCATGCTCGATCTGCGGCAAGCCCTCCACGGGTGGCGTCTGTAACGTCTGCAGGATGAGGCAGCTCGTCGAGCAACACACTAAATATACTCCCGGGTAGTCCCGGGGATTGGTGGCGGGTAGGGCTGGGAGATTAGCCGTCTCCCGATAGGCTGAAACCGGCTACACGCAGTGGCCAGTAACCGTCGGGTAAAGCCATCTCTCCTTCTACCTACGCACTTGGGCAGGTTGATCTCACGCCGGAGCGGGTGGTCGTGAGGGGCAGGCTCCTCGAAGGAGGGGTTCTGACTCTTAATTGCCGAACTGGGCGAGGTCCGGGAGGGAGCAGCCCTAAGGTGACGCGGTCACGCTGCTCCGTCTACGTGGGGGACTACCTTTGTTGCGGGACTGGGGAAGGTCGGGGTGACGAACTCCGGCGGGTCTGCCACCGCTTCTGCTCACTCAGAGTTCTTAAATCGGCGACGCTGTCGGGTCAGTCCTCGGAGCAGGGGTAGCCAAGCCTGGCATGGCGCGGGATTGCTAATCCCGTGTTCGCAAGAATTCGTGGGTTCAAATCCCACCCCCTGCGCCAGTCTCTATAGCTTCCTGAAGAAGCAGGTCTCGTTTCCGGTGTGGCAGGCGGGCCCGGTCTGGTCTACCTGGTAGAGCAGCGTGTCTCCGTCACAATCGATTAGCACTTCGCTGACTTTCTGGGTGTTTCCTGACTCCTCTCCCTTTTTCCAGAGCTTGTTCCTGCTCCGGCTCCAGTAGTGCGCCATCTTGGTCTTCAGCGTGAGCTCGACCGCTTCCTTGTTCGCGTAAGCGACCATGAGTACCTTTCCGGATTTCACGTCCTGCGTAACCACAGGCACCAGTCCGTCCCCCTTTGCGAAGTCTATCTCGTTCATCATTACCTGATTCATGGTCTCACAATCACTCCGTTTGCACCAAGATAATCTTTCACCTGCCCGACCGTGAGCTCCTTGTAGTGGAAGAGTGACGCCGCCAGTGCCGCATCGCACCTGGCGTCGCGAAGCGCCTCCAGGAAGTGGCTCAGCTTCCCAGCTCCGCCGCTGGCCACCACGGGAACGTTCACGCGGGACGTGATTGCGCTGAGAAGCCCAAGGTCGTAGCCCTTCTTAGTCCCGTCCCGGTCGACGGATGTCACAAGAAGTTCCCCGGCTCCGCGCTTCACTGCCTCCTGCGCCCAGACGACAGCATCGAGTCCCGTCTTCCTGGTCGCCGAGTGGCTGGAGACCTCGTAAGAATCGCCCACCTTCCTGGCGTCTATGGCGACCACAACACACTGAGACCCGAAGACGCCAGCCAGCTTCGTTATGAGATCTGGCTTGCGAATCGCGGCGGTATTCACTGCGACCTTGTCGGCGCCGCTGCTGAGTGCCAGCCTCGCGTCGCTCATGGTCCTTATCCCTCCTCCCACTGTGAAGGGGATGTCGAGGTTGGCGGCGACCTTCCTTACCAACGCCCTGAGGGTCGCTCTCTTCTCCAGGCTCGCAGTTATGTCGAGAAAGACGATTTCGTCTGCGCCCTCGTCCCTGTACCTCTCAGCAAGCTCGACTGGGTCTCCCGCGTCTCTGAGTCCCTCAAACCCGACACCCTTCACCACTCGCCCATCCTTGACGTCCAGGCACGGGACGATCCGCTTGGCGAGCGCCACTATGCCCCGCCTCCCTTTGCCTCGGAGAGTTTGAGGGTGCCATCATAGAGCGCTTTGCCAATCACCGCTCCTCTTGCGCCGGCCCCGGCCAGGTTCTCCAGATCTCTGCCGTCCCGTATCCCGCCAGATGCGATAATCCCCATCCTCGTCGTTCGTGAGAGAGTGCTTATTGTTTCCACGTCCGGCCCTGAACCGGTCCCGTCTCTTCCGACCGACGTAGTAAGCAGATTGGTAACCCCAGCGCGTTCGAATTTTCCGACAGCCGATTCCAGTGAAATCCCCTGGCCTTCCTTCCACCCCTTGGTCACGACCTCGCCATCCTTGTAGTCCGCAGCCACGACTACCCTCTCAGGCCCGTACGAATCCAGCAGTTTCGCCAGGACCGATGGTTGGCTGTATGCCATGGTTCCAATGATGACCCTGCTCGCCCCATCTGCCAGCCACCTGCGCGCGACCTCCTCGGTCCTCAACCCTCCACCGACCTGCACTGGGACGCTTGCGTTCTTGATTATCTTCATGACGGTCTCTCTATTCGAACCCCTTTCGAAGGCGGCGTCAAGGTCGATGATGTGGAGCCCGTCAGCGCCTTCCGTTTGCCACCTTTCAGCGAATTGCAACGGGTCCTCTGTCCACCGCGTCTTCTCCCCCGGCCTCCCCTGGACGAGTGTCACCACCGAGCCGTCCATCAGGTCGATTGCCGCCCACAGCTCTATCATTTCTTTACAGCCCTGACGAAATTCTGAAGGATCGTCCTGCCAGCCGGTCCGGATTTCTCTGGGTGGAACTGCGTCCCGAATATATTCCCGTCCTCGATCAGGGCCGGGAACTCTACTCCGTACTTGCTCGTCGCCGCAACCCATCGTCCCTTGGTCTCGGGGTAGTAGGAGTTCACGTAGTATACCCAGGAGTTCGTCGGCACGCCCTCGACGAGCCTGGCGCTCCTGCTCACGTCCAGGGTGTTCCAACCAATCTGTGGTACTTTGACCGACGAAGGGAAGCGCTTGACCCTTCCCTCCAGCAGTGAGAATCCCTTCCGTGAGCCTTCCTCGCTCGCGGAAAAGAAAAGCTGGAGACCTAGACAGATGCCCAGGACTGGCTTGCCCGATTTGATCTGGTCGCGAAGCCGGGCCATCGGGAGCGTCTTTGATGCCTGGTCGAAGCTGCCGACCCCCGGAAGTATCAGGGCATCCGCGTCCTCCATGCCCTCCCCTGACCTTGTGAGGCTCGGTGTCACCCCTTCCTTCCTGAGTGCGGACTGTATGCTGAAGAGGTTACCCGCGCCGTAGTTGAATATCTGGAAGCGCAAGTCACATCTTGCCCTTGGACGATGGAGTCTTCTTGGCGCGCCTGCTGTCGTATGAAGCGGCCGTCCTGAACGCAACAGCGAGCCCCTTGACAGCCGCCTCATACTTGTGGTGGTCATTCTTTCCGTCCAGGACCTTGATGTGGATGGTAGAGCCGAGGCTAGTGATCAGCGACACGAAGAAGTGTTCGAGGTCCTCGCGCGGCGCGTCCTCTACGATGACCCGCTCGAGCCCAAGCTGCACCGATGCATAAGGCCTCTTGACCAGGTCTACGGCGACCAGTGCGAGGGAGTCGTCCATGGGTATCAACGAGTTTCCGAAACGGGTTATCCCCTGCCGTTCACCCAGCGCTGAGTTCAGCGCCTGACCCAGCGCAAGTCCCACGTCCTCCACCAAGTGGTGTTGCAGGTCTCCTTTCGCCCTCACCCGCAGGTCGATCAAGCTGTGGGTGGCGAACGAGTCGAGCATGTGGTCGAGGAACTTCACTCCGGTCTTTGAGTCCGAGGTCCCGGTCCCGTCAAGCTCTACCTCGATCTCTATGGCAGTTTCCTTGGTCTTCCTGCGGATTTTTGCGCTTCTCAATTTCTCGCCAACTCCAGCATCATTGGTATCTGGTTCACGTTCTTTACTATCAAATCAGAATTTGTGCCTGTGAAATAAGATATCTGTTCCTTGTCGTTGAACGAGCTTCCGTATATCCCTGCAAAGAGGATGCTGCCGTCTTGGATGCCGGCGTTCTCGACCATTAGTCTGTCCTCTGCCGAGTCACCTACGTATAGAAGGACCTTAGAAGAGAACTTCTTTCGAGCGAGGATCAGGCTCTCGGCACTGGGTTTTTTGAATTTGGACAGTATAGCGGCTTGGTCAGGATATATGTCTCCGTCACCGATGAAGACCGACGCATCTCTCTCAAAATAGTCGAGGAGCCGCCCTAAGGTGTGCTCGACGGCTACGAAGGGTCGACCAGTGGCCAACGCCATCTTCGTGCCCGCTACCATCTCTTTCAGGTTGCTCAGGCTCTCCTTTGTGATGATGACCTTTTCCCTATCTATCAGCCCGCTCTCGTAGCGGGACTCGGGCTCTACCCCGTATACTTGGCGATAGAGGCGCTCACCGTAATAGACCTGGTCGAAAACGGCCGCCAGCCTGCTTGTCAGGGGGTTCCCGGGGTAGCCCAGATACCTGCGCATTTCTTCCGTGGCGTTCGACTCGAGGCGGGATGCCACAATGTACTGGTCGACAGACTCCCATCCCTGCAGCCTCTCCTCCGAGCCGAAATCCCCCACAATCAACTTCAACCGGTCGGCCACTGACCGGGATTCTCCCGCCGCGCCATTGGGTATCTGACCGTCCAGAGCCGCCACCGAAAACATGGTGAGGGCATAAGTGAGGTCCCAATCACTGTTGAAACCGCCTGTCCTCCTGATCGTCAGGATGAGTTCGCCACCCATTCCTTCGATCGGCGCGGTCTTCCCAAGGAAACCTTTGGTCATCGAGTCGGTGGTCTTCATTATCGTCGCGTCGTAGGACTCGCGCACGTCGATCAGAGTGCCGTCGCAGTCGAAGACCACGGCATCAACCTTCGCCAGTCTGCTTTGGGAGCCAGAGCTCATGAAGACATTCCCCTCGCCCAGCTTCGTCGTCTCGTAGGAAGAATTCATTTCCTGAACCTCGACTCCACGGAACTATAGTGGTTCGGGAGGCCCTCCGCCATAGCGAGCGACTTCAGAGAGGGAAGTACCCGCTTCAATCCCTCTCTGCTTCCCTCCACGATCGTGTTAAGCTTCACAAAGTCCAGCGTTGAAAGTCCCGCCCTCAACCTGGAATACCCTTCGGTCGGGATTACGTGGTCGGTGCCGATACAGTAGTCACTGGCGGCGCATGGCGCATATTTGCCGACCAGTACGAGACCTGCGTTCCTGACATATGTCGCGAAGGCACGAGAGTCATTCACCAGCACCTCGACGTGCTCAGGCGCGATGGCATTCAGCAGCTCGGCTGCATCCTCCCTGTTCCGGCAAAGAGCCACGAAGCCTCTTGCGAGGGAACCCCTGACAAAGTCCCCTCGCTTCGCATTCTTGGCAATACGGGACGCCTCTGACCGGAGCTTCCCGGCAACCTTCGCGTCCCACGTGATGAAACCGCATAGTGTCTCCTCCCCGTGCTCAGCCTGCCCGATCAGGTCCCACGCAGCAGTCTTGGGGTCTGTGCTGTCATCGCCCACTATGACCAGCTCAGTGGGCCCTGCGAAGAAATCAATGGCGACCTGCCCGGAAACGAGCCTCTTCGCTACCGAAGCATAGAGTCCGCCTGGACCGACTATCTTCTCCACTTTCCGAATCGACTCGGTGCCGTACGCCATCGCGGCGACCGATTGCGCCCCCCCGACCCTGTACACCTCGTCGACGCCACAGAGCGCACATGCCGCAAGGATAGCGGGGTTCACATTGCCATCGGGAGCAGGAGGGGAACATACGACCACCCTCTTCACTCTTGCCAGTTTGGCGACCCCGGCTGTCATCAAGACGGTGCTCGCATAAGCCGCCCTTCCCCCCGGAACGTAGCATCCCACGGAGGGTAGCGCGCTCGGGGCGGTCCTTACTACGAAGCCGTCTGAGACGTAGGAGAACGAGAGCCGCTTGAGGATCTGGCTCTGCGTCTTCCTGATCCTTTTCAGGGAAAACCTGAGCGCTTCGACGAGTTCTGGGTCTACAGTGTCGAGGGAAGCCCGTACCTCGGCATCTTCTACTCTGATCTGACCTATGCTCGCCCGGTCGAAGTCGCGCGTCAGCTCTCTTAGGGCCGCGTCGCCTTCTTTCCTGACCTTGGCAATGGTCTTCATCACGCCCTGTTCCACGGAGGCCTGCTCGCGGACCCGGCGCCGTACCTTCTCGGCGAAGGCCTTCAGGTCATCGCCGGTCACTTTGACCAGTGGGAGAATCTCATCCATTCTTTTCCGTTGCTCCGGAGTACTCCTCGAGCGAGAGTATCTGTTGTGGCTCGTGTACGACCAGGCCTTGCGCGAGCCTCCTCAGAGTGGGCAGCATTTTCATGAGGTCGGTCCTGCTGATCACGGTGTTGACCGCGTACCATCCCTTCTCTGAGAGGGGGCTTATCGTCGGCCGCTTGAGCGCAACGAGCTCAGAGAGCAGCTTCTGCAGGTTTTCCTCTCTGACGTTCACGAAGATGTGCAGCTTCTTCTGAGCCTCCGCTACGCCTCCCAGCATTATCTTCAGGTCGTGGATCTTCTCCTTCTTCCATGGGTCCTTCAGTGCCGACTTGTTCGTGACCAAGTGTGCCGTCGACGTCATTATCGTCTCTGCCTGCCTGAGGTTGTTCTGCTCTAGGGTGGTGCCTGTCTCAGTGACATCGACTATCAGGTCGGCAATCTCTGGAGGCTTCGCCTCGGTCGCGCCGAAGGAGAGGTAGATTCTAGCCTTAGCGTTGTCCCCCTTCCTCCACCAGGGCGTGATTATCATCGGTTCCTTCTTCCCGAAGAGTTTCTTGTACGAGGGGATGGACTTGAGGTACTCCGCTGTGATGTTCAGGTACTCGGCGGACACGCGCACCTCCTTGCCTTTCTTCCAATAGTCTTCGAGGAGTTCACTTGCCTTCTCGTAGGGAGCCGACTTGGGGAACGCTGTCACTATCTTCACTTTTCCGTATTCCAAGTCCAGGACCTTCTCCACATTCGCCCCCGTCTCTCTGATCCAGTCGATTCCCGATATTCCCACGTCCTGGACGCCGTCCGCGACGTACACTGGGATTTCCTGAGGACGGAGTATCCTGAGCTCGATCTCCGGGTCGTTGATGAACGGCCTATACGTCCTGTCCTGTCCAGATATCTTGTAGAACGCCTTCTGGAAGATTTCGAACGTGGCCTTCTCCAGGGAGCCCTTCGGAAGGGCGAGCTTCAGCTGCCTAGTCGTATCTGACACCTCTCGTAGTTTTCATACGCGCAAAAGATGTTATGCCGAAAATGCCGCTGAGGTTAATTCGAGAGATTATTGAGTTGCCAATGCGAATGATAATGAACTGAACCAGCTCCCATGAAGTTGATCCCCTCGCATTCGCATCACTCAGAAAATTGGACCTCCCAGATTATATTTAAGCGTTTATCGTTCCTCTTTTCGTCTGGTCCCGTCCAACGCTTATTAGGGCACAGATTCTCATCCACAAAAATCGGGCCGGTCGTTCAGCCTGGTCTAGGACGTCAGAGCAAGAATCCGTCAAGCTCTTACACAGCGAAAGCCTAGTGCCGCCAAGGTCGAGTGTTCGAATCACTCCCGGCCCACTACTAACCACCGGGCGCTTTTATTGGAAGTCAAAGATAGGGCTACATGTCTGTAAGGAGTGACTGGAGCGCTCCAACAAAGTTGAAGGGCTCAGACCCTGAGTGGCCCCGCTATAGATTGAGGGCGCTCGCTTACGGCATAGGTGTTCTCCTAAAAGGCGACGGTTACGTGTCGATAACTCGTAAGACTGATTACTATTCCGGCTCCCTTAGAGTCTATCGGGCTTACAAACTCGGCCTCAAGAACAAGTCGATAGGTTTTATTCGCGAATTCAATCGCGCCTGCTCAATCTTCCTCAAAAGAAAGACCGTTCGGATTGCGAATCGAAACCATGACGGTCACCACGAGATTCAATATTGCTGTAAGGCATTCGTCTTGTGGTGGCGTGGGCGTGGATTTTCCAGTCTTTGCCGCATAATAGAGGCCTTCCCTGTAGAATATCTGAGGGGACGTTTCGACAGTGATTGCAACGTTCATGGTCGCGCAGTTGATTTGTGCGGGGCAGAGTCCCACCGCGAGCTCATGGAATTCGAGAGGGAATTGTGCGCTAGGCTCGGGATGCGAACGGGAATTATTCACAACTATGGAAAACCCGGCATGATCAATTATATCGGACAAAAGAGAATCGTGAGCAAACAGCAAAGAATCAGGTTTACAGTCAATGCTCGAGATTTCCTGAATCGCATCGGAAAGTTGAATGTGGAATGGAGAGATCATGCCCTGCGACACGCTTACAAAGGGAGGCAGTGGACTCAGTGGCCGGCAGTCGTTCGGGAACGCGCTGAAGCTCTTCAAAGAGAACGGAATTGGAAGTGTAAACGGATTGTCGATGAGATACGGAAAGAATTCGGTGAATCACTACCCTACACGACAGTCTACGGATGGTTGAATGTGAGTATCCAAAAGGGAATAGGTCGAAGCGAATTAAATACTGAGACACGAGGCTAGTACTTGTAACCCTTACTCGAGAAGAATTTCCTTGCGGCGGACTCTTCCTCTCTCCGGAAGCTCCCGAATTCTCCGTTCATCATCTCGTCCATGTGGCGGAGCATCAATGTCTTTGAGACGGTCCGATAGAACTCCTTGCAGACTGAGATTCCCCTAATGACCTCAGCGTCGGTCGTTGCTATCTCACCCTCTTCGAAGCTGTAACCTATCGACTTGAGTTCAGTGACAAAGCCAGAGAACGCGCTCTTTTCGTCCCGAATCGCGGAGACCTTAGCTTCCGAGATGGTGATAATCTGCGGCTTCGACCGCCGCACGAATTCCAGGACCTGACTCATGGATTGGAGCACTCCTGGCTTGGGGTTGATGATTCTCGTGTAGCACTCCCTCTGCATCTCCTGCATGTAGTCAACGTCGATGTCCAGGAGCCACGCTCCCGGGGCTACCAACATAGGAGACAGGTCTGACAGGCTTTCAGGAGGACTCTGGAATATCTCTATTCCTCTTTGCCTGCTCAAGAACTTCACCACCGAGGCGACTGACGCGTCACGGTCGCGCACTCTGAGGTTGGGAGGGAGGTTTGACTCGGTGTCCTCGGCGTGCCTGACAAGCATCATCTCGGGGATTGCGACTATGACCCTTGTCTTCGAGGGAGGACGCGGTCCGAATAACTGACGAATGGCCGTATGCGCCCCGGTACGCCGCGCTATCATCTGAAGTTCCTTGGGGTAGATGTGGTCGTCTCCTCCAAGAGAGACGTCCAGATGGGAGTCGAGGCTTACGACTGCGTCGAAGCGCCGGTGAAGGTTCGCGATAGAATTTGGAACCTGTGAGTGAATGCTATCAATGATCGCTCGCATTTCGAACTGCAGCTTCGCGCAAACTCGCCGCGCTTTAATTAAGGACTCGCTCGATTCCGCGTCCGTATTCCACTTGGTCGAGGGGACGCGGCGCTCCCCTGCTTCGACTAACTTATGAAGAGACGTGGCCGGCCCACAGCCACTAGATGCCTGACTCACGGAGATTGGTTATCTATCTCATCCCTTACATCTTCATGTCTACATTCCAGTATGAGTTCGCCAAGGACGGCCTGCGGTACGTCGACCCGTTGACGTTCATGGGGTTGCGCTACCTGATGGCCGGCACCGTCTGCTTCGCCATCGCGCGCAACTTCAGGCCGATTCTGAACAGGAACACGCTCTTGCTGTCTTTCTTCACTTTCCTCAGCAGTGCATTCTGGGCCTCGGGGCTGCAGTACGTCTCTCCCGCACAGTCGGCAGTATTGGGCTACACGATGCCGCTCTTTGCCATCCCGCTCTCGATCTTGTTGCTCAGGGAGAGCGCTAGCCGCCTAGTCTGGATGGGCGCGCTCGTGGGGTTCATCGGCGTAGGAATCTATAGCATCGACCTGACGAGCACCGGCGGCTCCATTCTCGGGTTGCTGCTCAGCGTCTGCAACGCTTTCTTTTGGGCCCTCTATTCAGTATTCTATAGAAAACTAATGAGGCAGAATCTGGTACGAACCGTGGCGACGCAGTTCTTCGTCGGTGGGTTATTTTTTTTCCCTTTCGTCCCTTTCACGTTCTACCTTGACCCGACGCCGGGCTTCTTCATAGACCTCGCATACGTCACTCTGGTAGGCGGCGTCGTCACGCTACTGATTTGGAACGCCCTGGTCAGGATGGACACGGTTGGCAAGATCACGACTCTGGTCTTTGCCGTTCCCGCAACCTCCGTGGTGATTCAATCCATCCTGACACACGAACTCCCTACGCCCCTCTCGATTGCGGGGGTTTGCGTAATGTTTGCGGGGATTTACGTCTCCAGGCTGAAGTTCGGGAGGCGCTCTCCGGCAGTCGCGCAAGTCGACCCGGACGTTTCCAGAAAACCGGATTGAATGCTTTTTAGATGGGCAGAAGCTGGCGTAAATATTGCCAAGGCTGAACTATGTGACCTGGTCTCAGTACGGCGAGATGGTGACCAAGCTCGCGGGCAGCGTGGCCGCCAGTGGTGAAAAGTTCGACCTAGTGATTGGAATAGCAAGGGGTGGCATGCCCGTAGCCATGGTCGTGGCGGACAAGCTCGGCATCAAGGTAGATTTTCTCAACGTGAAATCCTACACCGACGTCGGGGAGAGGGTGAAACCGAAGATTCTCACTACGATAACCGAGAAGATAACCAACAAGAGGGTGCTGATCGTCGACGACCTGGTGGATGGCGGTGCCACCATGGAAACGATAACCGAGTACCTGTCAACCCAGAAGCCAATTTCGATAAAGACCGCGGTCCTGTTCACAAAGCCGTGGAGCACGTTTGCCCCCGACTTCTCCCTGCGCGTGGTGGACAATTGGGTGGTCTTCCCCTACGAACGCGGGGAAGTGCGTAGGTCCAGGGCGCAGAAGAAGCAGCAGACGCTCGTCCACGTGGCCTAGGGGCTGCTGAAACTCGGCCAACTCAACTTCCGGGCTCGGATAGTCTCAGGAAGTATCAGGTTTGCGTTGCCGGAGGGCTTCGACCATAGCGGAGATTATCCTCTCTGTGAGACCCCATATCAGGTAATCCTCGATTTTGAATGCGGGGATCGCCCTGCTCTCGGCTCCGCGCTTAACGTGGTAGGTTGAGCGGCTCGCAGGAGCGATAAACTCCTCAAACGGAACCCATCTGGCAGAAGCAACCTCTATGTTTGGGCTGACGGTCGGCAGGCGGTCCGAAATGAAGACGCTGGGGACGACCCAGATGCTCCTCGTGCGGGCCTGAAACGAGCCCAGGTAGCCCAAGAACCTGGCTTCGGCCTCGAGGTCCATCCCGACCTCTTCCCTGGTCTCCCTGACGGCGGTGTCCCTGAAGCTTCCATCGCCCTTCTCTGCCCTCCCGCCCGGGAGAGCGATCTGCCCCGACCACGGGTCGTTCTCCCTTTCAGACCTCCTGATCAGCAGCAGCTCTTCCCGGCCCACATCACGTCCGAAGATGATGGCAACCGCCGCCGTCTCGGAGGCTTCAAGCGCTATCGGTTCGTCGTTGCTCAAGACCCTTGAGATTGCCCTTGCAAAATCGGCGCGACTGTCCGCCAATGACCAAAGGCTCGAAGAATCTTAAAATACGCTTTTCCGTTCACTACGAAACTATTGTCTGATCCAGAGCTTACCAAGATATACGATGAGAAGATGAAGAAGATGACGTTACAGGCCACATCGGCTCACGAGCAGATTGTGAAGCTCACAACCTCCGACTTCGACAGCTATATCCGGAGCGGGAAGCCGGTCTTCGTCGACTTTTGGGCTGTATGGTGCGGGCCCTGCCGAACCATGGAACCGGTCGTCGAGAGGCTGGCGGCCAAGTATGCCGGGAAGGTGGTGTTCGGAAAGTTGAACGTGGACGAGGAGTCCACTTTGGCCACAAGGTACGAGGTCCAGTCGATTCCCACCTTCATGATGTTCAAAGACGGCAGGCCGGTGGACGCCGTGATAGGCGCAGTCGGCGAGCCGATGCTCGAGCGGCTCATCCAAAAGTCGGCCGGCCTCACGCGCGCCTAGATTCCCACCCTGGTGCCGTCCAGAAGGAAGATATCCGCATCCTTGACGTCGACGGCCCCTGAAGCCAGTACGGGCCCGAAATCGAAGCCTCCTTTTGCGTTTATCGCCTGACCACCGACCAGGTTGTTGAAGGGCGGCATGACGATGAGTTCGCCCTCCCCCTTGGCTTTTCCCTGGAGTCCTGCCTTGCGGAGCAGCCCTTCGATGCCGTAAGCCGCGAAGAGCCAGACGGCTTCCTTGCTTCTGGCGCCGAATCTGTCCCTCATCTCATACCTGAAGTGTGAGTGCCCGATGACCATCCTGCCGCAGGATATCACTTCCTGGGACGGCCAGGAGTGGCCGTGGGTCACGCCGACCTTCTCCTCGGACCCTATCACGGTGCCCGCGGATTGGTGCAACTTGACCCTGGCCGGCAGCAGAGTCTTGATTCCCCCGTCGTGGTTTCCTGGGACCACCTCAACGGACGCAAAGACGTCCAGTAGCGTGTCGAAGAACCATGGCAGGACGTTCCAGTCGATGTCCTCCACCTTGCCTATTGAGTGCTTGACGTCCCCCAGGACAATAATCCTGTTCGCGGCGTACTTCTCCGCGATGGAGTTTATCCTGTCCATGATCTTGGTCGAATAGGGAGGTATCCTGAATCCTTTGGCCGCCATCTCCTTCTCGAGGCCCAGGTGGAGGTCAGAGACTAGGATTGTGCAGTCGTCTCCCTCCTTGAATATCAGGGCCGCCTCTCCTGGCACGACCTTCAGCAAGTCCAAAACCGGCCCACGACGGGCCCTAATTACCGTTCCACTGTTCGCTTGCGAATCAGCCTGAGATCAGCGGGAATATCTCGTGCTTGATGAACGACTTGAAGTCGGGCAGGTCTACGCGGCTGAATGAGGTCACAATGCTGCTCCGGGTCAACCCGACCGTGTACCCCTGCCTCCTCGCCTGGAAGACGATGTACCAGAGTTGCCCATGGGTAAGGTAGTCGTTGTAGAGCGTAGTGTTGCCCAGAGCCTCCCCATAGAGCGAGAGCTTGCTAATGTTCGGCAGGTCCACACCATCAAAGAAGATTACCTTGGTATTGTCGAAGTTCTCCTCGTGGAAGCGTTTGAGCACCTCTGGCTGAATCTTCGCCTCCACAATCTGACCCAGACTCATGAAAAGCGCCTTGCTCATCTCGTTTGCGACGCTGTTTGCCCTA